>Ga0194134_10002933_pt1 | contig 19177 bp, 19 predicted proteins | sample TA2KigOff0mmetaG_FD_148602 | JGI IMG/M metagenome (GOLD analysis project Ga0194134, IMG submission 148602) | Freshwater microbial communities from Lake Tanganyika, Tanzania - TA2015056 Kigoma Offshore 0m | ecosystem: Environmental > Aquatic > Freshwater > Lake | place: Tanzania: Lake Tanganyika... | reverse complement strand
AGGTGGCCGCGCGAAGACGACGCCGCGTTCGCTCTCCACCGTCTCGAGCCCGTGCGCGCGCGCCGCCGCGCGCAGCGCCTCGATGCGCTTGGCGGCCTCGGCGCGCAGGACCTCTGTGCGCGTCCTGACAGTGTCCTGGAAGCCGTCGGTGGACAGCGCGCGCGCCAGCGCCTCGCGCAGCCGCGGCACGAGCGCCGCGAGCCGGTCGCGGAATGCGGCCCGTGCCCTGGGGCAGGAGCTGGGCGCGCGGCCGACTCGGCTGCGCGAAGTTGTTGAGGTAGACCCAGTCGCCCGGCGCCGGCCGCCCCGCGAGCGCCTGGGCGAGGAATTCCAGCGTCGCGGTCATGCGACCGCTGCGATCCTCGCCCAGCACGAAGACGTTGAAGCCGGGCTCGCGCAGCGCGAGGCCGAAGGCGAGCGCCTCGCGCGCGCGCGCGTGGCTGGCGAGGTCGAAGGCGTCGGCGCCGGCGCGCGCGGACGCGACGTCGAAGGCGGGCAGGCCGAGCTCCCCGGCCGGTATCTCGACGGCTGCCATGCCTGCGTCCCTCCTCGCCGGTCGCGCGGCGCCAGCGTCCCACCATGGGCGCGCCTCGGTCAATTCGACGCCGCGCTTGGCCGCGGCGTATCCCCGCCATGCGCGGGGCGAGGTTGCGCGCGCCGCCGCCGCGGCGGATGCTGCATGCGGATGATCTTCGCCTTCCCGACGCCGATGCCGCGCGCCGGCCTGCTCGGCCTGCTGCTCGCCATCGGCATGATCTGGGGCGGCACGTTCGGCCTCGCGCGGACCGGCGGCGAGGCCGGGATCCCCGCGCTGGGCTACGGCTTCTGGTTCGCCTTCGGCGTCGGCGTCGGGCTGCTCGCGCTCGGCCTCGCGCAGGGCTCGCGGCTGCCGCCGGGGCGCGGGCTCGCGCGCTTCGCGCTGATCGGCGGGCTCGGCAACGGCGCGATCCCGTCGCTGGTGATGTTCAGCTCCGTGCGCAACATCCCGACGGGCATCATGGCGGTCATCATCACGACGGGGCCGCTGATCACCTACGCCGCGGCGCTCGCCGCGCGCCACGAGCGCTTCTCGACGATGCGCGCGCTGGGCACGCTGGCGGGGCTCGCCGGCGCCGCGCTCATCGTCGTGCCGCGCTCCAGCCTGCCCGACCCGTCGATGCTCGGCTGGGTGCTGTTCGCATTCCTGACGCCCTTCGTGCACAGCGTCACCAGCGTCTATGTCGCGCGGGCGCGGCCGGCAGGGCTCGATTCGTGGATGAACGGCGCGCTGTTCCAGCTCGTCGCCGCGGCGATCATCCTGCCCTTCGCGATCGGCGCCGGGCAGTTCCACGTCCCCTTCACCGCGCCGTGGCGCGGCGAGGCGGCGCTGTGGTTCCACGTGCTGGGCGGCATCGCCAGCCAGTTCATCATGTTCGAGCTGCTGCGCCTCGCCGGCGCGGTCTTCCTCAGCCAGGTCTCCTACATCGTCACCCTGTTCGGGATGTTTTGGGGCTGGCTGTTCTTCGCCGAGCGGCTGAGCGGCTGGGTCTGGCTGGCGGCGCTGGTGATCGCGGCCGGCGTCCTGATGGTGACGCGCGAGGACCCGCGCGAGCGATAGGTCCGTCGGCGCGCGGCCTGCGTACATGTCAAGGCACGAAGGGACGGGCGGATGGGCGGAACGGCGGTGGCGATCATCGGAGCGGGCATCGCGGGGCTCGCGGCCGCGCGGGTGCTGCGCGGGGCGGGGCGTGCATGCACGCTCTTCGACAAGAGCCGCGGGCTCGGCGGGCGGATGGCGACGCGTCGCGTCGAGGCGATGCAGTTCGACCATGGCGCGCAGTACTTCACCGCTCGCGGGCCGCGCTTCCGCGCGGTGGTGGAGGAGTGGCGCGCGCGCGGCAAGGCCGCGGCCTGGTTCGAGGACGCGCATGTCGGCGTGCCCGGCATGAGCGCGCCGGCGCGGCTGCTGCTCGACGGCGAGGCAGTGGCGACGGGCTGCACGGTGGCGTCGCTGCGTCGCGACGCGGGCGGCTGGACCGTATGCGACGCCGCGGGGCCGGTCGACACGCCGGCCAACGGGTCGTTCGGCGCGGTCATCCTCGCGGTGCCGGCGCCGCAGGCGATCCCGGTCGCGGCCAGCGCGGGCGTCGACTTCCCCGAGCTTGCCGGCGTGCGCTACGCCCCGTGCTGGGCGCTGATGGCCGGCTTCGCCGCGCCCGCGGGCATCGCGGGCGACCGGATCCGCGCCGAGCGCGCCGACCTTTCCTGGATCGCCCGCGACGCGAGCAAGCCGGGCCGCGGCGGCGCCGTCGACACGGTCGTCGCGCATGCCTCGCCCGACTGGTCGCGTCGCCATCTCGAGCTCGCCGCCGAGGACGTCCGCGCGCGGATGCTGGCGCTGCTCGCCGCGGCGACCGGCAACGCCGCCGCGCCGGTCTTCGCCGCCGCGCATCGCTGGCGCTACGCGCTGGTGGAGCAGGCGGCCGGGAGTTCCTTCCTGTGGGACGCGCAGGCACGCATCGGCGCCTGCGGCGACTGGTGCCTCGGGCCGCGCGTCGAGGCGGCCTTCGACAGCGGCGAGGCGCTCGCCGCGGCGGTCGCCGCGGGCTGAGGCGCGGGGATCAGCCGGTCGCTGCGCCCCGGTCGTGGGCGCGGATGAAGGCCGCCACCTCGGGCATGATCGTCGAGCGCCAGCGGCTTCCGTTGAAGATGCCGTAGTGGCCGACGCCCTTCGCGAAGAGGTGTTTGTGCTTCTCCGGCGGCAGGTTCGCGCACAGGCCATGGGCCGCGCGCGTCTGGCCCGGGCCCGAGATGTCGTCGAACTCGCCCTCGACCGTCATCAGCGCGGTACGCTCGACCGCCTTCGGCTCGACCTTGCGCCCGCGCGACACCCAGAGGCCTCGTGGCAGCAGGTGGCGCTGGAAGGCGATGTCGATGGTCTGCAGGTAGAACTCCGCGGTCAGGTCCATCACGGCCAGGTACTCGTCGTAGAACCTGCGATGGGCCTGCGCGCTCTCGCCGTCGCCGCGCACGAGGTGCTGGAAATGCTTCAGCGTCGAGCCGAAATGGCGGTCGGCGTTCATGCTCATGAAGCCCGTGAGCTGCATGAAGCCGGGATAGACATGGCGCCCCGCGCCGCGATGCCCGATGGGCACCGTCGAGAGCACGGAGCGCTCGAACCACCTGAGCGAGCGCGACTGCGCGAGCTTGTTGGGCTTGGTCGGGCTCATGCGCGTGTCGATCGGCCCACCCATCAGCGTCATGCTCGCGGGCGCGGCGGGATGGTCCTCGGCCGACATGATCGAGGCCGCGGCCAGCGCGGGCACCGAGGGCTGGCAGACCGCGACGAGATGCGTGCCCGGGCCGAGCGCGGCGAAGAAGTCGACGATGTAGTCGACGTAGTCGTCGAGGTCGAAGCGCCCGTCCCCGAGCGGCACCTCGCAGGCGTTGGTCCAGTCGGTGATCGAGACGTCGTGGCCGGGCAGCAGCGCCGCGACCGTGTCGCGAAGCAGCGTCGCGTAGTGGCCCGACATCGGCGCCACGACCAGGACGCGCGGCTCGCCGCCATCCGCACCCTGCTTGCGGAAGCGGCGCAGCTCGGCGAAGGGCTTGCGCGCGACCACCTCCTCGCGCACCTCGACCGCCTCGCCGGCGACCTCGACATGGGAAATGCCGAAGAGCGGCTTGCCGTGGCGGCGCGTCGCGCGCTCGAAGATCTCGCTGCCAGCGGCGATCGCGCGGCCCATGCGCGTGTAGGACGCCGGAACGAAGGGATGGCTGAAGACGTGGTTCAGGGTCTCGGCCACCAGGCGTGCGGGCGCGACCATGGCGCTGTGCAGGTCGTACAGGTGGTAGAGCAAGTCGGCTCCTCCCCCGCTGGGCGGGAACGCGCGTTTAGATGTAGGCTAGCGCCAAAATCCTCGCGCGGCGAGGTTGACGATGCGTTGACGCGGCCGGCTCACAGCGCGCGCCGCACCAGGCGCAGCGCCGCCTCGAGCGACGCGTCGGGACCGAAGGTGCCAACGAAGCGGCCCTGCGCGTCCATGACGTAGACGAAGGCCGAGTGGTCGACGAGGTAGTCCTGGCCGCCGCGCGCAGGGCCCTGCGCGCGGTAGTAGGCGCGCCACGCCTTCGCCATCGCCGCGATCTCGGCGTCGCTGCCCGAGAGGCCGACGATGCGCGGCGAGAAATGCGCGACGTAGTCCCTCAGCGCCGCCGGCGTGTCGCGCGCGGGATCGACCGTCACGAAGAGCGGCTGCAGGCGCTCCGCGTCGGGCCCGAGCGCGTCGAGCATCTCCGCCATGCGCGCCAGCGCCGCGGGGCAGACGTCCGGGCAATGGGTGAAGCCGAAGAAGACCGCGAGCGCGCGGCCGCGATAGTTCGCCTCGGTTACGCGCCGGCCGTCGTGGTCGACGAGCGAGAAGGAGCCGCCCACGCGCGGGCCGGCCGGCAAGTCGAGGAGGTGGAACGCGGCCCCGATCGCCACCCCGGTGGCGACCGCGGCGAGCGCGAGCGCGAGGCGGCGCAGGCGCGACGGCGACGCGCCCATGGCCGTCAGCGCGGCTGGTCGCGGTAGCGCCTCCAGCCCTGCCGCTCCATGCAGTCGCGGTAGACGCTGCCGGTCGCCGAGCCCGCGCGGCGCTCCCCGCCCAGCAGGTCGTCGCCCGACCTGCCGCGCTCCATCGCGTAGCCGTAGCCCTGGGCCTCCCGCTCGCAGTTCCGGCGCGCGCTGCGCAGGTCCTCCTCGTCGGCGCCTTCCTTGTGCCAGACGACGGAGGGCGCGCAGGAGGCCACGAGGGCCAGCGCGGCGAGGCAGGCGAGGGCGCGGGGTCTCATGCCGGGTTGATAGGCCTTCCGCGCAGCGCAGCCAAGGGCGTTCTCGGCGCGCGTTGCACCCCGGCCGGCGGCCCGCGGCAATGCGTTCATGCGCCTGCGCGCCGACGCGACCGCCCTCGCCGCATGACCCTCGCGGTCCTCGCCATCTTCGCGCTTGCCTATGCGGGCCTCGCGCTCGGCCGCGTGCCCGGCCTCGCGCTCGACCGCGCGGGGATGGCTGTGGTCGCCGCCATCCTCCTCGTCGCCATCGGCGCCGTCCCGCCCGGCGAGGTCCTCAGCGCGATCCATTTCCCGACCCTCGTGCTGCTCTTCGCGCTCATGGTCGTCTCGTCGCGTTTCGCCGCCGCGGGCGCCTACGACCTGCTCGCCGCGCGCATCACCGCTGCCGCGGGCTCGCCGACGCGCCTGCTGGTCCTCACCACCTGCGCCTGCAGGCTGCTCTCCGCGGTGCTCGTGAACGACGTGGTCGCCTTCGTGATGGCGCCGCTGCTCGTGCGCGGGCTGCGCGCGCGCGGCGTCGACCCGCGGCCTTTCCTGGCAGCGCTGGCGGCGCGGCGAACGCGGGCTCGGCCGCCACCATCATCGGCAACCCGCAGAACATCGTGATCGGCCAGGTCGGCGGGCTCCACTTCGGCGGCTTCGTCCTCGCCTGCGCGCCGCCGGCCCTCGCCGCGCTCGCCGCGACGATCGTCGCGGTACGGCTCGCCTGGGCGCGCGAGCTGGCCGCCGCGCCGACCGCGCCGCCGCCGCCGATGCCGCCGCTCGACCGCCCGCTGGCCGCGCGCGCCGCGATCGCGACGCTGCTGATGCTCGTGCTCTTCCTGTCGCCGGTCCCGCGCGAACTGGCGGCGATCGCCGTCGCGGGGCTGCTGCTGCCCAGCCGCCGCCACTCCAGCCGCGACATGCTGGCCGGCCTCGACTGGCCGCTGCTGCTGCTCTTTGCCGCGCTGTTCGTGCTCAACCATGCGCTCGCCGGGACCGGGCTGGCGCGCGGCGGTCGAATGGCTCGGCGGGGTCGGCGTCGGGCTCGACACGCTCGCCGGCATGCTGCCCTTCGCGCTCGTCGCGTCGAACACGATCGGCAACGTCCCCGCGGTCGTCATGCTGCTCGCGGCGCAGCCCGGCTGGGGCGAGGGCGTGCTCCAGGCCCTCGCGCTGACGACGACCCTCGCCGGCAACTTGCTGCTGGTCGGCAGCGTCGCCAACCTGATCGTCGCCGAGCGTGCGGCGCGCGAGGGCGTGCGCTTCGGCCTCGCCGAGCATGCGCGCGCGGGCGTGCCGATGGCGCTCGCCTCGCTTGCCTTCGCGGCGGCGTGGCTCCTCGCGACCGGCAGGATCGCCTGGAGTGGCGGCGCTTGACGCTCGCGGCGGCGCCTCCCCAAATGGAGGCATGCCCCGCAAGACCGCCCCGGCGCCGCTCGCCGCCCGCCTCCTCCTCCTCGCGCTCGCGCCGCTGGCCGGGGTCGCGCCGGCCCCGGCGGTCGCGCAGATGACGCTCGACATGCTCCAGCGCGTGCCGGTCGCCGACGCCGCGCGCGCGGGCGACGTCGCGACGCTGCGAGGGCTTCTGATCGCAGGCCAGTCCGCGAACAGCGCCGACATCAACCGAATCCCCGCCATCGTGCTCGCCGCGCGCGGCGGGCATGTCGAGGCGATCGACCTCCTGGTCGCCCACAAGGCCAGGGTCGACGCGCGCGACCGCGATGGCTCGACCGCGCTGTTCCAGGCCGCGCAGCGTGGCCACGACGAGGCGGTCGGCGCCCTGCTCAAGGCGGGGGCCGCGATCGACGCCGAGGGCCCGCAGGGCGAGACGCCGCTGATCGCCGCCGCGCGGCGCGGCTACTCCCAGGTCGCCGCGCGGCTGCTGAAGTCCGGCGCGGACTGGCGGCGCGAGGACCACACGGGCCGCACCGCCCTCCGGCATGCGCAGGACGGAGGCCGCTCCGGCGTCGTCACGGTCCTGAAGCGCGCCGGCGCCACGCAGTGACCCCGCCGCGGCCCGGCGCGCGCGCGGATCCCTGACGCCGGCGCGCGACCGGATGCCCCCGAGCCCGGCCTTCGACTGGCACATGTCGGCGATCTGGATCGCCGACCCGCCCGCGATCCTGCTCGTCGCGCTGGCGATCGACGCGCTCGCCGGCGACATGCGGCCGGTCTTCCGCTACCTGCCGCATCCCGTCGTCGCGATCGGCGCGCTCGTCTCGTTCCTCGACCGGCGACTCAATCGCGAGCATCGCAGCTTCAACGACCGCCGCCTGCGCGGGATCGCCACGGTCGCCTTCGTCGCCGGCCTGAGCTTCGCGATCGGCTGGGCGGCGCATCTCGTCTTCGTGCACGCGAAATGGGGATGGGCGGCCGAGGCCCTGGCGATCGGCATCCTCGTCGCGCAGCGCTCGCTGCGCGACCACGTCGCCGCCGTCGGAACGGCGCTCGCGGGCGAGGGCCTCGCGGCCGGCCGCCGCGCCGTTGCGCACATCGTCGGCCGCGACCCCCAGACGCTCGACGAGCACGGCGTCGCGCGCGCGGCGATCGAGAGCCTGTTCGAGAACTTCTCCGACGCGGTCGTCGCGCCGGTCTTCTGGTACCTGCTGCTCGGCCTGCCGGGCGTGATCGCGCTCAAGGCCATCAACACGATGGACTCGATGATCGGCCACCGCACGCCGCGCCACCGCGCCTTCGGCGAGGCGGCGGCGCGGCTCGACACCGCGGTGATGTTCCTGCCGGCGCGCATCGCGGCGCTGTGCCTCGCGCTCGCGGCGGCGATCGTGCCGGGCGGCCGGCCGCTCGCGGCGCTGCGCACGATGCTGCGCGACGCGCGCAAGCACCGTTCCTTCAACGCGGGATGGCCCGAGGCCGCCGGCGCCGGCGCGCTGGGCCTCGCGCTCTCCGGGCCGCGGCGCTACCACGGCGAGCCGAGCGACGAGCCCTGGATCGGCGACGGCCGCGCGCGCGCGACGCCCGGCGACGTCGAGCGCGCCTGCCGCCTCTTCGTCGTCGCCTGCCTCGCGCATGCCGCGCTGGCGGCGGCCTATCTCCTCGTCTTCCGCGCCTGACGGCGCGCGCGGCGCGGGCGCTTGAGCGCGAGCGGCAGCCCGGCCGCGACCAGGTCGACATGCGTCGCCACGGCCGCGACGGCCTGCGACAGGCGCCCGGCATGGTCGCGGAACTCGCGCGCCATCGCGTTGTCCGGCACGATGCCAAGGCCGACCTCGCTCGCCACGAGCACCACCGGCGCGCGCGCCGCGGCGAGCGCCGCGACGAGCGCGGCGCAGTCCGCCGCCACGTCGCGCCCGGCATGCATCAGGTTGCCGATCCAGACCGTGAGGCAGTCGACGAGCACGACGCGCCCGGGTCGCGCCTCCTCCCCGATCGCCGCGGCGAGGTCGAGCGGCGCCTCGCGCGTCGTCCAGCCGGCGCCGCGCTGCGCGCGGTGCTGGGCGATGCGCGCGCGCATCTCGTCGTCGAAGGCCTCGGCAGTGGCGATGTAGGTGCAGGCGCCGCGCGCGCCGGCGAGGCGCCGCGCGAGCGCCTCGGCATGCGCGCTCTTGCCGGAGCGCGCGCCGCCGGTGACCAGCGCGACGCGCGTCACGGCGCCGCCCCGCCGCCCGGAGAGAGGCGCCGGGACGCCCAGGCGGAGGAGGCCACCAGCGCCACCCCCGCCAGCGAGACGCAGGCCTCGACGCCGAGGAGCTTGAAGAGCGAGGGCGCCGCGAGGCTGGTGGCGAGCATCGAGCTCCACCCCGCGACCACGCGCGCGCGGGCGAGCGCCGCGACGACCTGCGGCGGGCCCGAGGCCTGGATTATGTTCGACAGGCGCAGGTCGTGCGCCACCGCGCCGATGCCGCACAGGAACATGGCGGCGAGCATCGCCGGCATGACGAGCGCGTCGCTCGCCATCGCGCCCGCCGCCGCGAGCGCGATGGCGGCGAGGCCGAAGCTGCCCTGGCCGACGAAGACCGTGCGCACGCTCGGCGACAGGCCGCGCGGTCCCGTGCCGAGGATGTTGCCGAGGCCGTAGGCCGCGAGCAGCAGGCTGTAGCCGCCGGCCGGCGGGATGCCGAGCCAGGTCACGTCGCGCGCATGGACGATCAGCGCCGGGCCCAGGCTGACGATCACGAGCCAGGAGCCGAAGGACACGGCGGTCGTCGCGAGGTACACGCGCAGCTCGCGGTCGGCGAGCATGTGGCGCAGCCCGGCGAAGGCGCCGCGCAGCGAGGCGTCCCCCGCGGCGGGCGCCGGCGCCGGCCCGCGGGGCAGCACGACCAGCAGCAACGCCGCGGCCAGGATCAGCGCCGCATTGATCGAGAAGAGATGCAGCACGGGCACGAGCATGGTGAGCAGCCCGGGCACGCCCCGCCCTGCCAGCCGCGCGACGCGCAGCGTCGCGAAGATGAGCGCGTTCGCGGTCTGGCGCTGCTCGGCGTCGCCCGAGATCGCGGTCAGGCTCGCCTGCAGCGCTGGGTCGGACTGCGCCTGGGCCAACGCGAGGCCGACCGCGGCCACGAGCATGCCGACCAGCGGCGAGCCCGTGGTCCAGGCGGCGACGAGCGGGCAGAGCGCGACGCTGCCGCGCAGCAGGTAGGCGCCCACCAGCACGCCGCGCGGGTCGCGCGCGTCGAGCAGGCGCCCGCCGAGCAGCGCGCCGAGGATCACCGCCGCGTTCTGCGCCGCCTGCAGGTAGGCGGCCTTGTCGCCGATCAGCTCCACCGCGAGCCAGACCAGCGCGAAGTTGCCGACATGCGCGCCGAGCTCGACGAGCGTCAGCGCGCCGAGCAGCGCCGCGAAGGGCGGGTTGCGGAGGGGCGCGAGGAGCCGCATCGCCGTCAGCGCCGCGGGGCCGGCGTCAAGGGGCAGGCCAGTTGAGCAGGCCGAGGCGCCAGTCGTTGCCCCTGCCGGCGCCCGCGACATGGTCGATGCGGGTCAGCGACAGCGTGTCGACCGAGATGGCGAGCGCGGCCTCCGGCGCGATGCCGAGCGCGTGGGCGACGGCCGCGCGGATCGCGCCGCCATGCGAGACGACGACGATGTCGCGCCCGGCGTGCCGCGCCGAGCGCGCGCCGAGCGCGTCGCCGACGCGCCGCACGACGTCGGCGAAGCTCTCCCCGCCCGGCGGCGTCTCGGTCGCCGGCGCGAGCCAGAAGCGATGCGCGGGCTCGCCCTGGCCATGGGCGCCGAGCTCGCGGTAGCTGCGTCCCTGCCATTCGCCGAAATCCTGCTCGATGAAGGCGGGCTCGACCTCGGGCGCGGCGGGCGTCGCGCGACCCGCAGCGCGCAACTGCTCGGCGATCGCCGCCGCCGTGCGCCGGGTGCGCGACAGCGGCGAGACCATCCACAGCGCGGCGTCGGGCACGCGATGGGCCAGCGCCTTGAAGGACTCCGTGTCGGAGACGTCGCAGTCGACGTCCATCCGCCCGTAGACGCGGCCGGTCGTGCCGACGACGGGGGCGTGGCGGACGAACCACCAGCGGGTGACGGTCATCTCGGTCATGGGCGCGGCTGCCTGCGGCGTGGGTTCGGTCATGGATCGGCGATGAATACCAGCAGGAAGCCGATCTCGGCACATTGCTGCACGGCGCCCAGCACGTCGCCGGTCTGCCCGCCGAGCCTGCGCCGCGCCAGCAGCGCCGGCAGGCAGGCGCCGGCGGCGGCGCCGGCCATGGCGAGGATGATCCTCGCGGGGTCGGCCACCGGCGCGAGGGCGAGGGCGCAGAGCAGCACCCCGATCGCGACCGCGTCTGCCGTGCGCCCGCGATCCGGGCGTCCGGCGGCATGCGACAGGCCATCGGGGCGCGCGGGCGGCAGCAGGTACATGACCGGGGCGATCGCGGTGCGCGAGGCGATCGCGGCGGCGACGAGCGCGCAGGCCGTGTCCAGCGCGACGCCGGTGGCCGCGATCGCCGCGGCGCGCAGGCCGGTGGCGAGCAGCAGCGCCAGCGCGCCATGGGCGCCGATGCGGCTGTCGCGCATGATCTCGAGCCGCCGCTCGCGGCTGCGCGCGCCCGCCATGCCGTCGGCGGTGTCGGCGAGCCCGTCCTCGTGCAGGCCGCCGGTCGCGAGCGCGCCCGCGGCGATGGCGACCAGGGCGGCGATCGTCGGCGCGAGGCCGCAGAGGTCGGCGACGACGAAGGCGGCCGCGGCGATCGCCCCGGCGGCGAGCCCCGCGACCGGGAAGGCGCGCACGCCATGGGACAGGCCGAAGCGCAGGTCCGGCGCGCGCAGCCGCACGGGCAGCACGGTCAGGAAGACGAGGGCTATGCGCGCCTCGCCCAGCCAGTTCCACGGCCGGCCCGGCTCGCCGGGCGTGGGCTCCGGCATCGCTTCCTGCCCGGGCGGCGGCGCAGGCGCTTCGGGCGGCCGCCCGGCCTGGGTCTCGTCTGGCATCTGCTCCGGTCGCTCGTGGCGAAACGCTGTATAAGCCAGACTGTCGCGCGGCTCCATCCCGACCGCGTTCAACTATCGTTACGACCTGTCACGGAGCCCGTCCCGCGCATGACCGACACGCAAGCCCCATCGGCCTCGCTCGCCGAGATCCGCTCCATGCTCGCCGCCCTGCCCGGCCCGGGCGAGGGCGCGCGCGCCGCCGCGGCCGCGCGCGAGGCGCGCCTGGTCAAGCCCGCTGGCGCGCTCGGCCGGCTGGAGGAGCTGTCGTCCTGGATGGCCGCCTGGCAGGACCGCCATCCGCCGCGCCTGCGCCGGCCGCGCGTCGCCGTCTTCGCGGGCAACCACGGCGTCGCCGCGCGCGGCGTCTCCGCCTACCCGGCCGAGGTGACGCGCCAGATGGTCGCGAACTTCGTGTCGGGCGGCGCGGCGGTGAACCAGGTCTGCCGCAGCGTCGACGCGGACCTGCGCGTCTACGAGCTGTCGCTCGAGGCGCCGACCGCGGACTTCGTGGCCGGCCCGGCGATGGACGACGGGGAATGCGCGCGCGCCATGGCCTACGGGATGATGGCGGTGGAGCAGGGCATCGACCTGATCGCGCTGGGCGAGATGGGGATCGCCAACACCACCTCCGCCTCTGCTCTCTGCCTCGCGCTGTTCGGCGGCAAGGCGGCCGACTGGACCGGCCCGGGCACGGGCGTCGCGGGCGACCGCCTGGCGCGCAAGCGCGAGGCGGTGGCCGCGGGCGCGGCGCTGCACGCTGGAAGCGGCGACGGGCTCGAGCTGCTGCGCCGCCTCGGCGGCTTCGAGTTCGCCGCGATCGCCGGCGCCGTCGTCGCGGCACGCTTCGCGCGCGTGCCGGTGCTGCTCGACGGCTTCGCCGCGACCGCCGCCGCGGCGGCGCTGCTGCGCGTCGATCCCGGCCTACTCGACCATTGTCAGGTCGCGCATCTCTCCGCGGAGCCCGCGCATGCGCGGCTCTGCGCGGCGATCGGCAAGCGCCCGCTCCTCGACCTCGGCATGCGGCTGGGCGAGGCCTCTGGCGCGGCGCTCGCCGTCGGCGTCGTGCGCGCGGCCGTCGAGTGCCACGCGGGCATGGCGAGCTTCGACGAGGCGGGGGTGAGCGGGCCGGCCTGAGCCGCGGCCCGCGCTCACTCGCCCGTGCTGAGCAGGCTGCCGCGGCGCCGCGCGCTGGCGACCGCGGCGAGGAAGACGGCGAAGCCCGCCGCGACATAGGCCGCGTCGAGCGCCAGCGCGCCGAGCAGCAGGTCCCAGCGGAAGGCGCCGTCGATCATCGCGGCGCGCATGCCCTCGAAGACATGCGTGGTCGGCAGGCACCAGGCCAGCGGCTGCAGCCAGCCCGGCAGCGTCGCCACCGGGTAGTAGACGCCGCTGAACGGGGCGAGGAGGAAGACCGAGGCCCAGGCGTAGCTCTCCGCGGCGAGGCCGAAGCGCAGCAGCAGGCCGCAGAGCGCGAGGCCGATCGCCCAGCCGAAGACGAGCAGCAGCGACCAGAAGGCGAGCAGCGGCAGGCCGAGCCCGAAGACCGAGTAGCCGAAGAGCGGGATGGCGAGCAGCGCCGCCGGGACGACGCCGATGAGCGAGCGCAGCACCGAGAGGCTCATCAGCGCCGCCGCAAGCTCCCATGGCCGCAGCGGGCTCACGAAGAGGTTGGCGAGGTTGCGCGACCACATCTCCTCGAGCATCGACAGCGTCATGCCGAACTGGCCGCGCACCAGCACGTCCCAGAGCAGCACGGCGCCGATGAACACGCCGCCCGCCTGCGCGACCCAGGACGACTTGCCGGCGAGGAACTCCGTCATGAAGCCCCAGATCACGACCTGCAGGACCGGCCAGTAGACGAGGTCGAAGAGCCGGGTCCACGAGGCGCGCCAGAGGTAGAAGTGGCGCAGCAGCATGGCGCCGACGCGCCGCGCGGTGCCGCTCATGGCGCGGCGTCCGGGCCGTCGACGTCGCGGCCGGCGCGCGCGACGTCGAGGAAGACCTGCTCCATGCTCTCGCGCCCGAAGCGCGCGCGCAGCTGCGCGGGCGTGCCGCGGTCGACGATCCGGCCCTCGCGCATCATCAGCACCTCGTCGCAGAGCCGCTCGACCTCGGCCATGTTGTGCGAGGCGAGCAGGATCGCGGCGCCGGTGCGCCGCCTGTAGGCCTCGAGATAGGCGCGGATCCAGTCGCCCGTGTCGGGATCGAGGCTCGCGGTCGGCTCGTCGAGCAGCAGCAGCTCGGGCTCGTTCACCAGCGCCTTGGCGAGCGCCATGCGCGTCTTCTGCCCGGCCGAGAGCGAGCCCGCGCGCTGGTCGAGGAAGCGGCGCAGGTGCAGGCCCGAGGCGAGCGCGGCGATGCGCTCGCCCGCGTCGCGCACGCCGTAGAGGCCGACGAAGACGCGCAGGTTCTCGCGCACGGTCAGCCGCGCGGGGAAGTCGACATAGGGCGAGGAGAAGTTCATCCGCGGCAGCACGCGGTGGCGGTGGCGCGCCATGTCCTCGCCGAAGATGCGCACGCGGCCCGCGCTCGGCAGGACGAGGCCGAGCAGCATGCCGATGGTCGTGGTCTTGCCGGCCCCGTTGCCGCCGAGTAGGCCGAGGATGGTGCCGCGCGGCAGGACGAAGTCGATGCCGTCGACGGCAGTCGCCCGCGCGAAGCGCTTGCGCAGGCCGGAGGCCTCGATGGGGTGCGGCGCGCCGCGGACGTCGTCGGAATGTATCAACCGGTACACCTCTCGCCGCTTATAATGCGGCCGCTCGCCGCGTGGCGAGTCAAAGGCCGGAGCCGACGAAGATGCCGTTCTCGCGCCCATTCGAGCTCGCGACCGTGGGCGGCGTGCGCCTGAGGACGCTCGTCCTCGTGCGCTGGATCGCGATCGCGGGCCAGCTCGCTGGCGTCGTGGCGACCACGGCCGGGCTGGGCCTGCAGCTGCCGCTCGCGCCGCTGCTGACGGCGATCGGTGCCTCGGCGGTCCTCAACCTCGCGCTCTCGCTGTGCCGGCCGATCCCGCGCCTCAACGAAGGCGCGACCACGGTCCTGCTCGCATGGGACTCGGTACAGCTCGCTGTGCTGCTCTACTTCACCGGCGGCCTCGACAACCCCTTCGCGCTGATGCTGCTGGCGCCGGTCTGCGTCGCCGCGACGGTGCTGTCGCGCGCGCACACCGCCGTGCTCTGCGCCCTCGCCGTGGCGGCGGCGAGCCTGCTGGCGCTGCGCTCCGTGCCGCTCGCCTGGGACGGCGCCGCGATCGACCTGCATAGCGGCCACCTCGTCGGCACCTGGGCGGCGCTAGTGATCGGCAGCATCTTCTTCGCCGTCTACGCGGCCTGGATCGCGGCCGAGACGCGGCGCGCGACGCAGGCCCTGTCGGCGGCCCAGGACGCGCTGGCGCGCGAGCAGCGCCTCGCCGCCGTCGGCGCGCTGGCGGCGGCCACCGCGCACGAGCTCGGCACGCCGCTCGGCACGATCCACCTCGTGGCGAACGAGCTCGCCGCCGAGGTCACGCCCGACGATCCGCTGGCCGAGGACGTCGCGCTGCTGGCCCGGGAGGTCGCGCGCTGCCGCGACATACTGAAGCAGCTCTCGGCCCGCACCGACCCCGAGGCCGCGCATGCGCCGCTCGAGCGCATGACGTCGGCAGCCCTCGTGGAATCGGTGGTCCAGCGCCATCGGCGCGACGGAATCGAGGTCGAGATCGCGTCCTTCGGGGAGAGGATACCCGTCCTTCCAGGCACGCCCGAGGTCCTGCACGGGCTTGCGAACGTGCTGCAAAATGCCATCCAATTCGCCCGCTCGAGGGTGGATGTCCGGATCACGGCCCTGCCCGACGCGCTGGAGATGACGATCGTCGATGACGGGCCGGGCTTTCCTTCCGCGATCCTCGACCACCTGGGGGAGCCCTACCTGTCGACGCGGGCGAAGGACGGCAGCCACATGGGCCTGGGCGTCTTCATCGCCATCACGCTGCTGGAGCGTTCCGGCGCGGGCCTCGACTTCGGCAACCGGGCCGATGGCGGGGCGCGCGTGCGCATACGCTGGCCGCGCGCGCGGCTGGTGAAAGAAGGGGGAGACGAAGCATGAGCGTGGAGACGCCGAGGATCGACGACCTCATGATCATCGACGACGACGAGCCGTTCCGCGGCCGGCTCGGCCGCGCGATGGAGAAGCGCGGCTACGCGGTGCGGCTCGCCGGCAGCTTCCGCGAGGGGCTGGAGTTGGCGGCGCTGCAGCCGCCGCGCTATGCGGTGGTCGACCTCCGGCTCGGCGACGACAACGGCCTCGACCTCGTCACCGAGATGCGCAAGGTCGCGCCCTCCGCGCGCATGGTGATCCTGACCGGCTACGGCAACATCGCGACCGCCGTCGCGGCGATGAAGACCGGCGCCATCGACTACCTGCCCAAGCCCTGCGAGGCGGACGCCGTCGACGCGGCGCTGCGCGGCGGGGACCGCGCCCTGCCGCCGCCGCCCGACCACCCGATGCCGGCCGACCGCGTGCGCTGGGAGCACATCCAGCGCGTGTTCGAGCAGTGCGACCGCAACGTCTCCGAGACGGCGCGCCGCCTCAACATGCATCGCCGCACGCTGCAGCGGATCCTCGCCAAGCACGCGCCCCGCGAGCAGGCCTGAGCGCGGGCAGGCCCGGGCGCGGGCTGCGCCTCAGTAGGCGTTCTTGTTGATGAAGCCGCGGAACGGCGTCAGCAGCAGGATCTTGAGGTCGAGCAGCAGCGACCAGTTGTCGATGTAGTGCAGGTCGTGCTCGACGCGCACGCGCATCTTCTCGGGCGTGTCGGTCTCGCCGCGCAGGCCGTTGATCTGCGCCCAGCCGGTGATGCCGGGCTTCACGCGATGGCGGCTGAGGTAGTCGTCGATCACCTGCGCGAACTGCACGTTGTGCGCCACGGCGTGCGGGCGCGGCCCGACCAGCGACATGTCGCCCTTCAGGACGTTGAGCAGCTGCGGCAGCTCGTCGAGGCTCGTGCGGCGCAGGAAGGCGCCCAGCCGCGTGATGCGCGGGTCGTTGCGCGTCGCCTGCGGCACGCCGGCCTCCTCGACGGGGCGGTGGCGCATGGTGCGGAACTTGAAGACCGTGAACTCGTTGTTGGCGAAGCCGTAGCGCTTCTGCCGGAATAGCACCGGGCCCGGGCTGTCGATGCGGATCGCGATCGCGATCGCGGCGAGCAGCGGCGAGAACAGGACGAGCGCCAAGGTGGCGAGCACGCGGTCCTCGATGGCCTTCACCACCAGCGACCAGCCGGAGAGCGGCCGCTCCAGCGCGGCGAGCATCGGGATGCCGCCCAGCATGTGGAAGCCGACCGTGGGCAGCGCCCAGCCCACGTGGTCGGGGCAGACCTTGACGTTGACCGGCACGGCCTTGAGCTTCTTGATCACGGCGGCGAGCCCGGTCCCGGCATGCGGGCCGGCGACGACCACCTCGTCGAAGGTGCGCACCTGGGCGAGGCGCACGAGGTCGTCGATCGTGCCGATCACCGGATAGCCCTCCACCGAGCTCGTGCCGTCGACGGGCGCGTCGTCGAAGACGCCGGCGATCCGGTAGCGCCCGCCGCCCTGCTCGTGCAGGTGGCGGACCAGCTGCGCGCAGAGCGCGCCCGAGCCGATCAGCGCGACGTCGAGCGACAGCCTGCCGTCGCGCCGCCAGGTGTCGATGCGCAGCAGGAAGAGCACGCGGACCACGAGCAGCAGGCCGAAGCTGATCGCCACCCAGCCGAGGGCGAAGGCGCGGCTGAAGGCCAGCGAGGTCTGCGTGAAGTAGGCGAGCGCGATCAGCATCAGGACGACCACCGCCCAGGCCATCGCGAGGCGGCCGACCTGGAGCGCCGGGCGCGAGAGCGTCTCGAAGTCGTAGACGCGCGCGAGGTGCATCACGTTGAGCGTCAGCACGCAGGCGACCGAGACCGCGATGACGTAGAGGTCCGGCAGGTCCCAGGTCCCGTGGCGTGCCCAGTAGGCGATCCAGGCCGCGATGGCCACGGCCAGCGGGTCGAGCGCGCGCACGACGCCGGTCGCGAGAGTGACGAGGTCGGCGGCGACGAGGCGGCGGGCCATGCGGGTCCGGCTTGCGGCTTGGGCGATGGCCGGGCGCGGAAGTCCCGCCCGGCGCGGATCCAGAGAACTAGCGCGCCCGGCCGCGCGGCGCCATGGCCTCGCGGAAGCCGCGCGCGGCGCGCCGGCGGGCCGGCCCGGGACGTCGATCGCCTCGCCATGCCTGGTCATCGTCCCGACAACGCGGGCGCCCTGTCCGTCCTTCCCTTGGATCGCGCGGCGGGCGATGATGCTCCGGAGGAAATGGCCAGATGAGCGAAGAGAAGATAGCCGGGCCGGTCCCGGCGGTACCCGCCGCGCGCCTGGACCGCTGGGTCCTAGTGGCCGCGGCCGTTGTCGTCGCGATCCTCGCCGGCGGCATGTTCGGCGCCTTCCGCATCGTCGCGGTCGAGCGCGAGCGCGACCAGCGCAGCCTCGCGCTGCGGCTGGGCTCGACCGCCGACGCGCGCGCCAGCGCCGTGGGCGACTGGACCATGCGCCAGGCCGAGGCCGCCAAGGGCCTCGCCGAGAACCAGACCATCCAGCTCTTCCTCACCGAGCTCGCCATGGTCGGCGGGGACCGCGGCCAGGTGACCGACGAGGCCTCGCAAGTCACCTATGTGCGCAGCCTCCTCGCGGTGGCCGCGGAGCGGCTCGGCTACGTGGCGCCGCGCACCGGCGTGGCGGTGAACGCCAACCTGCAGCGCGGCGCGAATGCCGGCATCGGCTTCACCGTCCTCGACGCCACGCTGCGCCCGCTGCTCTCTACTGCGGAGTCGCCGGCTCTCGAGGGCCGTTTGCTCGCGCTCGCCGAGGCCGCGCTCAAGGGGCCGGTCAGCGACATGGTGCCGGGACCCGGCGGGCGCGCGCTCTTCGTCGCCGCGGCGCCGGTGACGGCGCTCCAGGGGGAGACTGGGGCGCCGCCGGTCGGCGTGCTCTTCGGGCTGCGCGACGCCGAGCCCGAACTCTTCCAGCTGCTGGACCGCCCGCGCATGGCCGAGCGCAGCACGGAGACGCTGCTGCTGCGCCGCGCCGGCGCGGTCGTCGAGGTCATGTCGCCGATGCGCGACGGCACGCGCCCCTTCGCGCGCCGCATCGCCATGCAGCCCGCCGATGTCGCCGAGGTCTTCGCGGTGCAGGCGGGCACCGGCTTCGCCATCCTGCGCGACGTCGCCGACCGCGAGGTCGTCGTGGCCTCGCAGCTCGTGCCCGGCATGGCGGACTGGACGGTGGCGCTCAAGGTCGCGCGCGCCGAGGCGCTCGGCGAATCCGACTCGCGCCTGCGCCAGCTCCTCACGCTGCTGCTGCTGGGCACCGGCGTGCTCGCCGCCGGCCTCGTCGCGGTGTGGCGCCACGGCGCCTCGCGCCGCGCCAGCGCCGCCGCCCAGGTCGCGCAGGACATGGCGCGCCGCTTCGAGGCGCAGAGCGCCCTGCTGCGCCTCGTCACCGACAGCCAGCTCGCGCGCATCTTCATCGTCGCTGATGGCGGTCGCGTGAGCTTCGTCAATCGCCGCCTCTCCGAGGACCTCGGCGAGGACGGCGCGGCGATCGAGGGCAAGCGGCTGGGCGCGGTCTTCGGCCCCGCCGGCGCGCGGCGCTACGAGGACGCGCTCAGGACCGTGCTGCAGAAGCGCAAGGCCCACGGCGTCGTCGAGCGCACGGAGACCGACGGCAGGCTCAAGGTCATCAACGCCGAGTACATCCCGGTCAAGAACGAGGACGGCACGGTCTCGATGCTAGTCGTCGAGGAGGACATCACCGAGGCCGTGGTCGAGCGCGAGACGCGCGCGCGCAACCTGCAGGAGCTCGTCGAGGTCCTCTTGCGCCTGGTCGACCGCCGCGATCCCTACGCCGCCAACCACTCCAAGCGCGTGGCCGCGATCGCGCGCGAGATCGCCGCCGAGCTCGACCTGCCCGACCAGCTGGTCGAGGCGACG
>Ga0194134_10002930_pt1 | contig 19199 bp, 20 predicted proteins | sample TA2KigOff0mmetaG_FD_148602 | JGI IMG/M metagenome (GOLD analysis project Ga0194134, IMG submission 148602) | Freshwater microbial communities from Lake Tanganyika, Tanzania - TA2015056 Kigoma Offshore 0m | ecosystem: Environmental > Aquatic > Freshwater > Lake | place: Tanzania: Lake Tanganyika... | reverse complement strand
CGGGAACAAGCACAACCCAAGTAGCTACAACAGCATTCGTACAAACAGCAACAGACTCTAAATTAAGCATTACAGACCCAGCTATAGATTACTATGTCATAAACTCTGGATCTGGAGCCTATTTAGTAAATGGAATTTCTAATGGAACCATATACTTTGAAAAAGGTAAAAAATACAGAATTCATGTAAACGCTACTGGACACCCATTCTGGATTCAGACTGTATCTGGAGGATACAGCGCTGGAAATGTTTACAACACAGGAATTACTAACAATGGAACCCAGTCTGGACACATAATTGTTGAGTTGCCACAAAATGCTCCACAGTTATATTATGCATGTCAGTATCATAACTCAATGGCGGGATCAATAGCAACAGCAGTCTCAGTAAACCCAGTTCCCGACTATTATATAACAAACAACGGATCTGGATCATATTTAGTAAATGGTGTTATAAACGGATTAATTAATTTTCAAAAAGGTAAAAAGTATACAATATCCATAGACGCATCGGGACACCCATTTTGGATACAAACGGTATCTGGGGCATATTCTGCTGCAAATCTTTACAGTACTGGCATAATTGGAAACGGAATACAGGTAGGAACTATTATAGTAGAGCTTCCACAAAATGCTCCAGATAATCTTTACTATGCTTGTCAATTCCATTTATCAATGCAAGGATCTATTTCAGTACAGTCTCAAGATGCTGTAACAATAAATTCTAAGTCTTCAAGCTATGCCATTTTACCGATAGACGCTGGCAGACTTATTGAAATGTCAGGCGGAGGCACATTAACAATTTCAGATTCAACTTCATTCCCAACAGGATTTACAGTAAACGTTCTACAAACAGGCTCTTCTCAAGTCACTATTGCAGGAAATGGATTTACAGTTAACGCAACTCCAGGTTTAAAATTAAGGGCACAATGGAGTTCCGCCACTCTTGTTAAAAGAGGATCAAATTCGTGGGTGGCAATGGGCGATTTGAGCGTATGACATGTTTAGTCTATTTGGTAGACACGGCAGACGTAAAGTAAATGTTCCAAACCTATCTGGAAGAACTAGATCTCAAGCCCAATCTGATTTAAATAACGTAGGATTAAATTACAGCGAATCCTCTACCAGCACATCAGACTCTAATTTAAATAATTTAATCCAAAGCCAGGGAACCGCCGCAGGTACTGTTGTGTTAATTGGAGATACGGTATCGTTTACTTATCATAATTATGTAGCGCCTCAGTACTACGCTGCCCCTCAGTACTACGCTGCCCCTCAGTACTACGCTGCACCACAATATTACGCTGCACCACAATATTACGCCGCCCCTCAGTACTACGCTGCACCACAATATTACGCTGCACCACAATATTACGCTGCCCCTCAGTACTACGCTGCACCACCGCCATATTGTGACTGCTACAGCGAGTGTTGTTGTGGTGGCGTACCAGCATGTTGCGGATACATCTTTTTCTGTTAATACAATATTGACAGAAGCAATATGAATATAGTACAATTTATAAAAAGGAGAAATAGTGGCAACTTTTGCATTTGTAAAAAACGGAACAGTTAGATTTATAGAGACAGTTAATCCAACATCTATTAACGTAGAAAAATGGATTGCTTTATTTAGATCTGAGGTTTTGTTGGTAGAAACAACCAATTATGATGTAATGCCAGGAGACCTATATTTAGATGGAAAATTTTATAAAAAAAATATAGTCGATGGAACAACAACACTGGTTGAAGATGGAGTATACACCCACCCAACTGCAATTAGATTCGCAGGAATTATGGACGGGGAAGTGGTTGGACAGTATGGCAGAAGCCGTGAATTTTTTGAGAATCAACAGGCAATAGATGATTTTGTTGATATTATAACTTCTTCTAATATTGTTGAACTAACAGCAAATCAACCTTCCTCTGTGGAAGTTGGCTGGCTGTATAACGGTACAGATTTTACTAATCCAGGCGCTTAGTAATGTCAGACAACAAAAAAAGTGCTTGGCAAGAATGGAAAGAAAATTTAGGTAATACAAGACCTTGGGATATAATAAACCCTCAAGCAGAAAAGGTTGACAAAGAGGTTGCAGAAAAAAGGCTAGATATCTGTTTATCGTGTCCTGAGTTTTTTAAAGCAACACACCAATGCAAAAAGTGTGGGTGCATAATGAATCTTAAAGTAAAACTTAAGGACGCTCAGTGTCCGATAGGAAAATGGTAATATGAAAAAAAATAATATTTTTATTAATGTTGCTTCTTATAATGAAGAGGACCTGATCGACACAATACATACAGCATTTGGAAAAGCCAACTTTCCAGAAAATATTTATGTGGGCGCTTGTCTTCAATATACAAATAATGAGTATCCAGATTTTTCATCATTTGCCAATGTTAAAACAATAAAAATAGAAGGTCTGGTAGGTGCGGGACTGGGCGTTGCAAGAGGCCTAGCGTCCACTTTATATGACAACGAAGAATATTATTTACAGATTGATGCTCATACAGTTTTTAAAAATGGATGGGACGAAATTTTAATAAAAAATTATAAAGAATTAAATAAAACAATAGATAAACCAATAATATCTTCATACGTTCCCTATTACTATAAAGACATAGAGTCTGGTGAAAAAATTACAATGGCAAAAAATCAAGATTGGGAAGGCTACTATCCGTCCTGGTCTTTAGTATCAAAAAGCAGTCCAGACGCTATAGGAATGCAAGACAAAGAAAACTATTATAATTTTGTATATAACATAGAAGCTTTAGATTCTCCAGCAGCCAAGATAGCCACCTTTGAAAATTCAAATTATGAAGAACACTATTTTATAGCAGGGCATTTCCTGTTTACTTCAGGATCATTTGTTCAAGATGTAAAGTATGATCCATTGCTAGCCTATCATGAAGAAAATGTCATTGCCATGATTGCCTGGACCAGAGGATATAGAGTATTTAATATGAAAGATCATGTTCTGTGGACTAGAGCAATGTACGCAGGAGAAGATTCTCAAAATTCTTGGAAAAGAAAATACATTGAAAAAGATGAAAATGGTGAATGTTTTAGAGATAAGGTGATTCGAGGAACATTAAGAAACAAAGATATTTTGACTGGAAAAGTAATTGGAGAATATGGTTCTCCCTCTTTAGAGTTGTTAAAAGAATACGAAAAATTGGCAAAAGTAAATTATAAAAATTTTTACCAAGAAATGTACGACACTGTAGAAAAAACAGGAGACAAGTACTTTGCAGCAAAACAGCTATATGATTTGGATAAGAAAATAAATGGATAGCAAAGTTATTAAATTTTATCCATGGGGTCCAGGACATGAAAATACTAGTCAGCCTCTTCCAGCAAAAAAAAATGTAGCTCCGTACTGGAAAGAAATGCCTCTTTTTCATGGAGAGGGAGATGAGCAAAGGATAAAAGAAGGAACTGCTAGTAGAAAAAATGTTTTTTTAAGTTTAAAGCACTGCATGCCATACTTTGATGCAATGACATCTGGCTATCATTATGTGTTGCATACAGACATTACTGTAAAGAAAAATGAAAGCGGGTTGCCAGAATTGTCATGGGATGACATTCATAATCCAGCTGCAGACAGAATATTAAAAGAAATGCCAGTGCCAGAAGGACACTACCAGGCACATTTTGGATGGCAGATGTACTGGGGAATAGAAATGCCAGCAGGATACTCGGCTTTGTTAATTCATCCAATAAACAGATATGACTTGCCATTTACTACAGTCGCTGGATTGGTAGACTACGACGTTTATCCACTTCCTGGAAATGTAAGTTTTCATATAAAAAATGGATTTGAGGGTATTATAGAGGCGGGAACTCCAATAATGTCTATTATTCCAATAAAAAGAGAAAACTGGAAGATGGAGATAAACACAGAAGATTTATTTTTCCAGAAAAAATTAGCATTAAGTATGGAAAAAGAAACAGTTGCGATGGCTCATTATAAAAAGGGCTATAGGGTAGGGATGCAGTCAAGCTAATGAGTGAAGATAGGTCAGCTAACCTTTGAATGATAAAGCAGGTATAATTGGGTTAGGAGTGTATAGCATATGGCAACAAATTTTCCAACAAGCTTGGATGTCTTGACCAACCCTACCGCTGGTAGTTCGGTTGAAAGTCCGTCACACTCACAACAACACTCTGATGCAAATGATGCTATTGAAGCCCTTGAAGCCAAAGTTGGCGCTGATAATTCTACTGTTACAACATCGCTAGATTACAGGGTACGAACACTTGAAAGTGTTGGTACAGAGGGATTTCAAGACATAGCCGCTGGGCTACTAACATCAGGCACACACACAAATATTACCGTCACATACGATGATGTTGCCAATAAAGTTAATTTGGCAGCCACATATGGCGATGAAGCGGTAGTTGATGCCATAGCCGAAGCACTAACAGCTGGGCACGGCATAATTAAAACTTATAATGATGTAGAAAATAAAATTAATGTGTCTGTAGACACAAGCGTTATTGCAAGCCAAACTTATGTTAATACAGCAATAGCCAGTTTAGTTGATGCCGCCCCTTCAGTTTTAGACACATTAAAAGAAATTGCTTCAGCAATTAACAATAATCCAAATTTTGCCCAAACAGTAGCTACAGCAATTACAAATGCAATAACGACAGCAAACGAGTATACCGACCTTGCAATAACTAGCCTAGAAAACGAATTGGGCGATCCTATAACAGGATATGTAAAAATATCTGATGTTGGACAAGTAGATGGCGTAGCATCGCTTGGCCCAGATGCCAAAGTTCCATTATCTCAATTAGACATAGACGAAAAAATTCAAGACGTGGCGGCAGAACTTATAACCTCTGGCAATCATACAAATGTAACCGTAACATATGATGACCAAGCGGGTAAAATTAATTTTACTGCAGTAGCCCAATTAAACCAAGAACAAATTCAAGACGCCGTAGCCCCATTATTTGTTCATGGGTCAAATCCAAATATCTCTGTAACGTATGATGACCAAGAAAATAAAATGATTTTAGAGGCGTATGTTCCTCCATCTAAAGCAGTAATGTCATCAAATGCTCCGTCTTCCCCAATAGACGGACAATTTTGGTTTGATACTGACGAGCAGCGAAGCGGATCCCTTGGAGCTTTAAAAATTTGGAATTCATTAACCGCTATCTGGGAAAATATTACAACAGACCTTTCTGTATCTACCACAAATACCTGGACTTCTAAAAATACATTTAATAATGGAATAATTATTGGACTGGATGAAGCACCCCTAGACCCTACCGATGGACAAATTTATTACAACAAAATTGTTAATAAATTAAGAATTTGGAACGGAGTGGTTTGGCAAGACATAGAGGGAGGTTCTGGAGGAGGCTTGTCTTTAATTCCAACGGACACGTCTGTGCCACCAACCACATTTTTTGTAGGACTAGTTTCACCACCTTCTGTCTCTGTAGCAACAGGAGATCTTTGGATAGACGTTGATGACGATGCAGGCTCTACAGAGTTTATTTTTGCAGGGCCAAACCCTCCAGCAGAGGGCACCTTTGGAACCGACACTCTTTGGATAGACACAGATGAGCCAGAACTTCCATTAATCTATTCTGACAATGAGCCGCCATCATACACAGCGATAGAAGGAGACTTTTGGGTAGATTTAGATGATACAAGTGGACAGTCTATATTAACCACAACTGGAACCCCTCCAAGTCCACAGCAAACAGAATTCTGGTTAGATTTATCAACCGAAGAAGGTTATTTAACATATTCTGATTTATTTAAAGATAATGCTGCTCAGGTTACTAATATAGGCAATTTGCCAAACGCCTCTAATTATTCTGGAATGATTGCTTATGTTTCTTCTGAAAATTCTTTATATGTGGCTTCTAATGGAATATGGACAAAAATATATCCCACATACGATGCGGAGGCCCTAATATGGTCTGGCGTTTAAGAGGATATTCTTGTATAATATGGGAGAGAGGTGATTCCAAATGTCATTAAAACGTTATAATGGTACTGAATGGGTGGTTGTTGCAGGATCTAGGCCAGGTCCAACAGGAGCAACAGGAGCAACAGGACCAGCAGGTACGGCAGCAACTATTGCAATTGGAACAATTACAACTTTAAATACTGGACAAAATGCTACAGTAGCAAATTCTGGAACAGCGTCAGCCGCAGTTTTAAATTTTGGATTACCTAAAGGTGCAACTGGAGCCGATGGTGCCCCAGGTGTTCCAGGCACAAGAGGAACAAAAACATTTACAGCCCAATCAATTCCTGAGAACGCAGGACTAACTAATTTAATTGAAGGCGATAATTTTATAAATTTAAATACTGGGTCGTACTATTCATATAGCTCATCAACAACAACTTGGGTTTTACAAGGAAACGTAAGGGGTCCACAAGGACTACAGGGAGAGGCAGGCCCACAAGGAATACAAGGTCCAGTTGGCCCAATCGGAGACGTGGTGGTGGCGGATATACAAAGAAGAGTTTCTGCGTATGAATTAGATACATTACTTAATTTAGGCATCTATTATCCAAAATATGCACTAACCTCGTCTTTGGCACAGATAAATGGTACAATTATGGGAACTAGTTTTATTTTCTAAAGGAGACTAACGAATATGGCAAGAAGAGTAATTACTGATCAAGGAATTTTGTTTAATCCCGCAACATATACAATCACAATTCCAAGGTTTATAGCAAGGAAAGATCTTCTTTTAATAACAAATGTAACTCAAAACAAAGTAATTTATAATTTTTCAGACCCATCAATTGGTCTAGCCTCCTATTCTGTTACAAATGACGCAAACGATCCATCTACAGTTCTTGTATTAGAATATAACACTGCAGCAATGCTATCAACAGATGTGTTGCAAGTTATGGTTGATGAGCCATACGAAACAATCATCCCAGAACCAACGATGCTAGACGCAGTTGGCAAGCTAAGAACATCTGACCCAGAATCCTTAATTGATACAGACTTTGAGTATGGCGTTCAGGGCTCCAAGTGGGAATCACTTTCTTTACAAAACAACTACCCAACATTCTTCTCTAGAACTACAGGAGGTAACTCGCTAGAAGTAATTTCAATAATTTCAAACGGAGGAAGCCCAAGATCTACCATTAGCGTAACAACGGCATCAGCTCACGGACTAAGCAATGGCGATGTTGTAAGCGTAAATGAGTCCACCAGTGCACTAACAGACGGAACGTTTCTTGTTACAGTATTAAGTGCCACAGTATTTTCATATGTTTGCAAAGGGGAAGTCGCACTTGGCACTAGCGTACAAGATGGCGTTTTAACAAACGTCTACGGTGGAGGATTGTTTGATAACGCACATATTCCAGGTGGAAATATTGGAGCTCTAAATGCCTGGTCGGCAACATCAGATGGCGCAGCGCTATCAAGAATAAATGTTGTTACAACAAACCCTCATGGGCTTTACCCAGGAACACCAATTCTAATTTCAGCCCCATCTGGAAGCGCAATTAATGGAAGCTTTTTAATTGATAGAGTTACAACACCAACTTCATTTTCATTCCAAACACAGGGACTGGTTCCAGTAGGGTCGGTCAATACTACAAACATTGGTTTATTCTGTAAACCAGAGGGGTACGTAGAGCATCGACCATTTGACGGTGGAGTTATTTTAACAACAGGAAATAACGTCTGTGGAACTCAGACATTAAGACAAACACGCAGATACTTTAGGTATCAGTCTGGTAAGTCAATTCAATTTTCAACAGGAACAAAGTTTACTCCATCTTTTGATATTTCTTACATTGCCTCGTCAGGCACTGGAATAGGAGCACATGAATTTACAATTAAAGTATTGCAGGACCACAACTTGCAGGCTGGCGCTACAGTTAAAATCGAAGGAATTGAAACTGTAGGGCCATATAATCCATTTAATGGATTTTTTACAGTTGCTTCGGTACCAGATTCAGCTACAATTAAAGTTGTAAAAACATTTACAGCCGCAATATCTCCAATTGATCAGTTGCCAGGTGGAGTTAACGCATTCGTAACAGCATATCAATGGAAAGGGTCTGCAACAAGGGCTGGAATGTATGACGACCAAAATGGTTTTTATTTTGAGTATGACGGAAAAACTTTATATGCAGTTAGAAGATTCTCGAACAAAGAGCTTTTTGGAAAAATTTCAACAACACAATTTTCTAACGTCGTAACTGGTGTTGAGACTAGATTTAGAAAACAGCTTGTATCGGGAGATCTAATTGTTATTAGAGGTCAAACATACAGAGTTATTCAAATTAATAGTGATACGTCTTTGAATATTTCGCCAGCGTATCGTGGACCAAGCGTTACAAATTCGCCTTACATTAAAACACAGATTAATAAAGTTCCACAAGACAAGTGGAATATTGATACATGCACAGGAAACGGACCCTCTGGATACACTCTCGATATCGCAAAGATGCAGATGACATATCTTGACTATTCATGGTATGGAGCAGGATCAATTAGGTTTGGTCTAAGGTCAGTCGACGGCACCGTTGCTTGGTGTCATAAAATGGTTATGAATAACGTTAACACAGCATCATATATGAGATCAGGAAACCTACCAGCAAGATATGAAACCATAAATGAGCCTTTAAACTGTGCAAAATTAATTGCAGGTGGTTCAGGAATTAGTGGATCTACATTATATCCACAAGATACAGTAATTTATGTAAATGACGTCAGCTTCTGGCCAGACAAAGGATATTTAAGAATTGCAGACGCATCAAATTTTGAGATTTGCGAATATACTTCAGTAGGAGCTTATAACCCAACAATTCAAGCACATGCAGTAAATATTGTAAGAAGAGTTTCACAGCCATTGATTTATGGAGGATCACCAGTAAGTCTTTTTGGAACAGCCGCTCAAGTAAATTTTGAGCCAGACTCAACAATTCCAGGAGGTTCTGGGGTATCTCAAGTTTCAGTGCAAACAATATCTCAAAATTGTGCACCAGTTATGTCACACTGGGGCTCTTCTGTAATTATGGACGGCGGATTTAATGACGATAAGTCGTTTATTTTTACTGCTGGTATGCAGAAGTACCTACAGGTCGGTGGATCTGGAACAGTTTCAGCAACGATTACAGCTCGCCAAGCGACGTCTGGAGTTGCGACACTAACAACATCTGGTGCTCACGCACTTTCAGCTGGAACAAACGTGGTGGTAAGTAATGTTCAAGATATATCAACAGTTACCTATAAGCAGCTTACCAATAATATTGCTTATTTGACAACATCTCAACCCCACTTTTTCTCAGTTGGGCAATCTATTACTGTAACAGGCGTTGATTCCACATTCAATGGAACATACACAGTGTCATTAGTTCCAGACGCCACCAGAGTTGCATATGCTAAAACAGCAGGAAACGTAGGATTCCAATTTGTAGGTGGAAATCCAAGAATTACTGCATCAAGTAGATATAATGGAACATTTTTAATTACTACTGTTGCCCCAACATCATTTAGCTATGCACTTTCAGGACCAGATGAAACAATTGCTTCAGTTAACCCTAATGGTACTGCAGTTCAGACATTCGGAAGCACTCCAATACCACGTCCCCTAGTATCAATTAGAGTTGCGCCTTCAGCAGACAACGGATTAGGTAGAAACTTTGGACTGCGTGAACTTGCAAACCGCATGCAGATGAAACTAGACTCAGTTGGAATTCTATCTCAAGGACAGTTCTTAATTGAAGGTATTTTAAATCCTGCTACAATAAACGGTATAGCAATACCTAATGACTGGGAGGCAATCAGAGTTGGATCAGGTTCTCTTGCTCAAGTAGTTTACCACGATGGAACAGGCGTTAGAGGAACTGGTGCCCCAGTTACGTCCCCAACAAATACCGTTACTGGTGGAGACCGTATTTTTGCCTTTTATACAGAAAATGCTGGAGGAACAAACTTCTCGGTAACAGAATTTAAGGCCGATAAGGTTAGAGACCTTGCAAACTGTATTTTGAATGGAAATGGATCACAAGTAAACCCATCATTCCCTAATGGTCCAGACATATTAACAATTACCGCTACAAACTTAGGATCTTCTGCAGCAAATATTCTTGCCAGAATTTCCTGGACTGAAGCACAGGCCTAGGAGGTAAAATGCCCGACTATACTACCCTGTCAAATCAAGTTGAAGTATTTAAAACAAAAGTTAATAACTTAACTTCACAAACTTTAAATGCAAATGATTTAGTTTTATTGGCTTCAGCACTAGACACTCTGGCAAAATCAATGGGTGTTAACGATATTCTGGCTGCAACAATTGATAGAATTGCAGAAATCAATACCGCAAAAGATTCCGCAATAACAACAATTAATAACTCTGTAAATGGAAACAGACTAACAACTCTTGAAACTACTTCAACTGATTATGGGACAAGAATCTATGCTGTAGAAAATTACGTTAATACAGCAGGCTCTAACTTAGCACAGATTGCAGCAACAGTAACTGCCCTAGATTCTGCAATTAGTCCAAACGTTATGCGGCCATGGACAACAGTAACAGCAAATTATCAGGCTCTTGTAAGAGATAGGCTTTTGGTTGTACCCGCAGAAGGTCTGGTAATTACGTTGCCATCTTTGCCAAATCCAGGAGACACCGTTGCGTTTGTAGACGCCCCTGGAACATCAGGAACAACTAATTTTACAATAGCAAGGAATGGAAGACCAATACAGTCGCTTAATGAAGATTTAACTGTTAACGTTAACTCAGCATCATTTGAATTAACATATTATAATACTACTAGTGGATGGAGAATAGTGTAATGTCAAACTTAAAATCATTACTTGGTGGCAGCAGCACAGGATCAACTGCCGCATCAACAAATTTAATTATACCAACATCAGAGCTGATCCCTGGCCCACTACCAACATTTGCTACATGGCAATGGTATTGGGGCGATCACAATCAAAACTCTGGTGGATTTCAAGTTTATGATAGCGGTTTGAACATGATTTCTTCTTCAAAAGCAGGCTCTACTCACTCAGATACAGGCGATGTTAACATTGCTACCAGATGGACTATTTATGCCAATGGTAGAGCGGAAATTATGACTGGTGATCAAAACAATGAACAGGGCGGCGGTAGCGGTGAGTGCTATTGGACACAGAGTAATTATACATCTAACAGTCAAGCTTATTCAAATATGTCTACCGTTTCAGGCGGACAATGGGGAAGTACGCATTTTAGATTCCCAACATATAACATGGTTGGTAACACGTTTGCAAGAACACCTAGTGGATGGGGCCATTATAAGTCTAGATGCGGCGTGGTAATCTGTCACGAAGGAGTTAGACCAAGATATAGTATTTGGCAAGATAACGCTGAAATTCGCTTCCATATTCGTGGAGTAACTGAAGGCAGCGGTGGATACATTGATAGAATTTCTGATATCAATAGTGCAACCTATTCAACGTGGGGAAGCATTGGTAATGGGTTTGGCCAGGTGGGGTATAACGATAGAACCAGAACATTTGCTTTAATTGAATCAACAACTAATAATACAAATAGGATTCACGTATGGAAAAATCTAAATGATGGAAGAAGCTTGCAAAGCCCAAAAATGGGAGCAGGTTATGCCCGTACCTTCTTTTCGGAAGCCAAGGATGGAGGAACAAACGGAGTCAAAGCTTCATATAGATATTACGATTTTACATGGTCAAGTGGAGGATCAACCAACTCAGAACCTACATATAGAAAACGAGTAATTGTTGGCGATAATGGAATTATTGGAATGGCAAGATTCTGTCCAAATGGACATGCTACAGAGTATGCCACGCTAGATTTAGTATCTGCAACACCATCGACTGACGCCTCAGAACATTTGACTACCACAGGTTCTTATGCCAGAATGAATAACACTACTTCATACGGCAGAGATCAAGGCGATAACTACGGAATGAACCATAATATAACTTGGGATAATTCAGTTGTCGCATGCTATGCACCTTATTACTACTATGGCTCTGGAATGCATGCTTATTATATAGATACATATAATCCAACCAAAACTTTACGCTCAGAAAACAACTCTAGTACAAATGGGTGCTCATTAGTCCCAATTGGAGAAAGTTCATTTATGTGGAGGGCAAATGAGTGGAATATGGATAGCGGACAGGGTGTTAGAATGGCTTGGGTACCAATAAGAAATATGATAACTAACCTAAGAGACCAGAATAATAGTCCAATTTCACTAAATCAAATTTTCGACCCCGCAACCACTGGAAGCAACGGGTATATGTTTGATTCGTTTTATAACAGCACACAGTACGGTGCGTTGCATGTTATGGATAGATGGGTAACAACATGAGTAAAAAAATTACATTTGATGGTATTTTTCCAAGATTTTCTGAAGATGGAGAATACGAAACAGATCTAGACACGAATTTAATACATAGGTTTTACCTAGAAGATGAGGTCTTAAAAGACAAGTATCCTGGTAAGACCGATAGCCAAATAGTAGAAATAGAGCTAGCGGCCCACGAAAAAATGATTGCCGATGCGGCTATAGAAGCAGCAAAACGGTTATCAGGTCGACAGGGGGAGCAGCAATAAAAGTATGGGAAAGTATACAAGCGTTCTAAAATACATTATGGTATACTTTACTAACAAGGAGATATAAAATGCCAGATTATTCAAGTTTACAAACACAGGTAGATCTTTTTAAGACAAAGGTATCTGCCCTATCAACTGCAACACTAAACGCTCAAGACCTAGTATTTTTAGCTAAAGCATTGGAGTCAATGGGCAACCTCCTTGGAATAAATGATATTGTTTCTGCTACGGCATCGAAGGTGACAGAAATTCAAACAGCTTCTTCTGGAGCTGTTGCAAGCGTTAACACAGCAGGATCCACACAAATTGTTGCGGTTAACTCGGCTGGAGCAGCAAACGTTGCTGCTATCGGCGCTTCGATAGACAACTTTACAATTTATAACAACATGGGAGTAATTTAATATGGCCACAGTAAGTTTACCAAATAGATTTTATGCTGATACAGTCCCTGCATCAGAAACAGCCGTCTATAACACACCAGCATCACAAATCGACGTTATTACATCTATTACATTTGATAATTTAACAGATGCAACTAAGACCGTAACAATGAAGATGGCAGGAAAGTTCTTTGTAAAGAGCTTAGACGTTCCTCCTCGTGCTATTATTGTTTTAGATGTTAAGCAAGTGCTTAATACAGCAGACACTATTCAGATTAGTGCCTCTGAAGCAAATTCAATTGCAGCATTTATTTCTGGCGTAAAAATTAATAACGTTTAATTAAGAATTTTAAAGGAGAAAGCATATGGCAGTAAACACAACAACAACTCAGGTTTATATTCCAGGGTTTGACACAAATATAACAAATGTTGTTGCCCCTCTTACAGCTACAACAACTGCTGCCATCAACGCCCTTAATGCGGGAATTCCAGGAAATCTATCTGGACTGCTTGGAAAGTTTGCAAACGCAGCTACATCAAGAGATAATACAGAAGTTTCTCCCTATCCACTATTTGCCATTTGGACAAATCAAGACAACCATAGAAGAGCTGGATACTCGGTAATTAATTCTGATATGCAAGTGGTTGCAACAAGCAGATTAAATAACCGACAGGGAGGTTGGAATGATGCTGACCTAAGTAACTTAAGTAACTGGTACGAAGATTTTAGAGGTCGTACATATACAAACGGCAACCCTGGTAGTGGTGGAAATAGCACCCACTGTTATGGTGGAACCAATATGAATGGTGCCGATTGCAACATGGGATACTCATTCACAGTATTTGGAAACTATGGTAATACTTATTTCAATAGACACGACCAGATGGGTGATTTTGTTAAAAGATGTGGAACTGTTATAGGAGTTAGAGGCGTTAGACAGCGTGTCAGCCATTACTCAAGTGATTCAACTTTTCAAATAAGACTTAGAGGTTGTGTTACTGGATTTATTGACTCAGTAGACCTAAACTCATCAACTTACGCAAACTGGGCGGGACGCACAAACCGTGGAATGTCATCCTATAACGATAGAACAAAAACTCTCGCCGTTGCAGAATCAAATACTAGCAATCAAATTAGATTACATGTGTGGAAAAATACTAATTCCAGTCTTAATTTAAATGGCTGGAACCATAAATCAGGAGATTTACATCTATTCTTATCACAAGCAAAAACAGCTGGCCCAACGGGCACAACTGCCAGCTATTCATTCTATGATTTTACATGGACTTCTTCTGGATCAGGAAACGCAGAAGCAGCATATGTAATGAGACTTGTCATGGGAGATAATGGAACTATCGGTTTCTCAAGATTTGCTCCTGAAGGCCATGCACAGCAATATGGCTGGTATATTCCAACAAATCCAGGAACCACAAATAACGCAGGAACTGGAGCATTTACAGATAGCGGAACAAACTTAGGAAATACCACATCATATGGAATTAATCAAGGTGATACCTACGGAATTAGAACAAATATTTCATGGGACAATAACTGGGTAATCTCTTATTCTCCATATTATTACTATCATTGTGGAATAAACTTGCACTGTATATACACTCAAGATCCAACAAAATACTACTACTGGAGAAACACAGATTCGTCAAATGGAACATCACCAGTACCATTTGGAGAGAGTTCATTTATTTCATGCTACTCGGTACAAAATGGAGATGATCCAGGTCCACATCTTTACTATGCAAACCCACAAGCCGCACTAGAAAACGGCAGGAGAAATGATAATGGAACAGTAGAAAATGGTGGAGATTTGCAGCCATGGAATGTGACCATGCATTATGCGTTTGATACAATGTCTCATACAACTCAGTACCCACATATTGCAGTAATGCCACACTGGACAACGGTGTAAAGGAGAAAAATGTCACAAGAAAATACAACAGCAACAACTACCGCACAAATAATTGTCCCAGGCTTAGAAAAAGCTATAACAGACATTATGACGCCACAAGTGTCGGCAAACAATACTGCAATCGCTGCAGTTGCTACTACACTTACAAATAATTTAGGACCGCTTTCTGGCAAATTTGCATCTCCAGTCATATCAAGAAATAATGATGAGGTATCTACATTTCCAACATTTGCAATATGGACAAATCAAGACAACAGTAAGGCGGGCTTTAACATTATAAATTCAGATTTACAAAGTATAGGTACAAACGCAATGCCTGGTTACCTGGCTGGACATCAGTCACCAAGCTTGGACTCAATGCCAAACTGGTACGAAGCCTTTAGGGGTTACACATACACCAACGGCCACGTTGGCGCAAGCACCGTAACAAACAATTTTGGTGGATCAACAGCGTGGGGATCTGCAGATGGGCACTTGCTGTATAGACCTTGTCTTTGGGGAGGATTTGCTGGAAACTGGATGAACAGAGCAGACCAGTACGGCTCGTACTCAAATAGATGCGGTGTAATTATTGGCGCAAAAGGAGTAAGACAGAGAGTAAGTCATTGGTCAAACGACTCTGAATTTCAAGTTAGAGCAAGAGGAATGGTTCATGGATATTTTGATAGAGTAGACCTAAACTCATCAACCTACGCAAACTGGGCGGGACGCACAAACCGTGGAATGTCATCATACAATGATAGAACTAAAATGCTTGCTGTTGCAGAATCAAACACCAGTAATCAAATCAGATTACACGTGTGGAGAAATACAAGTTTTAGCCTAAATAATTTTTCACATAAACCTGGAACTATTCACAGGTTCTTGTCAGAGGCAAAAACAGCTGGACCTACAACAGGAAATCAACTAAGTACACCAAAAAATTACGCATTCTATGATTTTACATGGTCACAAGCTGGCTCAAACAGAGCTGAACCATCTTACCACATGAAGCTCGTAATGGGAGATAATGGTGTTGTTGGATTTGGAAGATTTAATCATGATGGTTATCACCAAAGATACGGATATTTCTTGCCTACATCTCAAGGCAGCGTAGGAAACTCAGGTATTGGAACATTTACAGATACTGAGGTAAATTTAGGAAACACAACATCATATGGAATTGATCAAAATGAGAACTGGTATGGCCAGAAACACAATATAACTTGGGACAATAACTGGGTAGCAATTTATTCTCCATACTACTACTACGCTTGTGGAATTAATTGTCATACAATAGACACATACGATCCAACCAAGTTGTTTTACTTTAGAAGTGCCAATGGTGGCCACGGCTTAAATCCCATTCCTTTTAAAGAAGACAAGTTTATATTAATGCATTCAGAGCCTAACGGTGATAGCCCAGGCCCATATATGTACATAGTGGACCCAGGATCTGCAGCCAAAAATTTTAGAAGAACCGATGGCGGCACAATATCCTACAATGGAGATTTGCAGCCTTTTAACACAACCATACACTATCAATTTGATACACACTCAAGCACTACCCAATATGCACATGCAGTAAGCATGCCACATTGGTCAAACCCATAAAAAAGGAGAAAAAAAATGAAAATAAAGTTCTGTGGACCACAACATGTACCCGCAATAGACGTAGATGGAGAGCACGAAGTTGTTGAATCACAACTACTTCATAGATTTTCTCTTGTTGACGGAGTATGTGTAGACAAGTATCCAGGAAAAACAGATGCAGAAATAGCAAAAATTGAATATGATCAGGCAGCAAAATTAATTTCAGATGCTCAAAAAGAGTATGATGAACTTGATGAGGAAGCTAAAGCTAAATCATTTAGACCAGAAAGCTTGCCAGCATTCAATTTTAGAGGAGAGTAATATGCCAATAACAAGCGTACCACAACAAGTAACACCAGGTCTTTGGACATACACTTATCTCCAAGCACCACTTAATGGCCAAGGGCGCCCCTATCTTAATGTGCCCTCAGCACAGTTAGACCTAGGTACTATTGCTGCATCAGGTGTCGCAACATGTGACCTTTCCCTAGCAAACGTATTTAAAATGACTGTTGGAGGAAACTGTACAGTAGCATTTTCAAATATTCCATCAATTGCAACAGAGGCAAAAGCCCAATTCTGGCAATTAGAAATTAAAACTGGAGGCAGCTATACAGTTACATGGCCAGCAGCAATTAAATGGGATGGTGGTGGAGCTTCAAACGTAGCACCACTTCTATCTACAAATACAACCGTACTTAACTTCATGACAAGAGACGGTGGCACAACAATATTTGGCGCATACGCATTCGCTGATTTAAACATTTAAAGGAGAAAAAATGTACGCCATAGTTGAAAACAAAAAGGTGGTCAAGGTTGGCGGGCTATCTCAACTATTTCCAAATATTTCTATACCTCAATCTATTAATGAAAAAGATTTTGCAAAAGAAAATAATTTATATGAGGTAGAAACACCAGACTTTGACGATTTTCAGGAGAAGTTAGTACCGCTTAAAGAGCCAGTAATTAATAAAAATAAGGTATATACTTTAGGTGTTGAAAAAATGTCAGATGAAGAAAAAATTAATAACGTCAATGCACATATAGACTTTGAGCTAATCTCTACGGCATGGGTTGAGCAAGATCCAGATATGGATAAAAATTCAATTGCCGAATGGAAGGAATATAGAAAAAAGATTTCTTCTTTTAAAAACAGCAAAGACGTATCTGAAATTACCTGGCCTAAAAGACCAACGGTAGAATTAGAAAAAATAATGGAGGACGATTTACTTGCTTAGTAATAACATTATTTTTAGAAGAAATAGGTTTACAACTGCAGGACTACAGTTGTGGTTAGACGCTGCTCTTCCAGGAACAATTGATAGGGACGGTTTAGGTAAAGTTTCGCAGTGGAGAGATAAGTCTTCTTACGCCAGACATTGCACTCAAGCAACTGCAAGCGCTCAACCAACTTTTCAAGCAACAGGAATTGCAGGTCTTCCAGCAGTAAATTTTGATGGATCAGATGACTTTCTTCCATTTTCAGATGAAACTCTTTCTTATATTGCATCATCATCTTTTACACTAATTTATGTTGCTTCAAAGCCAGCAAATAACAACACGTACGTAATTGGAGGAACGGCATCAGGAACCAGAAATAATTTAATTGCAGGATATGTGTCATCAAATACATATAAATTTGGTTTTGGAAATGATGATCAAAATGCTATTGTTCCTGTCGGTGTAGTCGGAACACCAGAAATTTATACACTTGTTTATAGCAATGCTGACAACTCAAGAAGGGTTAGAAGAAACGGAGCAGACGTTGCAGTTGGAGCGTCATCAGGCGGACTTACAAACATGACAGGTCAAGTGATAGGAAGATACTCCGCAACATTTGGAGCGTTTAAGTTAGGCGAAATATTAATTTACAACAGAGCCCTATCCGTAAATGAGTACATCTCAGTTGAAAGAGATCTTATTTCTAAATGGGCAATTAGCTAGGAGTAGCGATGCCTTATAATCCATCGAGATTCATTGGTCCAGTTCTCTTAAGCACAACAAACACAAATCTCAAAACATTTAATAATAAATCTATTATTAAAACCATATTTACTGCAAATACATTTAATGGTCCAATTGCATTCAGCTTATATCTTGTGCCAGTTGGTCAAACCCCTGGACTTGGAAACAGAATTTTTGGAGATGTCCTAATACTAGAAAATACATCAAAGTCCACAGAAAGCACACTAGTTATAAATGCTGGAGAGTCTATTTGGGGTTCTGCAAACGTATCGGGCGGACTAAGTATTATGGTATCTGGGGTTGAAGTTACAGCGTAGCAGATAATAGTAATCTGGTAAAATAAATATATGTCCTACCAACTAAAGGTAATCAAGGATTATCCAATTGGCTTTTGGCCGTTGGATGAATCTTCTGGTACTACCGCCGCCGATATTTCAGGCTGCGGTAATAATGCGACATATGTAGGATCGCCTGCGGCAAACATGTTGCCCTTAGTTCCAGGCGGGATTTCAGGAACAAAAATAACAAACACTGCTTATATAACAGTACCTACGTCAAAAGATTTTTATGGATCAAGTGTATCAAATGGGCTGGCTAACAAATATTCATCAGATAATGATTTTACATTAGAACTATGGGTAAGTCCGTATATATTGTCCTCTAGCGCAACAACATTATTTGCAGATTCTACAAACAATATAGGACTGTATTGGGAAAACGGAGATGTAATATTTAAGGTCTCCGATTCTGAGCAGGTTAGATGGGC
>Ga0194134_10002918_pt1 | contig 19241 bp, 32 predicted proteins | sample TA2KigOff0mmetaG_FD_148602 | JGI IMG/M metagenome (GOLD analysis project Ga0194134, IMG submission 148602) | Freshwater microbial communities from Lake Tanganyika, Tanzania - TA2015056 Kigoma Offshore 0m | ecosystem: Environmental > Aquatic > Freshwater > Lake | place: Tanzania: Lake Tanganyika... | reverse complement strand
CGCCGGAAGAACGCGCGCGCGGCATCACGATTTCCACGGCGCATGTGGAATATGAAACCGCGAACCGTCACTACGCGCATGTGGATTGCCCCGGCCACGCCGACTACGTGAAGAACATGATCACGGGTGCCGCGCAGATGGATGGCGCGATCCTGGTGGTTTCCGCCGCTGATGGCCCCATGCCGCAGACGCGCGAACACATCCTGCTCGCGCGCCAGGTTGGCGTGCCGGCGCTGGTGGTGTTCCTCAACAAGGTGGATATGGCGGATCCTGATCTGCTCGAACTGGTTGAGATGGAAGTGCGTGAGCTGCTGAGCAGCTATCAGTTCCCGGGCGATGATATCCCCATCATACATGGTTCTGCGCTTTGCGCCTTGGAAGACCGCGATCCTGAGAAGGGTGAGCAGGCGATCCTGAAGCTGATGGAAGCGGTGGATGCCTATATTCCGCAGCCGGAGCGCCCGGTTGATCGTCCGTTCCTGATGCCGATCGAAGACGTGTTTTCGATCTCTGGCCGCGGCACGGTGGTGACTGGTCGTGTGGAACGCGGGATTGTGCGCGTTGGTGAAGAAGTTGAAATCGTTGGCCTGAAGGCCACGGTGAAGACGACGGTGACCGGCGTTGAAATGTTCCGCAAGCTGCTGGATCAGGGCCAGGCGGGCGACAATATCGGCGCGCTGCTGCGTGGCACGAAGCGTGAAGATGTGGAACGCGGCCAGGTTCTGGCGGCTCCTGGGTCCATCACGCCGCACACGAAGTTCAAGGCGGAAGCCTATGTGCTGACGAAGGAAGAAGGCGGCCGTCACACGCCGTTCTTCACCAATTATCGTCCGCAATTCTACTTCCGCACGACGGATGTGACCGGCGTTGTGTCTTTGCCGGAAGGCGTTGAGATGGTGATGCCGGGTGACAATGTGTCCATGGATGTGGAACTGATTGCGCCGATCGCGATGGATGAAGGCCTGCGCTTCGCCATTCGCGAAGGTGGCCGCACCGTCGGCGCCGGCGTTGTCGCCAAGATCACGGCGTAAGAGAAGGGTATCGGGTTCCAGATCATGGATAGCCAAAATATCCGCATCCGCCTCAAGGCGTTCGATCACCGCGTGCTGGATGGCAGCACGCGGGAGATTGTGAGTACCGCGAAGCGTACAGGTGCGCGCGTGCGTGGGCCAATTCCGCTGCCGACGCATATTGAGCGTTTCACTGTCAACCGCTCTCCGCATGTTGACAAGAAAAGCCGCGAGCAATTCGAAATTCGTACGCATCGCCGTCTTCTTGATATTGTTGACCCCACGCCGCAAACGGTGGACGCGCTGATGAAGCTCGACCTCGCTGCTGGTGTGGATGTCGAAATCAAGATCTGAAGGGCCGGGGGAGTTTACCATCATGGCCGCGAAAAATGGCCGCACGGGCCTGATCGCTAAAAAGCTGGGCATGTCCCGGCTATTCAATGAGGATGGCTCGACCGTCCCTGTCACGCTGTTGCATGTTGACAATGTGCGCGTGGTAGCCAAGCGCAGTGCTGATAAGGATGGCTATGAAGCCGTTCAGCTCGGCATTGGTGTTGCGAAGCCAAAGAATGTCTCCAAGGCAAATAAGGGGCATTTTGCGAAGGCTGGCGTGGAAGCGCCGCGCAAGGTTGTGGAATTCCGCGTGGCTTCCGATGCCGTGCTTGAACCAGGCGCCGTGCTTTCTTCCGCGCATTTCGTTGCCGGGCAGAAGGTGGATGTCACCGGTGTGACGGTAGGTAAAGGTTTTGCTGGTGCGATGAAGCGCTGGAACTTCTCGGGGCTTGAAGCTTCGCACGGGGTATCCGTCAGCCATCGTTCGCATGGTTCTACCGGTAACCGTCAGGATCCAGGCAAGACTTTCAAGAATAAGAAGATGGCCGGCCATCTTGGTGTTGAACGCGTGACCACCCAGAACCTGGAAGTGGCGGGCGTGGATGCCGAAAAGGGCCTGCTGTTGATCAAGGGCGCCGTGCCGGGTTCCAAGGGTGGTTATGTGCTGGTGCGGGACGCTGTGAAGCGCGCGCGCCATGCTGATGCGCCCTTCCCAGCGGCCATTGCGTGAACGAGGCGAAGATGCAAACCCCTGTCATCACGCTCGAGAACACCCAAGCGGGTGAAATCGAATTGCCGGAGGCGCTGTTTGGCGCCACGCCGCGCGCTGATATCATGGCGCGTGTGGTGCATTGGCAATTGGCCAAGCGCCGCGCCGGCACACACAAGGCCAAGGGCATGTCCGAAGTTTCGGGCACGACCAAAAAGCCGTATCGTCAGAAGGGCACTGGTAATGCGCGCCAGGGTTCTTTGCGTGCGCCACAATACCGTAAGGGTGGCGTGGTGCATGGGCCGGTCGTGCGCGATCATGGCTATAGCCTGAATAAAAAGGTGCGTCGGCTTGGGCTGATTAGCGCACTGAGCCAGAAAGCTGCCGAGGGCAAGCTGGTGGTCCTGGAAAATGCGGCGCTCGCCGCCGACGCTAAGACCGGTGCCATTGCCGCGAAGGTGAAGGCGCTTGGCTGGAAAAGTGTGCTGGTGGTGGATGCTGCGGCGGATGAAAACTTCGCCCGCTGCGTGCGCAATCTGCCCAAGGTGCAGGTACTGCCGACCATTGGCGCCAATGTCTATGACATCCTGAACCACGAAGTGCTCGCCGTAACGCGCGCTGGCGTGGAAGCCTTAAAGGAGCGGCTGGCATGAGCGAGAACGCCGCGAAGTCGAAGAAGCCGGTAATCAGCAAGGAAAGGATGTATCAGACCATTCTCTCCCCGCTGGTGACCGAAAAGGCGACCCTCAATAGCGAACGTGGCCAGATCACCTTCAAGGTGGCCGGCGATGCGAGCAAGCCTGAAATCAAGGCAGCCGTTGAGGAGTTGTTTGGGGTTAAGGTGCTTGCCGTGAACACCATTGTGGTGAAGGGCAAGGCCAAGCGTTTCCGCGGCCGTCCCGGCCAGCGGTCTGATTGGAAGAAGGCGATGGTGCGGCTTGCTGAAGGCCAAAGCATCGACCTCACGACGGGGCTCGCTTAAGCCATGGCGCTCAAGAGTTTCAATCCGATCACGCCTTCGCTGCGTGGCACGATTCTGATTGACCGTTCCGAATTGTGGAAGGGCAAGCCCGTAAAGGGGCTTACCCAGGGTAAGTCCCATTCGGGTGGTCGTAATAATCACGGGCGCATCACCTCGCGCTTCCGCGGCGGTGGACATAAGCAGTCCTATCGCATCGTGGATTTCAAGCGTCGTGATAAGTTTGGTGTGCCCGCGCTGGTCGAGCGTTTGGAATATGACCCGAACCGTACGGCCTTCATCGCGCTGCTGAAGTATGAAGATGGAGAACTTGCCTACATCATCGCGCCGCAGCGCCTGAAGGTGGGTGATACGGTGATGTCGGCCGAACGCGCGGATATCAAGCCGGGCAATGCCATGCCGATGGCCGCCATCCCGGTGGGCACCATCATTCACAACATCGAAATGAAGCCGGGTGCGGGCGGTAAGATTGCGCGTTCTGCTGGTACTTTTGCGCAATTGGTTGGCAAGGATGCCGGCTACGCGCAGGTGAAGCTGATGTCCGGTGAATTGCGCCTGATCCGTGCCGAATGCATGGCTTCGATTGGTGCGGTTTCCAACCCGGACAACAGCAACCAGGAACTCGGCAAGGCTGGTCGTAACCGTTGGTTGGGCCGCAAGCCGCATAACCGTGGCGTGACCATGAACCCGATTGACCACCCGCATGGTGGTGGTGAAGGCCGCACCTCTGGTGGTCGCCATCCGGTGACGCCGTGGGGCAAGCCGACCAAGGGTGCGAAGACGCGCAACAACAAGCGGTCTGACGGCTTTATTGTCCGTCGCCGCAACGCGACGAAGGGCTGATCGCGATGCCGCGCAGTGTATGGAAGGGGCCGTTTGTTGACGGCTACCTGTTGAACAAGGCGGAAGCTGCTCGTGCTTCTACCCGCAATGAGATCATTAAGATCTGGTCGCGGCGCAGCACGATCCTTCCGCAATTCGTGGGCCTGACTTTTGGCGTCTACAACGGCAAGAAATTCTTGCCGGTGCAGGTTTCCGAAAACATGGTGGGCCATAAGTTCGGCGAATTCTCCCCGACACGGACCTTCACGGGCCATGCGGCGGATAAGAAGACGAAGCGGGGCTGACAGCAATGAGCAAGCCGAAACACCCGCGCGGCGTGGCTGAAAGCGAAGCCCAGGCCGTTACGTTCAACATCCGCGTGAGCCCACGTAAGCTAAACCTGGTTGCTGCGATGATTCGCGGCAAGAAGGCGCAGGATGCCGTGGCGCAGCTAACCTTCAGCAAGCGCCGCATCGCCGGCACCGTGAGGAAGACGCTGGAAAGCGCGATTGCGAATGCCGAGAATAATCACAGCCTGGATGTGGATCGTTTGGTCGTCTCCCGCGCCGAAGTTGGTCGCGCATCGGTGATGAAGCGTTTCCATGCACGTGGACGTGGCCGTTCGGCAACCATCGAAAAATGGTTCAGCCATCTGAAGATCGTGGTGGCGGAACAGGTCGTGGCAGAAGCCGCTGAAGCTCAGGAGGCCGCGTAGTATGGGCCAGAAAGTTAATCCCGTCGGGCTTCGGCTTGGCATCAATCGCACGTGGGATAGCCGCTGGTTTGCGGCCGCCGACTACGCCAAGATGCTGCACGAAGATTTCAAGCTGCGTGAAAAGCTGCGTGATCGCCTGAAGGGCGCCGGCGTCAGCCGCGTCGTTATTGAACGCCCGGCCAAGAAGCCGCGTGTGACCATTCATGCCGCCCGCCCTGGTGTGGTGATCGGCAAGAAGGGCGCGGATATTGAAGTGCTGCGCAAGGATTTGCAGAAGATGGCGGGTGCCGAAGTGGCGCTCAATATCGTTGAAATCCGCAAGCCGGAAATCGATGCCGTGCTCGTCGCTGAAAGCATTGCGCAGCAGCTTGAACGTCGTGTGGCGTTCCGTCGCGCCATGAAGCGTGCGGTGCAATCGGCGATGCGTCTTAGTGCGCTTGGCATCCGGATCAATTGCTCCGGTCGTCTGGGCGGCGCTGAAATTGCACGTATGGAATGGTATCGCGAAGGTCGCGTGCCGCTGCATACGCTGCGTGCCGATATTGATTACGGCACGGCGACGGCGAAGACCACCTATGGCACCTGCGGTGTGAAGGTGTGGGTCTTCAAGGGTGAGATCATGGGGCATGATCCGATGGCGCAAGACAAGCGCGCCGCCGAACAGGCACCGCAGCGCTAAGGGTAGAGGAAAATGCTGCAACCTAAGCGCACAAAATTCCGCAAGGCCCATAAGGGGCGCATCCATGGCCTGGCCAAGGGTGGGTTTTCCTTGTCCTTTGGCGGTTTCGGCCTGAAGGCGCTGGAGCCTGAGCGCGTAACTGCGCGGCAGATCGAGGCGGCGCGCCGCGCGATCACCCGTGCCATGAAGCGTCAGGGCCGCGTCTGGATCCGTATTTTTCCGGATGTTCCGGTCTCCACCAAGCCTGCCGAAGTCCGCATGGGCTCCGGTAAGGGGGCGCCGGAATACTGGGTGGCCCGGGTGAAGCCTGGCCGCATCATGTTCGAGATTGACGGCGTCAGCAATGAAATCGCGCGTGAGGCCCTTGGCCTTGGTGCGGCTAAGCTGCCAATCAAGACGAAGTTCGTGACCCGTTTGGGTCTGGAGGCTTGATCATGGCCATGACCAAGATCGGCGATGTTCGCGCCAAATCGGCTGATGAGCTGAACACAATGTTGCTTGATTTGCGCAAGGAGCAGTTCAATCTGCGTTTCCAGCGCGCAACCGGGCAGCTTGAGGCGCTCAGCCGCATTCGCCAGGTCCGTCGGGACATTGCGCGGGTGAAAACCATCATCGGTGAGCGCAGCCGCGCCGCCGCAACCAAAGCCTGAGAGGAGACCGACGGCGATGCCGAAGCGCGTCCTCACCGGGCGGGTCGTTAGCGACAAGATGGACAAGACTGTTACGGTCTTGGTCGAACGTCGCGTGATGCATCCGCTCTATAAGAAATTCATCCGCAAGTCGAAGAAGTATGCGGCGCATGACGATGCCAACCTGTGCAAGGAAGGCGACGTGGTGCAGATTGAAGAACGTCCGCCGATTTCCAAGCGCAAGGCTTGGTTGGTGGTGGCGCGCAACGGTGAAGCCGTGGCGCCGGCGGCGGGGGGCTGATCCATGATTCAAGTGGAAAGCAACCTTGAAGTTGCTGACAATTCAGGTGCGCGCCGTGTGCAATGCATCAAGGTCCTGGGCGGTTCCAAGCGCAAGACCGCAGGCGTTGGTGATGTGATCGTTGTGTCCGTGAAGGAAGCGATTCCGCGCGGCAAGGTGAAGAAGGGCACGGTGGAACGCGCGGTGATCGTGCGGACTTCCTTCCCGGTGCGCCGCAATGACGGTTCTGTGATCCGCTTCGACCGCAATGCGGCGGTGCTGATCAACAAGCAGAATGAGCCGATCGGCACGCGTATCTTTGGCCCGGTGGTGCGTGAACTTCGCGCGAAGAAGTTCATGAAGATCATCTCTCTGGCGCCGGAGGTGTTGTAAGCCATGGCTCAGAAGATCAGGAAGGGTGATCGCGTGCAGGTTTTGACCGGGCGCGACAAGGGCCGGCAGGGCGAAGTCATTCGCGTGATGCCGACCGAAGATCGCGCTTTGGTGCAGGGCGTCAATCTGGTGAAGCGACACCAGAAGGCGACTGGCGTTGGCAATCCTGGCGGGATCAATGAAAAGGAAGCGCCGATTCATCTTTCGAATCTGTCGCTGATTGATCCGAAATCCGGCAAGCCGACCCGTGTTGGCTTCAAGATGCTGGAAGATGGCAAGAAGGTCCGGGTGGCACGCGCGTCCGGCGAGGTGCTTGACGCATGAGCGACGTGAAGGAACAGCCCCGGCTGCGCCAGCATTACGATTCCGTGGTGCGCAAGCAGCTGACCGAGGAATTCGGCTACTCCAATCCGATGGAAGTGCCGAAGCTTGAGAAGATCGTGATCAATATGGGCGTGGGCGAAGCCGCCGGCGACCAAAAGAAGCTTGATGCCGCGGTTTCGGACCTGACCCTGATTTCGGGTCAGAAGCCGGTCAAGACCAAGGCAAAGAAGGCCATCGCGGGCTTCAAGATCCGCGAAGGTCAGGCGATTGGCTGCAAGGTTACGCTGCGGAAGGAACGCATGTATGAATTCCTTGACCGCCTGGTGACCATCGCACTGCCGCGCGTGCGCGATTTTCGCGGCATTCCCGGCAATCGCGGCTTTGACGGTCGGGGCAATTACGCCCTTGGCCTGAAGGAGCAGATCGTGTTCCCCGAAATCATTTATGACAAGGTGGACACCGTGCGCGGCATGGACATTGTCTTCGTCACCACGGCGAAGACCGACAAGGAAGCGAAGGCGCTGCTTAAGGCGTTCCAGCTTCCTTTCCAGAACTGAATTTTTGGAAAACCGCCGGGTAGTCCCGGCAGGTTCCGGAGGGTTATGACGGTATGGCAAAGACCTCGTCTGTAGAAAAGAACAAGCGCCGTGAGCGGCTTTCAAAGCTGCATGCAACAAAGCGCGCTGCGTTGAAGGCTGCGGTGATGAATCGTGAGCTGCCTATGGAAGATCGCTTCGAAGCGACGCTGAAACTTGCGCAATTGCCCCGCAATGGCGCCAAGAATCGCGTGCGGCTCCGTTGCGAACTCACCGGGCGCCCGCGCGGCAATTACCGCAAATTCAAGCTCTGCCGTAACGCACTTCGTGATCTGGCCAATCAGGGTCAGATTCCGGGTGTCGTGAAGGCCAGCTGGTAAGGAAGCCCGGCATGTCCATGTCCGATCCGCTGGGCGATCTGCTCACCCGTATCCGCAATGCGCAGTCAGCGCGCCAGTCTCGCTGCAAGGCGCCGGCGTCCAAGCTGCGTGAAAATGTGCTTGATGTGCTGAAGCGTGAAGGCTTTATTCGCGCCTGGCGCACCGAAGAACTCCGCCCTGGGGTGAAGTTCATCGACATCGAATTGAAGTATTCCGAAGGCGAGCCTGCCATTCGGGAAATCACGCGTGTGTCCAAGCCCGGCCGCCGCGTCTATTCGAAGATCGCTGAGCTGCCCAAGTTCTATAACGGGCTTGGCATGTCCATCCTTTCCACGCCCCGTGGCGTGATGAGCGAAAATGAGGCCCGCGCTGCCAATGTTGGCGGCGAGGTTCTCTGCCGCGTATTCTGACGGAGGGTTTGGCAATGTCTCGCGTCGGAAAATATCCGGTTCAGGTGCCATCTGGGGTGCAGCTTGCGCTTTCAGGTCGCACGCTGGTCGCCAAAGGCAAGCTCGGTGAATTGAAGCTTGACCTGACAGATGATGTGGATGTGGAAATCAGCGCTCAACAGGTGGCGGTGACGCCGCGCCGTGATGATCGCCGCGCCCGCACCATGTGGGGCACCACGCGCAGCCTGATCAACAGCATGGTGACTGGGGTTTCCACGGGCTTTGTGAAAGCCATGGAAATCAACGGTACGGGCTACCGCGCTGCGGTGCAGGGTAAGGACCTTGTGCTGAGCCTTGGTTACAGCCACGAAATCCGTTACCCCATCCCGGCTGGCATCAAGATCACCTGTGAACGCCCAACGGCGATCAAGGTCGAAGGGTCTGACAAGCGCCAGGTGGGCCAAGTCGCCGCCGAAATCCGTGCCTATCGCGGTCCGGAACCCTATAAGGGTAAGGGCGTGAAGTACGAGAATGAGCAGATCCTCCGGAAGGAGGGGAAGAAGAAGTAATGGCCAGCAAGCTCGATCTCCAGGAACGGCGCAAGCGTCGTCTCCGTTACCAGTTGCGGATGAAGTCTGGCGGGCGCCCGCGCCTTTCCATCTTCCGTTCCGGCAAGCATATTTATGCGCAGGTCATTGATGACGCTGCGGGCCGCACGGTCGCTGCGGCCTCGTCGCTCGAAAAGACCATGCGGGATGCGTTGAAGACGGGCGCTGATACCCAGGCGGCCTCGGCAGTTGGCAAGTTGATTGCCGAACGCGCCATGGCGGCGGGTGTGACTGCCGTGGTTTTTGATCGCGGACCTTATCTTTATCACGGGCGCGTCAAGGCGCTCGCGGACGGCGCCCGTGAGGGCGGGCTGTCGTTCTGAAGGATTGAACAATATGGCACGTGAACCAAGAAGCGGTGGCGAAGGCGGCGAGGGCGGTGAGCGTCGTCGCCGCGGTGGCCGTGATCGTGAGCGGGAACCGCGCGCGGAACGCCAGGAAGGTGATGAGCTTAAGGATAAGCTTGTTACCATCAATCGTGTGGCGAAGGTGGTGAAGGGCGGTCGTCGCTTCAGCTTTGCTGCATTGGTTGTCGTTGGCGATGAGAAAGGGCGCGTTGGCTGGGGCGCTGGTAAGGCGCGCGAAGTGCCGGAAGCGATCCGCAAGGCTACGGAACGCGCCAAGCGCACCATGATCCGTGTGCCGATGCGCGAAGGCCGCACTTTGCATCACGATGTGGTTGGCGAATTCGGTGCTGGGCGCGTTGTGCTGCGCGCAGCGCCGGCCGGTACCGGCATCATTGCTGGTGGCCCGATGCGCGCTGTGTTTGAAACGCTGGGCATGGGCGATGTGGTTGCCAAGTGTTTGGGTTCCGCCAATCCGCACAACATGGTGAAGGCGACCTTCGCCGCGCTGCAACGCTGCACCAGCCCCCGCGCCGTTGCATCACGCCGCGGCAAGAAGGTGATTGACATCCTCGGCCCGCGGAAGGAAGCCTCCGCTGAGGCGCAGGAGGCCGCGAATGGCTGAGAAAAAGACAGTCAAGGTGACCCAGCTTGGGTCACCCATTGGGCGTAAGCCTGGCCAGAAGGAAACCCTGATTGGTCTTGGCTTGAACAAGCGCCATCGTACGCGTGAACTTGAAGACACGCCTGCGGTGCGCGGCATGATTCGCAAGGTTGCCCACCTGGTGAAGGTGGAGGATTGAACCATGAAGTTGAATGAAATCCGCGATAATGCGGGCGCGCGTCCCAAGTTCAAGCGCATTGGCCGTGGTATTGGCTCTGGCAAGGGCAAGACCGGCGGTCGCGGTGTGAAGGGCCAGAAGGCGCGTACAGGCGTTTCGCTGAACGGATTTGAAGGCGGCCAGCTGCCGATCTATCGGCGTCTGCCGAAGCGCGGCTTCGTCAACAATTTCCGCAAGCTCTACGCCACGCTGAATATCGGCACTTTGGATGCGGCAATTGAAGCGGGCCGTCTGCCGGCGGGCCAGGATCTGGATGAAGCGGCGCTGCGTGCGGCGGGTGTTGTTCGTTCCAGCGCCAAGTTCATCGGCGTGCGCTTGCTTGGCAAGGGCGAAATCAAGCGCGCGGTGCGTATTTCCGTCTCTGGCGCTTCGGCCGCCGCCATTGCAGCGGTGGAAGCCGCGGGTGGCAGCGTGACGGTGACTGCGCCGGCAGCCGTGGATGAGGCCGGCTGAACCTTGTTGGTAGCGCACCGCCTTATTGCGATGCGGGGCTGATTCTTTGCGGCGCGCGGGGGCACTCGGGCGCCGCTTTCATTCGGGCGATGCGCGCTTGTCTTATGCGGGCGTGGTGCCACATAGGGTTTGAGGGCAGGGCGCGGCCTTAAGGCGCTCAGCGGTTTTGGGAGAATGCGCATGGCGTCCGCCATGGAACAGGCGATGTCCAATCTGAACCTTGGTGTGCTCTCCAAAGCGACCGAGCTGAAGAAGCGTATCTGGTTCACGCTTGGGGCGCTGATCGTCTATCGCATTGGTACCTATATTCCGGTGCCTGGCGTTGACGCGGCGGTGATGGGCGAAATCCTGGCCCAGCATGGCGGCGGCATTCTTGGCATGTTTGATATGTTCTCGGGCGGCGCGCTTGGGCGCATGACCGTCTTTGCGCTGAACATCATGCCTTATATTAGCGCCAGCATCATTGTGCAGTTGATGACCGCCGCGATCCCCGCCTGGGAAGCCCTGAAGAAGGAAGGCGAGTCGGGTCGTAAGAAGCTCAATCAATATACCCGCTACCTGACGGTCGCGATTGCCATCTTCCAGGCTTATGGCATTGCGATTGGGCTCGAATCCATGCGCGGTCAATTTGGTGGCGCTGTATATGATCCCGGCTTGTTCTTCCGTATCTCCTGCGTGATCACGCTGGTGGGCGGCACCATGTTCCTGATGTGGCTTGGGGAACAGGTAACGGCCCGCGGCGTTGGCAATGGCATCAGCCTGATCATTTTCGCGGGTATTGTGGCGAATTTGCCATCGGCGCTGATCAGCACCTTGGAACTGGGCCGGACCGGTGCGCTTTCCACGATTTTCATCATCGCCTTCTTGATCATCGCGCTGCTGGTCATTGCCTTTGTGGTCTTCATTGAACGCGCGCAGCGCCGCATTCCGGTGCAATACCCGAAGCGTCAGGTGGGCAACCGGATGTTTGGCGGAGAAGCCACGCATTTGCCGTTGAAGCTCAATACCTCGGGCGTCATTCCGCCGATCTTCGCTTCGTCCTTGCTGCTGCTGCCGGCGACGGTCGCAGGCTTTTCGCAGGATATGTCGGATGGCTGGTTGCAGACACTGACAGCGATGCTGGCGCATGGGCGGCCTGCTTATATGATCTTGTATATGGCGATGATCATCTTCTTCGCCTTTTTCTATACCGCCATTGTCTTCAACCCGACCGAAACGGCGGATAACCTGAAGAAATATGGCGGCTTCATTCCGGGGATCAGGCCTGGGCAGAACACGTCCGATTATTTGGACCGCGTGCTGACGCGGCTTACGGTTCTGGGTGCGGCCTATCTTTGCCTGGTCTGCATCATTCCTGAAATTCTCATCAGCCAATATGGCGTGCCGTTTTACTTTGGGGGCACGTCGCTGCTGATCATTGTGTCAGTGACCATGGATACGGTGGCGCAGGTGCAATCGCATCTCTTTGCCCATCAGTATGAAGGTCTGATCAAGAAAGCGCGTCTTGGCGGCCGTGGGCAGCCACGCGGGCGTTGAACGGGGGAAACGGATGAACCTTATCCTTCTCGGCCCACCCGGCGCGGGCAAGGGCACGCAGGCCAAGATGCTGGAAGATAAATTCGGCATCGCACAGATTTCCACCGGCGACATGCTGCGCGCCGAAGTGAAATCGGGCAGTGAGATTGGCCTGAAGGCCAAGGGCATCATGGAACGCGGCGAATTGGTCCCCGATGAGGTGATCACGGCCATGTTGAAGGCGCGTGTGGCGCGCCCTGATTGCGCCAAGGGGTTCATTCTGGATGGTTTCCCCCGCACTGCCCCCCAGGCGGCGGCGTTGGACGCCATGCTTAAGGAAGCCGGCCTCAAGCTTGATCATGTGATTGAGCTGAAGGTGGATGACGCGGCCCTGGTGGGGCGCATTTCTGGGCGCTTCAGCTGCGCCAAATGCGGCGCGGGCTACCATGATACATTCAAGCCGCCGGCCAAGGCCGGGGTTTGTGACAGCTGCGGCGGGGCTGAATTTTCCCGCCGGGCGGATGACAAGGCTGAAACCGTGGCAGCACGGCTTGAAGCCTATCATCGCCAGACTGCCCCCTTGCTTCCGTATTACGCGGGGCAAGGGAAGTTGAAGGCCGTTGATGGCATGGCTTCCATGGCGGAAGTCGCGCAGCAGATCGGCGAAATTTTGTCAGGAAAGGCTTGACGAGAAATTGCTCTGGGGCTAATCCCGCTACTCCCGCGGCGGGGGGCAACTCCGGCCGCTCTTTTTCGTTGCAAAATCATTCGGAACACTCCGCCGGCTGGGCCCCAAGGGGTACCGCGGCGGTATCGGGGGGCTCAGCCCCAGGAGAGGCACTGTGGCGCGCATCGCCGGCGTGAATATTCCGACCAATAAGCGAGTCCTTGTCTCGCTTCGCTATATCTATGGCATTGGCCCGCAGAACGCGAAGGTCATCTGCGATCAGTTGAGCATCCCGGCGGAACGCCGTGTGAATCAGCTGACCGATGATGAAATCATGCGCATCCGCGAATTGATCGACCGCGAATACCGCGTGGAAGGCGATTTGCGGCGTGAGCAGGCGATGAACATCAAGCGTCTGATGGATCTCGCTTGCTATCGCGGGCTGCGCCATCGCAAGGGCCTGCCGGTGCGTGGCCAGCGAACCCATACCAATGCGCGTACCCGCAAGGGCAAGGCGGTTGCGATCGCCGGCAAGAAGAAGGTGACGAAGTAAAATGGCTCGTGAACCCCGCGGCGGTGCCGCTCGTGGCCCGGTGAAGCGCAAGGAACGGAAGAACATTTCTTCCGGTGTTGCGCATGTGCTGTCCACCTTCAACAACACCATCGTGACCATCACGGACGCGCAAGGCAATGCTATTGCCTGGTCATCCGCGGGCGCGCAGGGCTTCAAGGGCAGCCGCAAATCCACCCCTTATGCCGCGCAGGTTGCGGCTGAAGATGCCGGGCGTAAGGCGCGTGAGCATGGGATGGAAGTGCTGGATATTATGGTGAGCGGCCCTGGTTCGGGCCGCGAATCTGCGCTGCGTGCCCTGCAAGCCGTTGGCTTTCAGGTAACAGCCATTCGCGATGTGACCCCCATTCCCCATAACGGTTGCCGCCCGCGCAAGCGCCGCCGCGTCTGATACGCGCGCCACGCCTGACCGCCGCAGCCCGATAGGAGAGACATGAACGTGCTTGACCGCAACTGGCGTTCCCTGATCGAAACGCAGAAGCATATCGAGCCGACGATCAACCCGCTGCGCAGCGCCACCGTGGTGCTGGAGCCGCTGGAGCGTGGCTTCGGCATGACGCTTGGCAATGGGCTGCGCCGCGTGCTGCTTTCCTCGCTGCTGGGTGCTGCGGTGAAGGCAATTCGCATTGATGGCGTGCTGCATGAATTCAGCAGCATTCCCGGTGTGCGCGAAGACGTCACCGATATCGTGCTGAATGTGAAGCAGCTTGCGCTGCGCTATCAGGGTGAAGGTGAAAAGCGCCTGGCGCTGATGGCAACCGGCCCGGGTGAAGTGACCGCGGGCCAGATCCAGACCTCGGGCGATATCGAAATCGCCAATCCTGATCTGGTGATCTGCACGCTCGATGATGGCGCCAAGCTTTCGATGGAATTGATTATCGATTCCGGCAAAGGCTATGTCCCGGCGTCTGAAAACCGCCCGGAAGATGCGCCGATTGGCCTGATCCCGGTGGATGCAATCTATTCCCCTGTGCGTCGCGTGGCTTATCGTGTGGAGCCGACCCGCGTTGGCCAGCGCACAGATTACGATAAGCTGGTTCTGTCGGTTGAAACCGATGGCACGCTGGCGCCGGAAGATGCCGTGGGCGTCGCAGCCCGCATTCTTCAGGAACAGCTGCAAATCCTGATCAATTTCGATGAGCCGCGCCCTGAATTGGCGTCTGATCTGCAGGATGATCTGCCGTTCAACCGCAATCTGCTCCGTAAGGTGGATGAGCTTGAATTGTCCGTCCGCAGCGCGAATTGCCTGAAGAATGACAACATCGTCTACATCGGCGACCTGGTGCAGAAGACCGAACAGGAAATGCTGCGCACGCCGAATTTCGGGCGCAAGTCGCTGAATGAAATCAAGGAAGTCCTCACTGAGATGGGCCTCAGCCTCGGCATGACCGTGCCGGAATGGCCGCCCGAAAACATTGAGGATTTGGCGAAAAGGGCAGATGAGCCGTTCTGATCGGTTCGTTCTGAAGGGTTAGAAAAATGCGTCACGGATTGTCTGGGCGGAAGCTCAATGTCACTTCAAGCCATCGTGCGGCGATGTTCCGCAATATGGCGACCTCTCTGCTCAAGCATGAGCAGATCACGACCACGCTGCCCAAGGCCAAGGAATTGCGCCCCTATGTTGAGCGGATGATCACGCTCGGCAAGCGCGGTGGCCTGCATGCGCGTCGCCAAGTGTTGTCGCAAATCCGCGATGAAGCGGTGGTGGCGAAGCTGTTCGGTGAAATTGCTGAACGCTACAAGGTGCGTGCCGGTGGTTATTGCCGCGTGCTGAAGGCCGGCATGCGCTATGGCGATGCTGCCGATATGGCGGTGATTGAACTCGTGGATCGCAACCCGGGCGCCAAGGGCCTGGACAGCGGCCCGAAGCCGGAAGCGACGGAAGAAGAAGCGGCGGAAAGCTGAGGCTTTCCTGCCTTACAAACCAAGGGCGGTCCCAATGCGGGGCCGCTTTTTTGTTTCAGCGGCTGCCGATCGCCTCAGCCAAGGCGGGCGCAAAGCCCGAAAGCGGGGCGCTGAGCTCCCGCGGCCAAGCGCGCGGGTCGGGCGGAATGGAAGCGCGCACCCGGCCTTCTTCCGTGACCAGCATGAACATCCGCTCCCCCTTCAAATCCCAGGCGAGGAAGATGCCGCGCACCCGGCAACCTTCCGGGTTGCAGCCATGGCCATGCAGATACTGGCCATCAAGCAAGCCTACGCCAGGGCCGGGTTCGCGCAGCGCCTCGGCGATCACGCTGCGATGCCCGCCACTGGCCGGGCGCAATACCGCGCCCACTTCCGGGCGCTGCGCGAGGGCGAGCACGGGCTGGCCGATCACGCTCATGATATCGGGGTCCATGGCGCGGGCGGGGGCGGCGCCGAGCAGCGCCAGCAAGGTCAAGCTACTGAAGCCCAGGCGCAGACCGCTACGCGCCACTTTTGCCCGCCCCCCGGCCGGCAAGGAAGCGAAAGCTTGCCGCGGCAAAGCTGGTGGTCTACGGCGCATAGAAAGCTCTCCAGAAGGTAATTGCTTGTGTTGGTCGCAGGGCGGCGCGTCAAGCCAGGGGTGATGCGCGGCGCCGCTTGGCGCTAGACTACGCCCATGAAGACTCCACCGCGCTATGACGACCTTCCTCGCCCTCAGGGCGATCCCACCGGCCTGCCGCTTTCCTGGGGCGTTTGGGGCGCAGATGACCAGATCGGCACGCTGAACCGCATTACGGACGCCACCGTCGCCGCCGCACGCGATGAAATCCGCGAGGGCCGCCGCTTCAACGTGAACCTGCCGCTGGACGAGCCCTTCGGCGCCGCACATGAAGGCGCCCATCGCCGCCGCGCCGCCCCCACCCCGGTAATGGTGAGTGAAGACCACCCCGGCCGCATCACGCGCGATGACAAGCTTGATGGCTTCTGGCTGCAAGGCAGCACGCAATGGGACGGGCTTTCGCATTTCGCTGACGCCACGCATGGTTTTTACAATCACGCGCCGCTTTCTGCCATTGTGCACGGCCCGCAAAGTCGCAACGGCATAGACAAGGCACTCGCCCACGGCATCGCCGGGCGCGCGGTGCTGGCGGACCTCGCGCGGCATTTCGCGCGCACCGGCCGCGATTGGGGCGCCATGGGAGGCCAGCGCGCCACCGCCGAGGACCTTGCCGCCTGCCTCACCGCGCAAGGCGTCTCACTCCGCCCCGGCGATATCCTGCTGGTGCGTACCGGCTGGCTGACGGCCTTCCGCGCCGCGCCGGATGCCGATGCATGCCACTTGCTGATCCAGGGCGAAGCCGGCGCGCGCGACTATTCCGGCCTGGATGGCGGGGAAGGCATGTGGCGCTTTCTTTGGGACCAGGGCATTGCCGCCGTCGCCGCCGATAACCCCACAGTCGAAGCCTGGCCGATCTTCCCCTGGAAGCCCGCACTCCATCTCGCCATCGCGCGGCTTGGCTTGTGCCTGGGCGAGTTCTTCGATTTCGAAGCCCTCGCCGAGGACAGCGCCGCGACCGGCCGCTTCACGGCATTTTTCACCGCAGCACCACTCAATCATCGCGGCGGCATTGGCAGCCCCGGCAATGCGCTGGCGATCCGCTGAACCGCCCCATGGCCCGCGCCCCTGCCACCCCTGACCTGTTCGGCGCGCCAGAGCCCGCCGCCGCGCCCAGCGAAGGCGCACGGCCCCTGGCCGATAGGCTCCGCCCCGCCAATTTGGCCGAGGTTGTGGGCCAGGATCATCTGCTGGGGGCGGAAGGCAGCCTTTCGCGCATGTTGGCGCGCGGTTCCTTGGCATCCCTGATCCTATGGGGGCCGCCAGGCGTCGGCAAAACCACCATTGCGCGCTTGCTGGCCGAAGCGGCGGGGCTGCGCTTCACCGCGCTTTCCGCCGTGTTTTCCGGCGTGGCCGATTTGAAGCGCGCCTTTGAAGAAGCCCGCGCGCGCAAATCCAACGGCCAAGGCACGCTGCTTTTCGTGGATGAAATCCACCGCTTCAACCGCGCGCAACAGGATGGCTTTCTACCCGTGGTGGAAGACGGCACCGTGACGCTGGTGGGCGCCACCACGGAAAACCCATCCTTCGCGCTGAACGGCGCCCTTCTGTCCCGCTGCCAGGTGCTGGTACTGAAACGCCTGGATGATGCCGCGCTTGAATTGCTGCTGACCCGCGCCGAAGCGCTGATGGGCCGCGCCCTGCCCGTTTCCCCCGAAGCGCGCGCCACGCTGCGCGCCATGGCGGATGGCGATGGCCGCTACGGGCTGAACATGGCCGAGCAATTATTCGCCCTGCCCGAAGCCACCCCCCCGCTTGATCCCGCCGGGCTTTCAGCCTTGCTCGCGAAACGCGCGGCACTTTACGACAAGGACCGCGAGGAACATTACAACCTGATCTCCGCACTGCATAAATCCATGCGCGGATCAGACCCCGATGCGGCGCTTTACTGGTTTGCGCGCATGCTGACGGGTGGTGAGGACCCGCGTTACATCGCCCGGCGCCTGATGCGCTTCGCGGCCGAGGATATCGGCATGGCCGACCCGCGCGCGCTGCCGCTGGCCATCGCCGCCTGGGAAACATTTGAGCGGATGGGCTCACCCGAAGGCGAATTGGCGCTGGCGCAGCTTGTGGTGCATTTGGCGACCGCGCCGAAATCCAACGCGGTTTATCTGGCCTTTGGGGAAGCGATGCGCGCCGCGCGGGAAACCGGCAGCCTGATGCCGCCCAAGCACATATTGAACGCACCGACGAAGCTGATGCAGGAAATTGGCTATGGCGCCGGCTATGCCTATGACCATGAGGCTGAGGGCGGCTTTTCCGGCCAGGATTACTTCCCCGAGGAAATGGGAAGGCGCGTTTTCTATCGCCCGACCGATCGGGGCGCTGAGGCCGCGATTGCCGAGCGCCTGGCGCGCTTCGCGGAATTGCGCCGCAAAAGGAAGCGCTGATGGGCACAGCATTTTCGCCCTTGTCCTTGCTGCTGGTGGCCTTGGGCGGTGCCGCGGGTTCCGTGCTGCGCTACGCGGTTTCCCATGCGGGTGTGGTGCTGTTTGGCACGGGCTTTCCCTGGGGGACGCTGGCGGTGAATATCATCGGGTCCGCCCTGATTGGCGTGTTTGGCGCTTTGGGTATTTCCGGTGAGGCGCGGCTATTGCTGGTGACGGGCCTGCTTGGCGGTTTCACGACCTTTTCCGCCTTTTCACTGGAAACCGGCGTGCTTTGGGAAAGGGCGCCGTGGCTGGCGGTGGTTTATGTGGCGGCTTCGGTGCTGGGGGGCTTGGCGGCGTTTGGGGTTTGTTATTGGGGGGTGAGGCGGGGGTGAGGGGGGTGCCCGGCCAAAGCTGCCGAGCGCAAGCGCGGCGGCGGGTCTTACATCGGGAGACAGTCAGGCGGTACCGCATACATAGTGACTACCGGACGTCTGAAGGCTATTTGCTCGCTTACGTTGTAAGTAAAAAGTTCTTGAATTTTATAGATAAATTCTTAGACTGTGCGCTTAATGAAAGGAAAGCAAATGAGTTTGCAAGAATGTTTGAATGACTATTTCGTGTCTCATGTTAACGAAATAAAAAGTAAGTATGACTGGAATTTGAAGGTGAAGAATTTGCCGCTTCCTTACGAGAAGAAATCAAGCAATCATTACGAAAACAGCCTTGATTTGAGAGGCTTTATTCACAGAGAAATCAAGTCCAACTCTAATGAGTCAAGGGCGCTTCAGTTTTGGTATGTCAGAGATTGGGGCGGTGTTAAGCGCAATACCGAAGCTACGCTCGATAACTATATTTATTCTTCTTCGGCCGATTTAATCGCGAGGAAAGAGAAAGGTATCGCTGTCTCAGCCCCCTAAAGTTGAGCCACTATTGTTGTGCCATAGGGGAGGGTTTTGGATGGCTTGGAAGCGCTATTCGGATGAGGATTGTCTGAAGATTTTACGTCAGGTTGAGCTTGATTTGGCTGGCGGTGCGGATGTGGCGAAGGCTTGCCGGACGGCTGGGATCAGTGACGCAACCTATTATATCTGGCGCAAGAAGTTTGGCGGGATGGCCAAGGGGCAATTGGCAGAACTCAAGGCGCTTGAGAAGGAGAACCAACGGCTCAAG
>Ga0194134_10002913_pt1 | contig 19258 bp, 13 predicted proteins | sample TA2KigOff0mmetaG_FD_148602 | JGI IMG/M metagenome (GOLD analysis project Ga0194134, IMG submission 148602) | Freshwater microbial communities from Lake Tanganyika, Tanzania - TA2015056 Kigoma Offshore 0m | ecosystem: Environmental > Aquatic > Freshwater > Lake | place: Tanzania: Lake Tanganyika... | reverse complement strand
GAAACTGGACCAACGTTGCGCCCCAACGATTAACAAATGCTGTTTCTTAGGAGCAAGTCGGAGGACGGATATTTCTCTGAAATATTTTCCCAGGGCTGTGCCACTATCGCACCGCTTCGCGCACGTTCGCGACGATTCCGTTGCAACAACTCCGGTCGCAATTCCCCACTCTCACCCTCACTTTCACTCTCACTCCCAGCGCGGCGGTTTCCAGACAGCTCTTTTGGATGCGGCTCCGCCGCGCTGGGAAACATCCGGGCTGCCAGCAGTCGAAGTCCCCCGCGTTCAACGCAGTTGCCCGCGGAGCACGCGTAATCGAGCGTGACGACGCGATCAGGCCGGAACTGCTCCGGAAAGCCCTTCGCGGGCGTCCAGCCCCAGTCGCGCGAGCGGTCGAGCGCGTCGTTCGCCACCTTTGCCTTCCCGCCCTGCCGGTGGTGCCGTCGGATTGGCCTCGCGGAACAGACTTGATCGTCGCACCGGTGGATTCACAGTACCTCCCCGTGGAAGCCCCGCCGCGTGAACCCGCCCCGCCACTGCCGGCCACCGCAAACCCTCAACCCATGAAACCATCACCCCGATCGCGACTGCTCGTCATCCTCGCGGCGATTGCCTCCCCCGCCCAAGCCGCCGAGGCCGCTTCCACTCCGGCCCCCGCCCGATCGGCCACGGAAGACGCCGTGGTGCTGACACCCTTCACGGTCAGCACGGATCGCGACACGGGTTTCGCCGCCGCCAGTTCCCTCGCCGGGGGGCGGCTCGCCACCGACCTGCGCGACACCCCCGCCGCCTATTCAATCATGACCCGGGATTTCATCGACGCACTCGACATTCCCGATCTCGACAAGGCGGCCGAGTGGATCACCGGCAACGGCGGTGCCGCGATCGACAGCGGCGAGAACTTCTTCTTTGCCAACCCCGGCGCCTATCTTGCCCGCGGGTATGTCTCGACGGGCGGCACCAACGGCGCCGCCAAGCCGATGCGAAACTTCTTCACGGCCTTCATCAGCCCCGACTCCTACGCGGTCGAGCGCTACGAATTCGGCCGCGGCGCCAATTCCATCCTCTTCGGCAACGGCACGCTCGGCGGCATCCCGACCACCACCACCAAGCAGGCGCGATTCGACCGGCGGTTCACCTCGCTCAAGATGAGCGTGGGCTCGTTCTCCAACTACCGCGGGGAGTTCGACGTCAACACGCCCCTTGGCAACGGTGCCGGCGCCATGCGCTTCGCCGCCCTCCGGCAGGACAGCGCGGGCTACCGCGATCGCGATTTCGACGACCGGCGCGGCTACTATCTCTCCGTGGCCCTTGCCCCCACCCGCCATACCGAGGTCCGCTTCATCGGCGAGTCCTACGAGATCGCCCGCCAGGTCAGCTTCTCCAACATCCAGGATCGCTTCTCCGGCTGGGACGGCCGCACCACCTTCTCCGCCCCGCAGGGCGCGGCCACGCTCCCGGCCGACGCCGGGGCCCGCGGCATCAACCGCCAGGGCGCCAATTTCTACGCCTTCGATCCCGCCAACCCGCTCCGCACCATCTTCAATTACGCCAACGATCCGATCACGCGCTCGTCGGGCGACACCACCACCACGCCGGCGGGGAATTTTGTCCAGGGCAGCGCCGCGCCCTTCAACATCTCCAACATGCCGATCCTGTACCAGATCAACGCGCCGCCGGGACAATTCGATCGCGCAATCGCCAACTCCTCCTACCGCCCGATCGGCAAGCGCTTCTCCGTCGCGGCCGACGCCCCGATCCTCACGCAGCGCTTCCGCGACGTCGGCGTCATCATCAACCACCGCATCCCCACGCAGCGCCGCGGCGACTTCTACTTCGAAATCGGCGCCAACACCAACACCACGCTCTTCCTCGGCAACGGCCAGTCGAACCGCCAGCTCGGAAACATCTTCATCGACATCAACCGCGTCCTCCCCAACGGCGCGCCCAATCCGAACTTCCTCGTCCCGTACAGCAACGGCCTCGTCATCCACAACAACTTCGACTTCGTCTACCGCAACTATCGCGCCGCCGCCGCCTGGGTGCTCCCCCAGAACCGCCTCGGCAAGTTCAGCTTCAACCTGAACGGCGGCAACTTCAAAGCCAGCCGCGACCAGCATTACCGCTTCCTCAGCATCGCCCAGGGCGACGACCACCGCCAGTGGGGCCGCAACAACGTCCAGCCGCTCCGCGTGCGCTACTACTGGAACACCGCCAGCCGCCCGCTGATCGACAACATCGGCCCGGTGGCATTCCACGACGCCGCCACCGGCGGCTCGCGGACGATCCAGCCCCGGTGGGTGCGCGACACCTCGCGCGAGGACACCCAGCAGGTCGACACCCAGGACTACGACTACGTCGTCGCCGCCATGAACGCGAAGCTGCTCAAGGATCGCCTCGTGCTCCTCGGCGGGCTGCGGCGCGATGCCTACGTCAACAAGGTCATGCGCACGATCCGCTCCGGCGATTACCCGCGCGACTGGGACGGCGTCACCCGCATCATGCGTCCCGATGCGCCGGCCGACTGGGCCACCCTGAGCTACACGCCGCTCAACCCCAACGGAACGCCCTCCGGTTCGCCCCGGCCCGCCGCCAACCGGCCCCGGCTCGCCGCGACCGACGATCCCGATCCGTTGTACGCCAACGTCCGCTTCCAGGACGACTACAACCTCCCCACCCAGCGCGGCAGCAAGGTCACGAAGACCTACGGCGCCGTCGCGCACATCGCCTCCTGGCTCAATCCGTTCTACAACTACGCCGAGACCTTCAACCCGCCCGACGGCTCCGCCGTCCGCATCGACGGCTCGCCCCGCACGTCCACGACCACGTACGGCAAGGACTACGGCCTGCGCCTGGAACTCTTCAAGGGGCGGCTGAACATCGGCTACACGCGTTACGAGGCGCACGAGGACAACGCCGTGCTCGGCTCCGGCGTCGAGTTCAACAATCTCTACAACGCCAACGCCGTCGGCGACCAGTCCGCGACCGGCCGCAACATCCGCGGCATCGCCAACCTCCCGCAGGTGTTCCGCGACAGCTTCACCAGGGTCGCGCGCGGCGACGAGCTTGAGCTGGTCCTCAACGTGTCGAAACAGCTCCGCCTGATGGCCAACTACGCGGAGCCCCGCATCGGCGCCAGCAACCGCTATCCCGATACGCTGGCGTACATCAACACGAACATGGCCCTGTTCAAGCAAATCGCCCAGGACGCGGGCGTCTTGATCGACGCGAGCGATGTCGCCCGCGTCGACCCCTCCGTCCCCGTCAACCAGCGCTCGCCCGACGTGCAGGCCGCCGTCGACACGTACAACCAGATCATCAACTTTCAGCGGACCTGGAGCGGGGCTTCGAGCGACATCAACGACAGTCCCGCCAACGGAAACGTCTTCGGCGATTACACGTTCGGCTCGGGCATGCTGAGGGGAGTGCGCTTGGGCGCCGGGGTGAACTGGCGGGGCAGGCGCGCCGTCGGCAATCGCGGCGCGGACACCATGGCCAACCCGGCCTACAACCCGGCGCTGCCCGTGAGCGCCGCCAACCCGCTGGCCGTCGACAACCCCGCGGTCGGCCCGGCCGACACCGTGTGGGCTCCCGCGCGCACCACCGTGACCGCGACCGCGAACTACCGCTGGAAGTGGCGCGGCCGGGACTTCCAGGCCAATCTCGTCATCAACAACCTGCTCAACGACCAGGCGATCGTCTACACCGGCACGTCGCTGCGGCCGAAGAATGGCGACTACACGTCGCCTGCCCGCGAAGCCGTCCTGGGTGGCAGCGGGCTCGCGTTTTCGACGCCAATCACCTTCCGGCTGTCGCTCACGCTCAAGCTGTAGTCCGCGATGAGCTCCGCCCCGCTTCCACCGCGCGGTCGCGTTGTGGCTCGCCGGCTCTGCCGGCGGTGACCCGCCCCGATCGCCGCTACCGTTGCGGGGCGCCAGGCAATCCTCACCGATGAACCTCCCCATCCTGCCTTCCCCTGTTCGACAGCACGGTCTGGTCAGGCGCAGGGGCCTCGTTCCCTGTTCCTGCGTGCTGCTGTTGCTCGCCGTGCCGGTTCTGCGCGGGAAACCCGACGCACCGTTCACGCACCCCGGGATCTACCTCGACCGCCAGGATCTGGAGTTCATGCGGACGCAGGTCCGACAGGGAGTCGAACCGTGGCTGACGGCCTACCACACGCTCCGGATGACGACCCCGGCCGACTTCGAGCCGAAGCCGCTCACGCACCTCATCTTCAAGACCCCGCGCGATGCGACCGAGGAACAGCGGGCCAAGCTCAACCGGCGCGAAGAGATCAAGGCGGCCGCACGCCTCACCCTCAGCCACGCCCTGCTCTGGACCGTGAGCGGGGAGCCGGTGCACGCCGAGAAGGCCATCCGGATTTTCGAGCAATTGTCGCAGGGGCTCTGGGTGTTCGACGAAAACGGCGCCAAACTCATGGCGGCGCAACACTGCCTCGCCCTCGCCAATGCCGCGGAAATCCTGCGCCATGCCTACCCGGGCTGGAAGGAGGCGCACACCGCGGCCGTGAATCGGATCCTGATGGGTTCGATCTATCCGGTGCTGCGTTTCTACTACCCGGAGGCCAACGGCAACTGGGACGCGGCGATTGTCCAGGCATTGATGAGCATCGCCGTGTTCACCGACAACCGGCCGCTCTACGAAAACGCGGTCCAGCACTTCCTCTACGGTCCGGCCAACGGCAGCCTCTTCAAGTACGTCTACCCCAGCGGCCAGTGCCAGGAGGCGACGCGCGATCAAAGCCACTCCCAAATGGGCCTCACGCTTGCCGCCCAGGCCGCGCGCATCGCGTACCTCCAGGGCACGGATCTGTTTTCACTGGGCGATCATCGCCTGGCCCTGGGCTTCGAGTACGTGTCACGCTACCTCCTCGGCGAGGAGCCCCACGCCTACGGCGTCATCTCCACCAAGAGCCGGGAGAAAATGAAGGACGACTATTACTTCGTGTTGCATCACTATGCCGCCGCCGGCGTCGCGATGCCGTACACGGAGAAACTCGTCCACCAGCTGATCGAGCGCTTCAAGGGCACCGCCGCCGCCACGGCGGCGGCGGCCCCGTGGACAAGTGCGCAGTACATGGAGTCGCTCGACGGTCGCCGGCTGGAGGTCGACGCCGCCGCGATCCTGATGTCGATGCGCGCCCACCAGGCCAGACCGAGACCGGCCGCGGTGAAAACGGTGGCGGCCTCGCCGATCGCTTTTCCCGCCGGTGCGGGCTCTTCCCGCCTTCCCGCCCCAACGGCGGAGGTGATTCGCGTCAAACCCGGCGAATCGCTGCAGGCGGCGTTGAACCAGGCGGCCGTTTCCGGCCGGACCGTCGTTGCCCTCGCCGGCGTCCACCCGCTGGCGAACACGCTGCTGATCCCGAGCAACACGACGCTCCGCGGGGAGGGACGGAAGACCATCCTTTTGGGTGGCGTCGGCTCCGGCTTCTCCGCCATCGAGGCCAGGGATCGCAACCTCGCGAACGTCACGCTGGCGGACTTCGTGCTCGAGGGCGCCAACGTGGTGAATACCGATCCGGCCAACGGCGGCCGCTTCACCCGCACCGGCAAGTTCGCGAACGAAATGAACGGCATCAACCTCGCCGGCGAATCCGAAGGCGCTTTCACCGACATCAGGCTGACCAATCTCACCGTGAACAATTTCTCGCGCAACGGGGTAATCGTCTCCGGGACCCGCCGTCTGATCATCGAGCGATGCGACATCTCCGACAACGGCTCGTACATTGTCCCCGGACCGCGCCTCACCCACAATCTCCGCCTCGTGCACGTGCAACACGCGACGATCAAGGACTGCCGGCTCGACACGTCGCTGAAGGGCGCCGGCCTAGCGGCCGATTTTTGCAGCGATGTGGTGGTTTCGTCCTGCGAGGTCGCCCGCAATGGCTGGTACGGCATCGTGATTGCCGAGTGCGACCGGCTCGCGATCGAGCGCTGTCTGATCGAGGCGAGCGACAGTTCCGGCATCTGCCTTTCGTTTCTGCTCCGGGGCTCGACGGACGTCTCGGTGGTGGGGAACCGCATCCAGTACAATCGCGGCTACGGCCTCGAGTCCCACCGCACGGGCAACCTGCGATCGCACGGCAACACCTACGATCTGAACGCCCGGCGGGATCCGCCGGAACTCATCAGCGATCAGCCGTCGTTGATTCTCGAGCATCTGGTCGAGGCCCGGTGATCCCGGGGGCCGCGCGCCCATGACAACCTTCCACGACCAATCATCATGAATGAGCTGAACCAACCCCCTCGCATCAGCCGGCGTGGCTTTGTCGGAACGGCCGGAGCCGGCCTGCTCGCCGCCGGGCGGCGGCCGGACCCCGCCCGCGCGTCGACCGTCCGTGCCGCCCACGCGAGACGCTGGTTCCCGACCGCCGTTCTCGCGTCGTTCGCTCTCGGGGCCGCGGCCGTCTCCGCCGAGTCCGGCGTCATCTCCGGCGACGTGTTCGATGAACGCACCAAGCAGGCGCTTTCGGGCGCCCACGTCGCCCTCGCCGGATCCGCCATGCTCGCGACCACCGATCTCGATGGACGCTTCCGCCTCGCCGCCGTGCCGGCCGGATCCCACACGCTCCGCGTCACCTACCTCGGCGCCGATCCGGTGGAGCGTCGGGTCGACGTTCCCGCGGGCGGGCTCCGCGAAGTCTCCCTCGGCGTGTCGATCGGTGTCGTCAAACTCGAGGCGCTGATCGTCAGCAGCTTTGCCGGCCCCCAATTGCAGGCGCTCAACGAACAGCGCCAGGGCGACCGTTTCGCCAGCATCGTCTCCGCCGACTCCGTCGGCAACATGCCCGACCCCGACATGCGCAGCGCCCTCAGCCGCCTGCCCGGCGTGAGCGTCACGGGCGAGACCGGCGTCGTTTCCATCCGCGGCGCCGAGGGCAAGTTGAACGCCGTGCTCATGGACGGCGGCTCAATCAGCCAGGCGGCCGTCCGGCTCGACGGCAACGGCGACACCGGCCGCACCCGCGCGACCGACCTGCAGACGATCCCGTCCGAGAGCGCGCAGAGCATCGAGGTCATCAAGACGCTGACGCCGGATCTCGACGCGACCGCCGTCGGGGGCGTCGTCAACATCCGCACCGGGAGCGCCTTCGGCTCGCGCCAGCGCATCCTCACGTTCACCCCGAGCTATCTGCGGTGGGACCAGGGAGGCTCGGGCGAGCAGTTCCAGTTCTTCTTCCGCGACCGGCTGAACGCCGCGCGCACCCTCGGCGCGATGTTCAACGCGTCGTACAAGCACTTCGACCGCGTCCTCTCCCAGAACGAGTACAACTACGTCAACGGCGCCGACGCCGTGAACGGCGCGGTCCCCCTCATGAGCGCGAACGACGTCCGCCGCAACGAGGAGACGGTCACGCAGTTCATGGCGAGCGGATCGCTCGACTGGAAGGTGTCGGACACCACCACGCTCTCGCTCAAGCCGTTCTACACCTGGCGCAACAAGGACGAGTTCCGCAAACGCGTGAACGTGCAGCTCGACAACGTCGCCCTGACCGCGCCCGACGGCTCCACCGGCGCCGGCCGCGGCGCGCGCGTCGCGAAGACCAACCGCTACCGCCCCGATCGCGAGACCTCCCAGTTGCGGCTGGCGCTCAACGGCGAAACCCACCTCGCAATCGGGCGGTTCGACTACACGCTCGCGCTCTCTCGCGCCGACGCCCGCGCGTCCGACTTCGAGACCACGTACCAGTACCCGGCCGTCGCCGCGGTGCGCAACAACCTCGCCTGGACCTTCGACCGGGGCAACGTCTTCTTCCCGGAGTTCACCGTCACGACCGCGGGCGTCGCCGGCGTGGCCAACGGCACGAACGTGTTCACCGACAACGCCCGTTACGAATGGGCCGGCCTCACCGAGCAGCAGCTCGACAACGAGACCGCCGATCGCGAGGCCCGGATCGACTGGACGCGCCCGGTGGCGTGGCGCTGGCCGTCGACCCTCCGGGCCGGGTTCAAGTGGCGCGAGAGCAGCCGCGATCAGAACCACGTCTCGCTCGCGTGGACCGGGGCGAGCAGCGCGCTGCTGCCGATTCCGGCCGGTGCGGTCCCGCTCGAGCCGTTCAGCTCGTTCGACGGCCGCTACGCCTACATGGGCGGCATGCAGAACATGCCGATCCTGATCGATTATTTCCGGCGCAACCGGCAGCAATTCGCGTTCAACCAGACCGCCGCGGTCAACTCGTCGGCCAACCTCTTCTACGACATCGTCGAGCGCACCACCGCCGGCTACATCATGGGCGTCGTCAACCCGTGGCCGCGGCTCCGCCTCCTCGGCGGCGTGCGCGGCGAGCACTTCACCGGCGACTACCGCTGGACCCCCTCGCGGATGCCTCCGGAGATCCGCGGGACTTTCCGCATCGCCGACGTCTCGCGGAAGCGCACGCACTTCGATCTGTTCCCGAGCGCGACGCTCGTCTGGCGGCCCGACGAGCGCAAGGTCGTGCGCCTCGGCTACGCCACGTCGATTGCCCGCCCCGACTTCAACGACCTCGTCCCGCGCGACAACCGGCTCCTGCAGGCGTTCGTCGATCCGGACTCGCTGGCCGTGGGCAACTGGACCGTCGGCAATCCGGGCCTGAAGCCCGCGCGCTCCGACAATCTCGACCTCTCCGCCGAATGGTACTACGGCCAGGGCAGCTACCTCTCCGTCGCGGTGTTTCGAAAACGAATCGACGACTTCATCTTCAACGGCTCGCACCCGACCGATGTGCAGGTGCGAAACCGTCTCGGCGAGCCCACGTTCCTCGCGAACGGCCAGCCCCAATACGTCGTCATCACGCGACGCGAGAACGGCGGCCGGCAGGAGCTGAAGGGGTACGAGATTTCCTGGCAGCACCGGTTCAGCCGCCTCCCGTCCCCGTTCGACGGCCTCGGCGCCGGCGTCAACTACAGCAACGTCCGCGGCACGCAGGACCGGCAGCTCTACACCGAGCGCACCGACCCGTTCCGCATCACCGGCTTCGTCCGGGATCCGCGCACGCAGGCCCAGCCGCGCCAGGTCCTGAGCAGCCAGCTCTACTGGGAGAAACACGGTTTCCAGGTCCGCGGGAGCTACTCGTGGCAGGATGAGCAGGTCGCGGCGTTCGATCAGGTCGGTTTGAGCGACCGCCTGCGCGCGCCGCTGAAGTTCGTCGACGCCTCGCTCGGCTACAACTTCCGCAACGGCTGGAAGGTGCAGCTCTCGGTCCGCAACCTCACCGAGGAATGGGAGGACTACCGGTACTGGGAGCAACGCCGGTTCGTGCGCAACTACGACGAGGACGGCCGCTCCTGGATGCTGAGCGCCCGCGCCAGCTTCTGACCCCGCACCCCCGCATGCGCGCCAACCTCGCCCACCTCCTCGCCGCCGCGTGCCCGTGGCTTCCGTGCCTGCCGGCCGCGGCGGCGCCCGCACCGCTCTCGCCGGCCGCGTTCGTGACGCAGGCGTGCTCCGACTGCCACGCCGGCGGCGTCACCAAGGGCGATTTCTCCCTCGAGAAACTCGACGTCGCGCGACCCGGCGCGAATCCCGAGGCTTGGGAGCTCGTCGTGCGCAAACTCCGCCACCGGCTCATGCCTCCGGCCGACGAGTGGCGGCCGGACGAGCCCAGTTACGAGGCCATGATTGCGCACCTCGAGACGCAACTGGACGAGGCCGCGCGCGCCGCACCGAATCCCGGCCGCGGCGGCACGTTCCGGCGCCTCACGCGCCGCGAATATCACCAGGCGATCCGCGATCTCCTGGATCTCGAGGTCGACGTGGCCGCGCTCCTGCCGAAGGACGACATCAGCCTCGGCTTCGACAACATCACGGTCGGCGGCCTGTCCGCCACGCTGATGGATCGCTACCTCGCGGCCGCGCGGAAGATCGGCATGCTCGCGATCGGCCGCCCGCCCGCGCTGCCGGTCACCGAGGTGATTCGCATCCCGCCGGATCTCACGCAGGAATCCCACTTCGAGGGCATGCCCTTCGGCACGCGCGGGGGCGCGGCGGCGGCGCACGTCTTTCCCGTCGACGGCGAGTACGAGTTTCAACTCCGCCTCACGCGTGATCGCAACGGCCGCATCGAGGGTCGCGCCGGCACGTACCTGCTGGATCTCCTGCTCGACGGTGCGACGCTGAAGCGCCTCGAGTACACGAAGGCGCACGACCGCGGCGCGAGCGACGACGGCGACCAGGTGCTGAACGCGCGGGCGAAGGTGCGGGCCGGCACGCGCACGATCGGCGCCGCGTTCGTGCAGGGCGGCGGCGCGATGCCCGAGACGGAGAAACAACCCAACCTCGCCCAGTTCCACCTCGAGCGGCACCCGCGCCCGCGACCCGCCCTCGCCACCATCACCGTCGTCGGTCCGTTCCAACCGGCAGGCGCGGCAGACTCCCCGAGCCGCCGCCGCATCTTCGGCGACGCGCCATCGGGGCCAACCGACGAAACCGCGACCGCCCGCCGCGCGATCGAAACCCTCGCGCGCCGCGCCTTCCGCCGGCCCGTCACGCCGGAGGATCTCGCCGGGCCGTGGCGGCTCTACGCGGAGACGCGCCGCACCGAGGGCTTCGACGCCGGGATCGAGGCCGCCTTGCGCGCCATCCTCGCCAGCCCGCATTTCATCTTCCGCATCGAGCGCGATCCGCCGGCGGTGGCCGGCGCCGCCTTCCATCCCGTGTCCGACTTCGAGCTCGCGTCGCGCCTGTCGTTCTTCCTCTGGGGCGCCATCCCGGACGACCGCCTCCTCGCCGCCGCCGGCCGCGGCGACCTGCGCACCCCGGCCGTTTTCGACGCCGAGGTGCGCCGGCTGCTCGACGACGAACGCTCCGCGAGTCTCGCGCGCAACTTCGCCGCGCAATGGCTCCACCTCGTCAACCTCGACACCGTCGCGCCCGACAGCCGCCTCTTCCTCGAGTTCGATCACAACCTCCGCCAGTCGATGCGCCGCGAGACCGAGCTGCTGTTCGCCGACGTGCTGCGCTCCGGCGCGAGCGTGCTCGACCTGCTGCGGTCCTCCCACACGTTTCTCGACGAACGCCTCGCCCGCCACTACCGCATCCCCGGCGTGCACGGCGCGCGCTTCCGCCGCGTCGAGCTTCCCCCCGGCAGCCACCGCCGCGGCCTGCTCACCCACGCGAGCATCCTCACCGTCACGTCGTTCAACAACCGCACCTCGCCGGTCGTCCGCGGCAACTGGATCGTGCAGAACATCCTCGGCGCCCCGCTCCGCCCGCCCCCGCCCAACGTCGGCGATCTGCAGGAGCGGACGCCCGACGGCCGGCTGCGCTCGATCAAGGATCAGGTCGCCGAACACCGGAAGGCGCCCGCCTGCGCGGGCTGCCACGCCCTCCTCGACCCGCCCGGCTTCGCCCTCGAGCACTTCGACGCCATCGGCCAGTGGCGCAACCACGACGGCGAGCACCCGATCGAGAGCGCCGGCGCCCTGCCCGACGGCGGTACTTTCGAGGATGCGACTTCCCTCCAGGAGGCGATTCTGCGCCGGCCCGAGATCTTCGCGCAGACCGCGCTGGAGAAGCTCCTCGTCTACGCGCTCGGCCGCGGCCTCACCGCCCACGACATGCCCGAGGTCCGCCGGATCTTGCGCGCGACCCGCCCGGGCGACTACCGTCTGCGCGACCTCGTCGTCGAGGTCACCCGCAGCCTGCCCTTCCAACACCGCTCACGACCATGATCATCACGAAGAAGGCTCTCAGTCGCCGCACGTTCCTGCGCGGCGCCGGCGCGGCCGTCGCCCTGCCGCTCCTCGATTCGATGCTGCCGGCGATGACGCCCCTCGCCCGCACCGCTGCGAAACCCGTGCCGCGCCTCAGCTACGTCTACCTGCCGATGGGCACGAACCTGCCGCTGTGGCTCCCCGCCGAACAGGGCCGGCTCACGCGGTTCTCCCCCATCCTCGAGAGCCTGACGCCGCATCTCCGCGCGATCACCGTCATCTCCAACCTCGATCTCAAGAACGCCTACTCGGCCGGCAATCACGCCACCGCCAACTCCGCCTTCCTCAGCGCCGCCCGCGCCAAGATGACCGAGGGCAGCGATTTCGAGCTCGCCACCACCATCGATCAAGTCGCCGCCCGCCACCTCGGCGGCGACTCGCTGCTGCCGTCGCTCGAAGTCGCGATGGACCTCAACTCGATCACCGGCAACTGCGACAACGGCTACGCCTGCGTGTACCAGAACAACCTCTCCTGGGCCAACGCCCGCACCCCGCTCCCGCCCGAGGCGCACCCGCGCGTCGTCTTCGAGCGTCTCTTCGGCACGGGCGAGAGCCCCGCCGCGCGCCGTGCCGAGTTTCGCAAGGACGCCAGCATCCTCGACTGGGTGCGCGAGGATCTCCGGCGCTTGGAACGCGATCTCGGCGTGGCGGATCGCTCGACCGTCTCGGACTACCTCGAGTCGGTCCGCGAGGTCGAACGGCGCGTCCAGAACGCCGAGCGCCGCATCTCCGATTCCCCCGCGCCCGACTCCGACCGGCCCGACGGCGTGCCCGCCGCGTTCGGCGACCACGCGAAGCTGATGTTCGATCTGCAGGTCCTCGCGCTGCGCGGCGACGTCACCCGCGTGATGACCTTCCAGCTCGCCCGCGAACTGAGCAATCGCAGCTACCCCGAAATCGGCGTCGCCGAGGGCCACCACACGAGCTCCCACCACGCCAACAACCCGGTCAAGGTCGCGAATCTCACCCGCATCAACACGTTTCACGTGTCGCTCTTCGGCCACTACCTCGACCGCCTCGCCGCCACGCCCGACGGCGCCGGCACGCTGCTGGACCACACGCTGATCCTCTGCGGCAGCGGCATGGGCAATCCCGACGTCCACAACCACACCGATCTGCCCATCCTGCTCGCCGGCGGCGCCGCCGGCGCCCACCGCGGCGGGCGGCACATCCGCTACGCCCAGCCCACGCCGCTCGCCAACCTGCACCTCACGATGATGCGCCAGCTCGGCGTTCCCCTCGGCTCCTTCTCCGACAGCACCGGCGTCCTCGGCGAGCTGAATGAAAAGGTACTCTGAGCGCAGCCGCCGGCGCCGCGTCGCTGGCGCGTGCATCAGCCTGTGCGTTCTGTCCGCCGGACTGGACGCCTCCGCGACCGATCTCCTCGACGCCGCGCGTCGCAACGACGGGCCCGCGGCAACCCGCCTCCTTCGCGCCGGCGCGAATCCGGGCGCGCGCGCGCCGTCCGGCGAGTCGGCCCTCCAATGGGCCGCGCATCACGACAACGCCGCGCTCGTCCGCGCCCTCCTCGCCGCCGGCGCCCGGCCCGGCGCCAACCACTACGGCGAGACGGATCTCCAGTCGGCGTGCGTCCACGGCGGCGCCGAGACCATCGGGCTCCTCCTCGCCGCAGGCGCCGACCCGCAAGCCGCCGGGCCCGGCGGAGTTCCGCTGCTGCTGCTCGCCGCCAAATCCGGCCGCGCCGACGCCGTGCGGCTGCTCCTCGAGCGCGGCGCCTCGGTCGCTTCGACCGAATCCGATCAAGGGCAGACCGCGCTGATGTGGGCCGCCGCCGAGGGGAACGCCGACGCGATGCAGGTGCTCCTGCGCGCGGGTGCCGAGGTCGACGCGAAGTCCCGGGGCGGTTTCAACGCGCTGCATTTCGCCGCGCGCCAGGGTCAGCTCGTCGCCGCGAAGCTGCTGCTCGCGCACTCCGCGAAAGTCGACGCTCCGGCGGGCGAGGAAGGCGACGGTCCCACCGCGCTCGGGCTCGCCGTGACCAACGCCCACTTCGAGCTCGCCGCCATGCTCCTCACCTCCGGCGCGAATCCGAACCACCGTTGGCGCGGCCACGCCGCGCTTCACGTCCTCACCTGGGTGATGCGCCCCGGCGTCGGCACCAACGATCCGCCGCCAAAGGGCTCCGGCCGGCTCGACCGGCTCGACCTGCTCCGGGAACTCGTCCGCCACGGCGCGGACGTCAACCTCCGCATGGAGTCCCGCCGCGCCAACGGGCTCCGCACCCAGCTCAACCTGAAGGGCGGCACGCCGTTCCTTCTCGCCGCGCGGACGGCCGACGTGGAGATGATGCGCCTCCTCGTCGAACTCGGCGCCGATCCGCGCGCGGCCAACGAGGACGGCACGACGCCCCTGCTGGCCGCCGCCGGCGTCGGCGTGCACTCGCCCGAGGAGGACCCCGGCACGATCCCCGAGGTCGTCGAGGCGGTCCGGCTCGCCGTCGAACTCGGCAACGACGTCAACGCCGTCGATCGCCGCGGCGAGACCGCCCTCCACGGCGCCGCCTACAAGTACGCCGCCCCGATCGTCCCGTACCTCCTGGGCAACGGCGCCCGCATCGAGGTCTGGAACCGCAAGAACGCGAACGGCTGGACTCCCCTGCGCATCGCCACCGGCGTGCATCGCACGATGAACCTGCGGAGTTCACCCGAGACCGCGGAGGCCCTGCGCCAGATCATGCAGGCCGCCGGCGTTTCGACGGAGCTGGAGCCAGAGACCAACATCAGCGGCGCCACGAATTGAAGGCGCCCCCCGCGTGGCAGCGGCTTGAACCGGAGAATTCACCCGTGAATTCAGCCCGGGACATGAGCCACAGCGCGGCGGAGCCGCAACCAAATCCACGCGCCAGTGCGGAGAGCCGAAAAAAACGGAAGAGTGTGATTGATGCGCCTTGATCCCGCTCGCCAAAAGCCGGCGCAAACGAGGCGTGCCCCACTCCCTCACTCCATTCCTCCCGTCTCAATACCCCATCGCCTTCGTGTCCGGCAGCCGGGGATCGGCCGCGCCGTGGCGAAGGCCCGTCTTCGGATCGATCCAGATTGTCTCGGCCTCGCCTTGTGAGCCTTTCTCGACGACCTTGTGCCCGCGGGCGCGGAGCGCAGCGGCCGTCTCCGCGGAGATCGCGTTGCGTTCGTGCGCCAGTTCGTCGGGCAGCCATTGGTGGTGCATCCGCGGCGCCGCGACCGCCTGCATCACGGGCAGCCCGAAATCGGCCACGTTGGTCACGACCTGCAGGACGGTGTTGATGATCGTCGGACCGCCGGGACTGCCGGTGACGAGCAGCAGCCGGCCGTCGCGGAAGACGAGCGCGGGCGTCATCGACGACAGCGCCCGCTTGCCCGGCGCGATCGCGTTGGCCGATCCCTGCATCAGGCCGTGCGCGTTCGGCTCGCCGACCTTCGCCGCGAGGTCGTCCATCACGTTGTTCATGAGCAGGCCCGTGCCGGGGATGGTCACGCCGCTGCCGAACCCGTTGCGCAGCGTGTAGGTGTTCGCCACCGCGTTGCCCGCGGCATCGACGATCGAGAAGTGCGTGGTCTCGGTCGACTCGCGCGGCCCGAGCCCCGGCCGCACCATGGCGCTCGGCGTGGCGCGCCCCGGATCGAAGTCCGCCATCCGCCCCGCGAGGTACTTGCGCTCGAGCATCCGCGCCAGCGGCATCGACACGAACGCCGGATCGCCGAGGTACTCTATGCGATCGCAGAACGCGCGCCGCATCGCCTCCGCGAACAGGTGGTGCTTCGCCGCCGAATCGCGCCCAAGCGCGCGCACGTCGAACGGCTCGATCATCGCCAGCATCTGCAGGAGCGTGACTCCCCCCGAGCACGGCGGCGGCAGCACCACGACCTCGTGGCCGCGATACGAGCCGCGCAGCGGCGTCCGCTCGATCGCCCGGTAGCCGCGCAGATCGGCGAGCGCGATCGTGCCGCCGTTCTCGCGCATCGCCGCGTCGATCCGCCGCGCCGTCCCGCCCTCGTAAAACCCCTCCCGGATCCGATCCCCCTGAAGATCCAGTTTCCTAGCAGCGGTTCAGTTTGCCGAGTACTCGCGAGATTCCGCCAGGGAGCCGACCTTCCCGGCACCTGAAGCGACCCGTTTTACGCCGCGACAATCTCCAACCTAACCTTGCAGCCGAGAGCGGTAGCTGTGCGGGAGAGAGTCGTCAGGGTGATCGAGGTATTCTCCTCATCAAGGATGCGGCTGATCGCAGCCCGGCTGGTCCCCAGTGCGCCCGCGAGCTTGGAGACGCTGACGCGGCGGCGCTTCATCTGGCGCGTGAGGGCAGCCGCGATGACCTTTTTGAGCGCCGCCGCCTCGACCTCCTGGTAGATGCCTTCCTCGTGCAGGAAATCGTCGAAGTTACTTCCGATGTGTGGGTTGATTTTGGACTTCAAGTTTCCTCCTCTTGGCTAAACCGAGTTCGTGAGCCGGGGTCGTACGGGTCTTCTTGATGAAGCCGTGCAGCAGGACGATCACCCCATCGTGCACGAAAAAGATCGTTCGTGCGATCCGGGAGGGTAGCCGCGAACGGACTTCCCAGAGACCATTCCCGAGGGAATCCACCAACGGCAAACCCAGTGGCCAGCCATACTGCAATGCCTTGATGTCCCCGCCGACCTGCTTGCGTTCGCCTTCCGGCAGCGCCTTCAACCACTCGCGCACTGGCTCATTGCCAGTAGCGGTGCGGTAGAATGCGCACCGAAGCGGGCGGTGCGGAGACATCCCCGAAGGGTGCCTCAGAAAAGATACACTGTCAAGGGCGCTCCCCCCGGCATTCTGGTCTGGCCCAACCCATCCTTGGGGCCGTTCCGGCTCAAGGGCGGTCGAGTTCGTCGCCCGCTTCCGGCTGGGCGCTCGGAACCTTCGCCAGCACCCGCCGAAACTTGGTCACACGTCCACGTGCCGCCCGCTCCGCGAGGTAGCGCTCGGTATCCAGCGCCGAGATCTTCTCCGCGACCGCCGCACTGATCAGCTGGTTGATGGAAACGCCTTCCTCCACGGCGAGACGCTTGGCGTGACGGTGAATTGAGTTGGGCAGTCTGAGGCTGAGGGTGCTCATAGGTTGATCTCCTGGATGAATTTGGCCGGACTAAGGGCGCGGACGCGCCCGCCGGACACAGGCGATGGGTAACGAGTCAGACCGGCGCACGATGCAGTTGCGGCCGTTCGATCGCAAGGATCGGTTGAAGGAGGGCCGGGAACTGACGCCCCCCCGCACGTTCACCCAATCGCCCCGGGGAGGACCCGGGAACAGACGCCGGCCCGGCAGGCTCAGAGCTTGGCCGCGCCTGCATCCTGCACTAGCCTGACCCCATTCCGGCGGCTCGCATCCTAAATCTCCATGGCAAGCGCATGGTGGAACGGAACTTCACCCCGGGTGGTCGGGCGGAACTGCAGTTGAAGGATGTCCGTCTGATTTGTGAACTCGCCGAATCGGTGGGGCTGAACTCGGCCACGCTCCAGAATTGCCGGAACCAGTGGGAGCATTTTGTGCACGAGAAAGGCTACGGGGAACTCGATCACTCCGGCTTGTTCAAGTTGTACGAATAGAACAGGTGGTGAGAAGGGTTGCTGTCGGCGTTTCAGGAGTGCATGACCTGGCCGCCGTCGATGTTGAGCGTCTGCCCCGTGATGTTCCGAGCGTGTTCAGACGCAAGGTAGACCGCCATCGCGCCAAATTCAGGCGGGGTTTGCCAGCGGCCCAGCGGGGCGAGTTTCGCAATTTTTGCGCCGCCCCATTCCTCGTAGGACTGCCGCTCCTCGGGCTTGAGGAGTTTCTGCCCCGCGCGCCAAACGGACTGGTTGAGGTCGGTTTGAACCATCCCGGGGGAAAGCGCGTTCACGCGTACCCCGAATGGCGCGAGGTCCTTGGCGGCGCACTGGACGAAGTTGATCAAGCCCGCTTTTGCCGCGCTGTAGGGCGGGTCGGTTGGCGAGCCAATTTGTCCGGCCACCGAGGCAAGGAACAACATCGAACCGGTTCTGCGTTCGGCCATCCTCGGGGCGAAGGCGTGAGCTACATTTACCGCGCCGATGAGGTTCACTTCCAGCACCCGCGCCCAATCCCCCGGCGAGAGATTCCAAAAGGGAAACCCGAACTTCCCGGAACCCACCCCGACGCAGAAAACCACATGGTTTACATCGCCAAGACCCTCCCCAAAGGTGCGCACTTCCTCGTACACGGTGACATCCCCAGTGCTCAGCGATGTTCCGGGAAACGCGTTTTCGGGATCTCCGGACCGATCAAAACCGTAGACGAGGGCGCCTTCTTGTGAGAACGCGTGGGCGATCGCGGCGCCAATGCCACGCGCACCGCCGAAGACCGCAACCTTTTGCCCAGAAAGATGGAGATTCATACGCGGCAGCTTATCACCTGAGGGGGGGAGGCGCGAGTCCGCCGTTGTATCGGGGCGCCTTCTAGGCGCTCAGGGCGCGCGGCCTTCCTCCACATCCATGAGGTCAAAAAAGACTTGGATGTCCCCCCGGTGGTCCAAGCCAGCCTCGCGTTTTTGGTTTGCAAGGCCTGTTGAGGCGCTGTCGCGCCAGCCTCTTTTCCGCATAAAAGTGTTCCAGACCTCGACCTGTTCCTCGGTCGGACGGTTTCCGTGTTGAAAACACCATTCGAGCACCTCCTCGTCGCTGCCGCCCTCGAGCGTGCGCTGCGAGAGGGCATCGAAGCTCACTCCCAAGAACCGGCACACCCGGTCATCGAAAGTGCGGGCACCCTCAATCGACCCAAGGTGATAGCCCTCAGGGAGTTTGCCTTCCTTTGAAAAGAGCCGGATTTTGTCCAGAATCCGGCCGAACACGACGATGCCGCCGACAGTGGAGTTTGGAGAGCGCAGGGGAAAAGACATGGCGTGAGGGAGGTTCGGAGATGTTCGATGCGTGGTCCAGCGGCATCCGTCATCGGTCGCCTTGCGGCACCGTTTTGGAGCAAGCGTACCGGCTTGCACGATTGCTCAATGCACTGGCGCAACGCCTCGCGGCTTCGGAAGGTGAGGCCATCAGAAGGGGTGCGGCCCGATGGGGTCAGGCTGGGCTTGCCCTGATTTCTCGGAGACCGGGTTCCGGGTGATTTGGTTTGGGTCATTTGGTGTTCGAACGCAACAGGGCTGACGTAGCCGAGGCTCGAGTGGAGACGAGTCCGGTTGTCGAAGCTCTCAATATAATCGAACAGGGCGGCACGGTCAGTGGCCCGGGTCGGGTAGCGATGACGGTACACGGTCTCGTATTTCAAGCTGCTCCAGAAGGACTCCACGTGGGCGTTGTCATAGCAGTTGCCTTGCCGGCTCATCGAGGCGCACAGGCCGTGGCGGGCCAGCACGCCGCGGAACGCGGCACTGGCAAACTGCGTGCCGCGGTCCGAGTGGACGATCAGCCCCGGGGCCGGCCGCCGTTGCGTGATGGCCATCTGCAAGGCCCGCACGGCGACCGCCGCATCCAAGTGCCGGTCCATCGCCCAGCCCACTACTCGCCGCGTGTGCAGGTCGAGCAGGGCCACGAGATAAAGCCAGCCTTCG
>Ga0194134_10002912_pt1 | contig 19260 bp, 20 predicted proteins | sample TA2KigOff0mmetaG_FD_148602 | JGI IMG/M metagenome (GOLD analysis project Ga0194134, IMG submission 148602) | Freshwater microbial communities from Lake Tanganyika, Tanzania - TA2015056 Kigoma Offshore 0m | ecosystem: Environmental > Aquatic > Freshwater > Lake | place: Tanzania: Lake Tanganyika... | reverse complement strand
GATACCAGTAGAAAAAGTTCCATAAGAGGCAACAATAATTGCGTTATTTTCCCTCTCAGTTATCTCTCTTACCAGTTCTCTCTCCTCAGCATCAACTCCACCGTGAATAAAAAATACTTTACGATTGCTTTGCTTATTAGTATTTATCTTTTCGTAAAGTATTGCTCCATGAGTTTCTACGCGACTGTATAAAACTAAAGTGTTTCCTTTAAGATCTAAAGAGAGATTTTTAATAAAGTTACTTCTTTGTTCGTGTGATATTAGATATTGTATTTCATCTTCATAGGTCTCAAATTTCTGTGGTAAATGTTTAAGAACAATACACTGAATATCAAGTTGAGAAAGATGTCCTTGTCTCATGAGTTCATCAGTCTTCGTGATTTTGTAAGATGGACCAAATAATCCCTCTAATACCCATTTATGCGTTTGTGTTCCGTCTAGAGTTCCAGTAAATCCAAAACGATACTTAGCATGATGTAGTTTAGTCATGATTTGCACCAAAGATTTAGACTTGAATAAATGTGCTTCATCACCTATAATAACACCATAGTCTTCAAAGAATGAACGCTCTAGTTTATAGACTGATTGCCAAGTTGTAATTGTAACTGGAAATTCATTTGTTTTTTCTTTACCAGAGTAAATACGATGACAATATGACTCAGCATCCCAACCATAATCTTGGAAGTCCTTATACATCTGCTCTACCAAAGATGTCGTGGGAACAACTAAAAGTATTTTTTCGTTCTTATCAACATAGTATCTCACTAATGAATAAATCATCAGAGATTTGCCTGATGCAGTGGGACTTATCAATAGCTTTCGATTATGTCTTAGAGCATCGTATACTCCCTCTACTTGATATGGACGAGGTGAGTGAGAACAAATAGACTGCATATAATCTTTCACGCCCTCATACGAAATCCCTTCATTAATTTCAAAAGGTTGTCCGTAAAATTTATTATCCTCAAACTTATAAGTGTATCCGTATTGCTCACAGAAATTAACGATTTTATCCAAGAGTCCAACATAGATCTGTTTGGATCTCATATCATATAGATGAATCTCTCCATTCCAATACTTACTACGATACTGAGGCATAAACTTTGCACCAGGAACTTCAAACTTAAAGTGATCCCGCAGCTCATACTCAATATGAGGTTGTGTGTTGATTTTTAGAAATACTTCGTTTGATTTAGAAATAACAAGATCCGTTGTATTCACGATGTCTCATGCATCTATGAATATTTATTTACCCCAGTCCAGAGTTGAATCTCATAAACTCAATGGCATTTTTGATTTGATAGGTTCTGTTCTGTATCATCTTTAAAATGCTTTCAATATACACAAGCATCGTATCATAGTAGTCAATTTTTAAGCAAATTGTGGACAGTCTTTCATCAGCATCTAAGTATTTCTGCATCGTATCTTTGTCACGAATCTTTTTAGGGAATGGATCTTCCACATAAACATCAGGATCTGCTTTTCCAGAATAATACTCATATCGTTCGTGTCGAATATTTTTTCTTTGTTGCTCCGCTTTTTTTCTTAAAAGAAAAATAGTATTATATAAATCAAAGTATTTTGCATGAAGAACTGGAATATTTAAAGACTCTGTATGTAAATTATCTGGATCTACTTTTGAATCTTTCTCCCACATTTCTTGAATTTTATCAAGATCAACAATCATAAAGGATTACCACTTAAATCTGTCATATTGTAGATAGTATACTTGAAACTTACATCTGCTGTAAAGTATTCAATATCAGTGTTAGTTGCATCAAAAGTAATTGTTGATAATGAATATGGAAAAAGATCTTTAAATGAAACTTGAAACTTTGCAATTAAATTGCTACTTAATACTTGTAAAGTTCCATCTGAATATATGTTTTGTCGGTCATTTGAATAATTGCCCTGAATTAGTCCTTCCGCATTTAAATTTCTATATTCTTGCACACTTTCTGGATAACCTAATCCTCTCATCCATTTTTGAATTTCCATATAGTTTTCGAGATTTTCATCAACCAAAAATCTTAAATTTAAATCACCAAAAACTAGTTTATCTCCTGGTATATCAATATCTTTTAAGTAGGTTGGTTGTTTTGCAATACCTAGAGTAATATCTGGTACGTTTGCTTGATTGCAAAGGAAAGCAACTTTAGGACTTCTTTTTAAGATAAATTTAAACCCAGTTGGTGAGAGAAAATTTCTATTTTCAATTTGAGAGGGTCTAGACCCAGATTTTGATGCCATCTAATTAATTACTCTGAAATAATAATATCATACCAAGATTCACTCATTCCTTTAATAATGTTATCTGCAGATTCTTTATCGTCAGCATAACCTTCTTTGATTAAATGCTCAACGACTTTCTCATAGTTTTTGTTAATTTCTTGAGATTGTCTTGGAGTGGGTTTCATCTTTTATATTTTAGCATATATTTTATTTAGATAAAAAAGGGGGTCCAAAAGGACCCCCTAAGATATATTTGTGAATTAAATCACATGAGGTTCTTAACACGTACTCTTCTGTAGTAACGGTTAGCGTTAACAGTAAGAGCGCCAAGAGCCTGTGAGGTTCCTTCGGCAAATGGGTTTGCGACCATGCCATAGCGGGTCTTAAATCCAATTTTGGGCTGGAAGCTGTTCTCGCCAACGGCACGTACCATCTGAAGAGGTACATATGGGCAATAGAAAATACCAGCGTCATAAGGTGAAGAACCTTTATAACCAACAACATAGTATTGGTTACCAGAATCTGAAGATGCGTTAGCTGAAGTCAGGTTAGCAGCGTATGGGTCAATATATACGCGATACTTACCTTGGAGAACACCAGCAAAAGTATTGCCGGTATCATCAACGTTCAGATTAGCGTTGAGTGCTGGAGTGTAATCGAGTACACCTGCCATGGTTAGAGCTGAAGCAACGTCTGCTGAGCAGAGGATGATGTTGCCCTTTCCACGACGAGTTCTTTGAGCGATTGCATTAGCATCACGCTCAATTTGGAATAGAAGTCCCTTGAACTTCTCAACGGACCAACGACCGTTTGAGTCAACATCAAGGTCAAATACACCAGCAGTTGCGACGTTCTGTACAGCACCTTGCTCAGCAACCTTATAGATGGTTCTGATAACTTCGCGGTTGATTTCAGCAAGAATCTCAGTTGAGAGAATGTTTGCTAATTCCGCTTCAGCATTCAGACCATGGATTGCCTTGAGGTCTTGAGCGAGCTCAAGTGAATACTCAGCCTTCAGTGCGCGTGACTTTGCAGTAACAGTGACTTTCTCGATTGAGAATGCCATCTGGTTGAATTGACCACCTCCATCTCCAAGGTCTTCAGCATTACCCGTGGTCATACCTTGACCGACGTTGTATCCAGTTGAAGATGCAGATGAAACAGGGTTTAAGGCAGATGGGTTGGTCCCTGACTGGGCAGTAGTACCCATACCAGCGTTGGTTGCGCTGAAACCTGCAGTTAGGTTTCTGGCAGCGTTTTGACCAGAGAAGGCAGTATCTACTTCATCATAGAATGTTTCTGTTCCACCCTGTGAGGTGTACTTAGAACGCATTGCAAAGATGAGTCCAGTAGGACCACTCATTGGTTGAACGCCAGCGAGGTCATAAGCGACCAGGTTAGGCATTGAACGACGAATAAGTGAAATCAGAACGGGGTCAAAACCTGCAACAGTATTGCTGCTGGCACCGCTGAATCCACCTGTACCGGCAGAGTTGGTTGGCGACTCCATTAAGTTGGAGAGATTGCCACCCTGGAATGCTTGCTCTTCTCTAAGGAATTTTTCTTGGTTTTCTAACAGGACAGCGGTTACTGATCTACGATGAGAATCTTTAATTGGATCTAGACCACTATAGTCTAGAAGAGGTGCCCACTTGTCCTGCAGATGCTCGGAATGGAACATTTGCGTTTACCTTTTACTAAGTGTTTGTTTTTTGGTTTGAATTATATTAAATTCAATTATTTGCCAAACGCTGAAAGTGTTTTCAGATAGGCAGACATTGAATCAGAGATAAACTCTTGTGCAACATCTACGCTTTCTGATAGAGTTTCAGTTCTGGTTGATGGAGATACTGTTCTTGAGGGAAAATATGCTTCCTTCAAAATCTCCAGTTTTTCACGATATTCTTCGTCACTTTCAAACTCAACACTTTCGGCAAGTGAAGCGAGCTTGTCTTTCTGAGTAGCAGCTAAGCCTTCAGAAATTTCATCGAAGATTCCGTTAGCAACCGACTCTGCGAGACGCTTGTTTAGGAAAACATTCTTCTCAATTTGCTCGTTGAGTTTTGTCTCCATGTCATCAAGTTTTTCTACCATGCTCTCAAGAACATCATATTTATCTTCAGGGATTGATACATAATGATCTTCAAAAAGTCCTCTCAGACCTGTCATAAAGGATTCGGTTAACTCTTCCTTCAGACCTTTTTCAACTGCGAGTGCATTTTCAGTAAACCACTCTTCAGCAACATACTCAAGGTAAGAGTCCACACGCTCTGAAAGAATTTTTGCAATTTCTTGCACTTCCTCTGCAAGTCTTTCTTCGTAAATAGATTCAATCTCTTCTTTTACTTGATAGATTCTAGAAGTGATTGCAGCTTCAAAGATGGTTCTTGCTTTTTCTTGGAACTCTTCAGAAAGTTCTTCACCATCTAGAAGGGCATTGATATCTTCATCAATATCAAACCCCTCCTCTACTTCTTCTTCCTCATCTTCACCTTCATCTTCACCTTCATCTTCATCTTCCTCAGTGCCTTCTACTTCTTCCTCGTCTTCCTCTTCAGAAATAAATTCTTCATCATCGAGTTCTTCTTCTTCTTTTACTGCATCAGCAGCAGCCGCACCCTTGTTTACAACATCCTTAACTTGTTTAAGGGTTGCGCCAGGAGTTTTCAGTTTTGCTGAATCATCATCTGGCTTATAGTTTTCTGGTGTGGGCCCGCCAAGATCTTCATATGACCCAGCAACTGAAGTATCCATTGGTTCTGCTGGTTTTGCGTTAGCGTTTACAGCAGTCCTGGATTGCTTTGTGCCTGCTTCCATTTCTTGTAATTGTTTGCCACGAGACATTTGAACTCTCCGATTTTCCTGTATAAAATCTATATTTATTTATAATTAATTAAATTACAATGAATTTAAGAATTCATTGAATAAACTCAACTTATAATCTTCCAAAAGTTTTTGGTCAATTAAAGAGTTGATTTTTTTTCTTGCATTCTCTGCTACTCGTTCTCGTAAAATATCACCATCCCAGATCCACTCTTTACCCTCCATGATTCCTTGAACAAATGCATCAGGTGCAGATGGATCAGCAACGATATCGGCGGCAGTGGCTAACATGAAATCTTCACCAACCTCTTTAAACCCTTTATTATTTTCCCTTAGTGATCCAACTCCACGAGAAGAGACGCCAAGAGTTACTCCATCTTTTAAGAGTGACTCTGCAATTTTGCCCATCGGAGTGGAAAGGATTTGTGCTTTACCAACAAAATTATTTCCATCTTGATAAAGTTCAGTAATTTTATGAGAAACTCTATCTAAATTTACCGTTGGACCATCTGGGTGACCAAGCTCTCCAAGAGCACGACCTTTTTTAACATAATTTTCATTGTAACGACCTACCTCTCTTTCCATAATGGAAAAGGGGTACATTCTACCATTTCTGTTTACACATTCACTCTGAAGGAAAATTCCTTTAATGTAAAACTTTTTGTCTCTTCCAGTTCCCTCTGTCAGAACTTCGACCTTTTCGATCTCTTCTCTGATTAGTTTCATTATGCTTGTCCTGTAATTTGAACTTGTTGATGATAAAGTGTTCCAGCCGCTACGCCAAAAGCTGAAATTTTTTGTGATAGAGTTAATGAAGCATCTGGAGAAGAAAATGCTGTGATAATTCCAGATGAATCGTTTTCAATAGTAATGCGCTCTTGATAAAATCCACCTACTCCAGAGGAGGTATCAACAGCAGAAACTCTCTTATGACTAAAATTATGATGTGTTGTGCCACTTAAAGTCACATGATCTCCAACAACAAAAGGTGATTGTGTCCCTTCTGCAAAATCAATAATGGTGGTAGAACCAGTTGTTACTCCAACAACTCTATTAGAGCCTTTTGAAAGTGCTAATGTTACACTTTCATTAGAAGGAATAAAATAGTCAGTTACATTGGCAACTGGATCGCTATCAATTTTTACATGAACTGCTCCACCAACAGCGACAATTCTTACAACATTTGATTGTGCAGAAAATGCTGAAGATGTAGAAGCCACTCCAACTGAAAAATTAAAAGAGGCACCAGCCCCAACTGGTCTATGGGTCATTATTTTAGAAAATACACTTTTACTTATTTATTAAATTAATTATTCTTCGTCCTCGAATTCAACTTCATTCGCTTTATCACCAAATGTATTTGCTGCTACAAATGGTCGAAAAGCATCTATTTTTTCCGCTGATTTGGAAAAAAGAATTTCTTTGATTTTATCACTAATTTGGGATGGTGATTCATCAGCAATAATTGTATCCAAAAGATCATCCATTTTTTTAAATACCTATAAGTAATCGTTTTTATTTATATTTCACCGCCTCTGGGTATCTTTGTGATACCAGGAGCCTCAGTAGATCCACCTTGAGATTCTAAATCTGGTTCCATGATTGGAGAACCAAGATCCATAGTAGATTGATTTTCAGATTCTGGCGTTGGTGCTGGTGGTTGGTCTGCTCCCATTTCAACTGGAGGAGCACTTGGATCTGGAATTATACCTTCTTTAATTTCTTTTTCAATTAAAGCATCTTGTTCTAAAATTTCCGTATCAGTTTGACGAAGAACTTTTCTGCGAACATAATCCTGCGAAAAATATTTGCCTACATATGGTTCTGCAGATGCTAACATTCCCAACCTTTCATTTAAAAGTTCTGCTTCTTTGAGTTCTGCAAAATGATTATCATATAAGAAATCATATTGAATATGCTCGCTCATAATTTCCCAATCTTCTGGAGCAATGATATTTTTAAGAATGAGTTGAGTTTTTAACATGTCATTAAACATATTTGAGAATCTTTTTCTCAAGCGTCCAACAAATTTACTGAACTTTAATTCATCTCTTAAAATTTCAGATGAACGTCCTAAATTAAATCCACCTTCTCCATCCATTCTTGATGGGGGAACATTTAAAGAGCGATAAAGTTTTTTCTTAAAGTATTCAATATCAGTGATTTCTCCTAGATTCTGTCCGCCGGGAAGTGTAGTGATTTCTGTTCCTCTACCACCTTCACGGCGAGGAAGCCAAAAGTCTTCAAGCATTGCCATAAACTTTTTATCATCACGAATTTCTCCAGTGCTTGCATCATAAACTAATTTGTTACGATAACGCATCATAACATCACGAAGATATTGTTCTGCCTTAACTTTGGGTAGGTTTCCAACATCAATGTAAAAAATTCTACGTTCTGGTGCGCGTGATAAACGATAGATAACAAGACTATCTTCAATCATTCTTAGTTGATTGAGAGATTTAATTGCTTTATGTAAATATGAAAGGGTGTTACCTTTATTTCTATCTACAAGACCTGAGGTGCAGTAGGTGATAGAATCTTTTGACATTTTAATGCCATTACTAGCACCAGTTGCATTAATATTTCCAGTAGGATATTGTGATTTTGGATTATAAATGAAGTATTCCTCAATTTGAGGAAATTCATAATCCATGGGATTATCACTTTTGATTATACTTACTTTATACCTATCTTTATTATCTTTTTTCTTATCTTGTCTAACATAACGCATTTTCATTGCGTCAATATATCTTAATTCTTGAATTCCATCATGTGGATTTTTTAAATCAATCACTTTATGATAAAAAATTCTACCATCAATATACCAATTTCTATAAATTTCATGTGATTTTTTATCAAAATCTAATAAATCTAAAATATGTTTAAATTCTTGTCTTATTTTCTTTTTAATTCCATCACTTGCATTTAAGTTATCCAAATCAATTTGAACTGGTGTATCATTTGTATCTGAAACTATTGCTTCATTTACAATATCTTCAATGGCACTATCAACTTCTGGATGAAGTGCCATTTCACGATATCTTTTAATTAATTCAAACTCAGTTCTATAAACTCCTTCAATATCAACATATGAACCAAAGAAACCACTACTTAAATAATGGTCAACTCCATCCTCACTATTAGGAGGTACAGGAGAAATCGCACTTGGAGATAACGGTTCAGTATCCTCAATAGAGAATCCAAATAATTTTGCCATAATTTATTAGTTTAAGATTAATCTTTAGACTATTTATTAACCCTGTCTTGTTGCTGCCGCTGAGATTATTTTATATGATTGAACTTGGAATTCAACCGTAAAATCTTCAATTTGATTTGTAGTATCATATGATAAATCAATTGCACTGACTGAGGTTGGAAAAATATCCTCAAACTCATATGTAGCAAGAATAGTGTTTCCACTTCCACTATTATCTTTGCTGCTTGCTGTTGCCCCTCTTCCTAACTGATATACAGTAGCTTTAGCCATGTATTGATTAGGATCAGTTGTTCCAAGGTTTCTATCAAGACTTGCAATTTGATTAGACCATTCTTCAAACGACTTTCTTAGCCCAAAGTCCTCATCATTAATTATAGTCACCGTCCATGGGTCAATCGTTCTATCTCCAGCGACTTTAAATGTTCTTCCACGAAAAGGAATCTCAATTGCGGATACGGTCTGCGCTGGAAGTTGTGCTGCTTTGCACATGAATTGAAATTCATCTGCATCAAAGTTAAGTTTATCTTTAAATCCGAGATTATCCAATGTCATCTCAACTACAAATAGGTTATTGCGGGCACCGCCGCCACCCAGTTTTGATTTAAAGTTAGAAATAGTTCTGTTTTCTTTTGTTGCCATTGTTAAGTCCTCCTTTTGTTATTTAGATAATAAATTAAACTCTACCGACTACTTCTTCAAAGCTTACACCAGTTCTGGTGGCAACAAAGGTCAGAGTGACATAGTTAATGGATTTAGCTGGTTTTAAGAAAATATCAGCACGGAATTCGTTATTGTCGATAACATCTGGAGTATTATTTGAAGCGTCACAAACAACTAGGAATCCATACAATCCTCTTTTTGCCTCAACATCACGAAGGAATGGTTCAACAATATTTCTAAAGTTTGCTCTTGTTAGTTCATCATTTAATTCGAAGAGCTGTGCTTCAGCAGCTCTTTGAAGTGATTGTTCAATTGTGAGGAACAATCGACGAACATTAATTCTATCGAAGGCTGATGCATATCCAAGAGCGGTTTTATCACCAAAGAGAAGAGTTCCGATACCAGGTTGAGTAATTATAGCATTAACTCTTTGTGGATAGAGTTGATCTCTTTGAGCTTTGTTTGGATTATACGCAAGTTTGATGGCATTATTAATAATGCCTCTTTGCTGTCCAGCTGGAGAGAACCAAGGGAATGCAACAATTGCAGTGCGAGTCATTAAACCTGCAACATCAGCATTTGTTGGAATATACACAAACTTATTATTAAATCTATCATAAGTGTACTTATATCCACTATCAAATATTGCATATGATGAAGATGAAAGTGAACTAAAATACTTAATCAAGTTTGTAGTTTGTGTTGTTGTATTAGTAATTCCAATTAGATCTGATTTATGTGGTCCTATTGTTGTGACACAATCTTTTCTAAGTTCTGCTATAGAAATCAAGAATTGTGCTTTAGCTTGAGTATCTGCACGAGAATCACAACTAGGACCCATGATTATATAATCAACTTGAATTTCATCTTTATTAGAGAATAAATTGTAGGAAGTAATCAAATTACCTAATGTTGGTTTCATTCCACCAGCAGCACTATAATTTACACCACCACCAAGAGTGTATGTTTTATTTCCGATGCCATTAAATGTAACTCCTTGAGCATTTAATCCCCAGAGACCATCTGCAATTGAGATTGGAGTAAAAGAATCTGATGGAACACCAGTGTAAGCTGTGAAACCAGTCGCTCTTGGAGCTGTTCCGTGATATGAGTCTTTAGATGCACCAGGATTTCCTCCAGCGTAAATCTGCGTTGAGAAATCTGCAATATACTGTTCGTACCAAATTTTTTCCGGTGAGTTTACTGCAGATACCGCATCTAAAGCTTTGGACAATCCAACAAACTTTTCAAGAATTGTTCCTTGATTGCCACTGATAGTGCCAAGGTCATCAACCACCGCTATGTGTAATTCATCATTGTAAGAATCTCTTTCAGTGGCATACTTAGTTGTAGATGGTTTTGAAGCGATTGACTTCCAATAGATCGTTGCGTTTGTTAAGTTAAGAGTTTGATTATCATACCAATCAGAAACTGATGATATTGTTACTATTCCAGTGCTTGTTCCACTGCTATTAATAAACCTTATTGAATCTCCAACGTCAAACGCGGCAAAGTTTGATCCTTCGCTATAATGAATTTTAGTTTCAGTGCCTGCGGAAGATACTCTAGAAACAATTTTAACATCAATTGTGGAATTTGAAGTAGTCGCATCAGTTGTAACTCCTGTAATGATTCCCTTGAGATAACCACTAAATGGAGTGGTTGTTCCAGCTCCAGGTATTGTTATCGAGGAAAGAGTAAGAGTTACTCCGAAACCTACAGTGGCACCCACTCCAGCCAAACTTGTAGTTGTAATTCCAATTATTTGATCGGCAAAATCATCAATAAAACAAACTTTTAATCCATTTCCCCAAGCGCCTGGATTTTTTGCAGCATAGGTAAAATTATTTCCATCGCTATGATTATTGATATAATCGTCGTAGTTATCAATATCTAGTGAAGTGGTAAATGCTGCTCCAACACCAGCGTTTGCGTTATTAAGTGTTGTGCCACCAGTTCTTACTACTTTAAGAACACCACCATATGAAAGGAAAGATGACGCACTCATCCAGTATTCGTATTGAGAATCTGTAGAAAGTGGTTTTCCAAATACGTTAATTAATTCTTGTTCTGTAGTGATGTCAATTGGAAAGTCAACTGGTCCGATTGGAAAGGGTCCTGCAATCACACCAATATTATCTAAAACATTATCAGCTCTTCCTACAGTTAAGTCAACCTCTCTGACGAGTACGCCTGGAGATAATTGAGGAGTCGCCATGTTTTTCTCCGTGAAGTCTCAGTTTATCTACAAAATATTTATTAAAAAGTTACTTTTCGCGGGGGAAATGAGACGCGAACTATTTACCAGTCAGGATACTCCCACAAAATATTATTACTTAAACATTCTCTAGATTTAATAATTCTTTTTACTGTACACTCTTTACATTCATATGAATATGATGAGGCAACTGCTCCTCTATCTTTTCTAGTTCTATAAAAACTATCTATCAAATTCTTAGTCTCTCCACATACTCTGCATTTTCTATCAACAAGTAATAAGTGTCCTAAATTTATTTGTTTATCTATTTCCATCATCTATATTCCCACATATATGCCATGTCGCCATATTCATCAGTGTGCCACCTGTCTCCATTATCATCAACAAAACTTGAATCATCAATTCCGTCATTAATAAATCCAAATGGTGCCATGTCTTGTTCTATTTGATTTTTTTGCTCCTCATATATTCTTTTTCGAACATCTTGATCTGTCAACTCTTTAAAATAATCCTGTGCAACTAACCAGGCATAAATTACTAAACACATCGCTAAGTCATCGTTGCAACCCTCTTCTGCCTCAAATGAATTATGTTTTTGAACAAAAGTGGTCAACTCAGAAATTATTTCATAATCATTGAATATTAATTTATTTTCTTCAATAAGTGTTTTAAGATTTAATGACCCAACTTTTTTAACTGTCTTGGACATTTTTACACCAAGTTGAGTTTTCTTTCCAGAAAATCCTTGCCCAACTATTTGTCCTGCTCTACCTCGCATAGAGCACATTAAAACATTTTGATATTCCAAATCATAGTGAAGAAGTGATGCTACTTGATCTCCAATATCATTCACCTCGCATAAAATGTAAGATGAATTGTAATTTTTTGCTACTTCAAAAATAATATTTGGAAATAACATGGGTTTAATTTCATTATTTCTATATTTTGCAACAATTTTATGTGGAAAACTAGTTATATCAATCACTGTAAAAGCAGAATAATCTTCACTAACCCCTCTAGCAACATCTACTGTGGTGACATAATCGTGTCCATCTTGAACTTCTTCATATACATCTAATCCAGCATTTCTTTTAATCGGATGATCATAAACTAAACTACGCAGTTTACTTGGTGCAATAAGTGTATCTACGGAACCCAGAAATTCGCATTCAAATTCAACTTTGAATTGTTGTTCTGAAGTATTTGCAATTGTTTGTGCTTTCCATGCTTCATCTCTTCCAGGAACTTCACTCCAGTGAACATCAGTGAAAACATACTCATTTTTACCGCGCTCTGCATCATGCCACATTCTATAAAAATGATTCATACCCTTTGGGGTAGAAACAATAATTACCTTCGTTGATTTACCGGAAGAAATTGTTGGATATACTGAGCTAAAAAAGTCATCTGCAATATGATTTGGCACAAATGCAAATTCATCTAAAAATATAATATTGAATGACATACCACGAACTGCAGAGGCAGAAGTAGAAGCTGCTAATATTTTGCTGCCATTTTCTAATTCTAAAGATCCTTTATTCCAAGCGATAATTCCTTGCTGCATCCACTTTGGTAAATTTTCATATGCAGTTTGTAATCTATCTAAAAGTTCTCTAGCAGTCGCTGCTTTGTTTGCCAAAATGCCAATATTTACATTGTCATTAAAGACAGCATAATGAAGCAAGAAAGAAACTACAGTTGTCGATTTGCCAGTTTGTCTTGGCATTTTACAGATATTAAATCTGTAATTGTGAAAATTATTAATTAATTTTTCTTGGAAGTGATATGGTTTAAAAATCTGCAATCCATGGTCCAGAGTAACAATTTTCACATACTCTTTTGAAAAATAAACTGGATCGTTTTTACACTTTACAAATTCAAGAATTTGCTCTTCTGTAAATTCAATTGGAGTATTTGCTTTTTTTAATAATGGATTACCAAGATATACGTCACTCATAATTAACTTTTTATATTAACAATTCCACTTACGCAATGCTAATGCTTTTCTTGTGGGGCGCCCCTTTTCATCTTTCATAGGTCCTTCTACACCACTCATACGAGCGCAGAATGACTTTCTGCGTTTTGCTGCTTTAGAACCTGGTTTTAGTTTTGAGGGTGGAGTTGTAACTGCCATGGAAAGTTTTGATCCTGGATTTTCTCTTCTATAAGAAGCTATTCCTTTTTTATTTAATCCACCTTCAGGATTTTTTCCTTCTTTACGTTGCCATGCAGGACTTGCTTCGTTAATTTCTTCATACTCAACTTCTTCACCGTATGGTTTTACATCTTTTTTTGAGGGGCCAGAAGATGCGAGTGAACCACCTTGAAACCCTAATTGAATCATCGGTTGTCCTGGAGTGAATTCTGAAACGGAATGGGCAATCAATCTTGAACCTGGATATACCTTTTGAATTTCATCTGTTACTTCTTGACGAGATGGGAGTTTTAATTGTGGGAAAAACATTCTCAACATGTAATATTTACCTCTCCACAAGATAGTAAGAGCGACAACATTTCCAGTTTGAGATTGTATTCTTGTTGCCTCTTCAATTTGAGATTTAAATCCTTTAATTGGTTCTGGTTTGATAATATCTACAACCTCCGCAAAAGTATTTCCTTCTGCATCTTCAATTGTCACATTCTCTTTTTTTACGCAGTTTGGATAACGCTTTCCAAACATTGTTTTCATGCCTTTCTTTTTATAACCAGGCCAACACTTTTCGGATAAAATATCATTTAGAATTCTATCTGTAATTTTTTCTTCAGATTTATTTCCCCAGTTGGCAGCACCTACCTTGCGACACTTTACGAGTGCTCCAGAAGCATACGCAGAAGGCCAAACGCTGTATCTTGATTTAACCTTATGATAGCAAGCATCTTTTGTGCCACTACCTTTACCTTTTTTATCCGACTCTTCGTTCATTTCTCCGCTATCAACGTAGTCTGCTGCACTATCTAGGTAATCAGCAGCTTTTGTAATTTTTGACTGCACCCATGCCTCTACATTACCTTCACCTTTTGCCATTTTGGATTTAAGTCTCTTAGCAGCACTCATAATTGTAGAGAGTTCTGAACGAGCCATAGAATACTCGTGGTCTTTTGATTTTAACACTACAGGACACCTCTTTTTACCGTGACATGGACAATTAATACCTTCTTTGGTATGATTACAAAGTTTTTTTTCAATTAAACTTACTAAATCTATTTCTTCTTTACGTGTTTTTTCTTTAGGTGAATCAGTTGAGACATAAGTGGGTTTTGCAGCACCAGTCTTAGCTTGTTGTCCAGGATCTGCTGCCTTTTTTCTTCTTGCAGCAGATAATCTCTCTGCTGGTGTCATACTTGCTCTCTTTGCAGAGGAGACGCATTTTGGTGTTCCCTCTCCAGGTTCGTCACTTGCACAAGTGCCACCAGTTACAACATTAACCCAACCACCTTTACCATCTTTTGATTTAGATTTACCAAACCAATCACGGAGACCCTCTTCATTCATTTGTTTTGTTTTTTCTTTCATTGAGTTAATAAATTTTCTATACACAGCAGCCTCTGAAGTTTTTCCTGCTACTCTCGCTCTTTGTTCCATGGCGATTGCTGCTTGGATTTTATGTGCATGAGATCTTCCAGAGTTTCTTATTTTTGAAACACTCTGCTTTGCAGTCTTAACATCTTTAAATCCTAGTCCATGAATTGTCCCTTTTGGATCTTCATCCGTATAAAGATCTGAGTGTTTGTCAGACTTATTTGGTTGCCCTGGTTTTTTGGGAATACGAGCACCTTCATCAATCGATGCTCCATTTTCTTTCACAAGCATCCCTGCGGGATCAACCATAAATCCAGCGGGAATTGCTTTACACATTTTATTAGTGTAGCAATAATATTCTCCTTTAGGACAGCGGCCGTTTTTTTTCATTCAACTGGTTTTGACTTAGTGCTTTCACCTTTTGCTCTTTTTTTTCTTCCTGCACAATGAGCGCGTTGAGAAAATCCTTTTGGATTCGAGCAATCAATACTCTTTTTATATTTATTCGTCCAATCTTCTTGAAACTGTTTAAACGTTTTCATTTTTAGATTGCTGTTTGATTAGTTTTGCTAGTTCTGCGGTAGATCCAACAAATAAAGCGTTGGTAACGTTTGTTGGGCCTTTTGATTGGTTTTCTCCTTCCACATCTTTTAATTTTTTTTGTAAATCCATTAATTTATCTGTGGCATCAGCAACATTTTTAATTAGTTGACCAGCTACTTCATAAGCTCTTGGCATTTCACTTTCCTGTGCCAATTCAAGTATTCCATTTATTGCTTCTTGTCCTTTTTCTATGATAGAATATAGATTCCCTCTAGTATATTCATAGTCTTTTTTAATATCATCAACATTAGATGATATTTTTTCTATTTTATTAGTAGTTTTTGTTTTTTCTGTAGATATTATTTCACTTTCAACATTAAAAGCGTCGTTTAATTCGTCGAATTTTTTTGTCATTTTCATGTTGTAGTTCCACTAAATCCAAAATCATCACCACTTTCTATAAGTGCGTTATCAGCAGTTGTGATTGACTTCACTTCTGCACCAATTAAGTGAGATGTTATAGTTGTGCCATCTTTTCCTCTCTCCACTGTTAATATGTTGCCAGATTTTAATTTTACAAAGACCTCTTCACCTTCTATATCCAAATAAGTTTTTGTGGATATAGAGGCAGCGTTATTTACTGTAATTAATGTATCAGTGGTGGATATATCTTTCGCTAAATTGGTAAGAACTATTCCTGTATAATTCTTAATTGCTCTAGGTTCTGTAGTAAAAATAACCTCTCTAGTAGTGTTATCTCTGCTAACCCCTGTAAGATAATTGATAGAAACTTGCTTGATAGTATCTTTGGTAGCAGAAGAAACAGGTCCGAACAGATAGGTTTTTGCAGTAAATCTCAAAGTATAGAGAAGAACTCTCCTTGTTGTGAAATTATTTTCATAATCATCCTGCATTGTAATATTTTCGAGAACAATTGGAATATCTCTTTTTTCGTTAATTGAATCAACTAATTCTACCGTCAAATTATATGAAGGTTGAAAATATGGCAAAATTTGTTCTATGATTTGAAGAGCATCATCATTTAATTTTGACATGATGCTAAGTTCAAATTGCATGTTATATGGAACAGGCATAAATGCTTTTTTTATTTCTGTTCCGTTTGTGGGATCTTTTGTAGTAAAAGTTTGAGTTGTAGATACTTTTCTCGCTGGATCATAAACTAATCCAGTAAACTCAAAAGACATTCTAGGTAGTGTAATTGCCGTTGATTTATTTAAATCGGGAGACTGCTCTAAACGGGCAAGAAATTTTTGAGTAGGACCATAGGCAAGAGGTATTTTTATAACGCTTGTTACTTGATTTGAACTACTTAAATGTTGTATTGATATATTATTAAATAAAGTACCAAAAGCAATAACAGTTCTTCTTAGGATTTCGTGATAAAAATATTCAAACATTTGTTCTACCCAGTTTATGAATGTGTAATCCTTATTATTTTATATTTAGGGATTTCCAAAAGGATTATGTTCACTAAAGTCTAAAATGTTATCTGCCTCTGATTCAATGCTCGTATTATCAGAATATCCATCATCATTAATATCTGTATTAATACTCCTTATTTGATATGAAGCACTTGAAGCTGCCCCAACAATTGTTTCTCCAGTAATAAAAGAACCATTAACATTTGAAATTTTAAGTTGATTTGTAGTGGAATTCCATTCTCTTACCTTTGCCGTTGTACCACTTGTGCTACCAGTCACAGTCTCATTAAAGGTAAACGTGCCTATGCCCGAACTAAATGGAGAAGAAACAACTACAGTTGGTGCAGTGCTGTATCCAAGACCAGCGTTTGTGATTCTTATTGCGGTTATAGTTCCTGCTGCACTAACTATTGCAGTTGCTGCCGCCGCAACTGTGGTAACTCCTGTTTGGAAAATTTGATTTGTAAATGTTACTGATGGTGATGTTGAATATCCAGATCCACCAGAGGTTAAATTTACCACTCCAATTATTCCACTTCCTATTATTGCAGTTGCCGCAGCACCACTTCCTCCACCACCAATAAAACGAATTCCTGGAGCAACAGTATATCCAGATCCTGCATTGACAATCTGCACAGATTGTACAGACTTTGCTAGTGGATTTACATTGTCGGTACATGCAACAATCCCACTAATCATTACAGCTGTCGCTACTCCAGTGACTCCTCCAGTGGGAGCAGAAGAAATAGCAACTCTTGGTGTGGTTATGTAACCACCACCTCTATTATTGACCGTTATTAATCTTATCCCACCATTTACAATTGCCGATGTAGCTGTAGCGGTCGATCCTGCACCGATTAACGTTAGTGTTTGAGTTCTTCCGACTAAAATACTTTCACCATCAGCACCCTCTATTGATTCTAAAGTATCATCAATTTCGTCAATACCTGTGTCGATAATTTCATCTTCATATCTAAACAGTTCACATCTTAACTCATAAACATAATTTTTTTGAAGTTGATAAAATGGTTTTTCATGTTCAACAAATTTAATTTCAAATAATCTATCTCCAAGTGGAAAATAAACTAAATCACCTTCTTTTGGTCTAGTTGATAATTTTATGTTTGCTTTATTTTCAATTAACGGATAAATATATTCTTCATATCTTTCTTTAGAAATTATTAGTGTTATTTCTTGAGTTGATTGAATACCAAACTTTGATAAAATTGTGGTGTTATCATTATAACCATCAAAATTTTGAACGTATGCCTCTATTGGATATGCATCATCAAATTTAGACTCTATTACCTCTCTTAAGATTGTTTTTTCAGTTATATATTTTCTTGGTAAATAATAAACTTCAACACCATATATTCTCAACTGTTCGTTGATTAAATCCTGTATCAACCCTTGTTCGGTTTTTGAACCTTGTTGAAAAAATGGATTTAGCATAAAGATTATCCAATAAAATCCAATGGCGGAAGTTCATAATTATTAGACATTTTTTCCATAAGGGAATCTAATTCTCTTTGAGCATCATCATAAATTTGCCTTCCATTAAGTTCTACACCTCCAGGAAGTCTTACCCCCTGAAATTTAATTAAATTTTGCCCCCACTGTTTTTTAATTAAAGAGGTTAGATATAATTTTAAAAAACTATCATTATAAACATTTGTAAAAGTATTTGGATCTAAAATTCTATAACAATCTATTACAATAAAATCACCAGCAGTTTGCGCTGCCCAGTCTATATCTAAATATAATCTATCTTGTCTCTTATTAAATCTTATTTGCTTGTCTGTTGTTAACAAATAATCAATATCTTCTAAATATCGTTTAACCATTGTGTAATGCAAAAGTTCAACTGAATTAAAGTAATATAAATCATTTAAAAATAATTGATATTTAATACTAAACATTCCACCAGAAATAGAACTGGCATCAAATTTAAATATTTTTTCGATACCAACTACTGAATCTGGAACTTGAATAAAATTAGAATTTTCATAAAACTTAGAAATTGTTGTCCCATATCCACTAATACTTGTAGAAGTTGCATTTGTAGTTACGATTCCAACTCCAACAGTATTCTTTGCTTTTCCTCTATCGATATCCTCTTGTGATAATTGATATTTCAAATACATTCTTTCAACACCATCAAAATGTCTTTCTTGAAAGAATTGTAGTGCATCATCTACTAAATCATCAATTTGCTCATCAGCGACATTAATTTCTAATACCGGCGCTCCCAGTCTTCTTTTGCAGTAACTTATTAATTCTTCTCTAGATGCTGGCTGCGACATTTCGTATTACCTCTTAAAATATTTATGATTTACTCAACATCTCTGATAAAACTTCTTGTTGCTTCATATACAACTTCATGTAAGATTTGGAAATATTTCTAAGGATATCGATATCGTCTATTGAATCTATTTCTATACAAGTTTTTGCATATTCAAAATTTTTTGAAAGATTTTCTAATTCTATGTCATTTGGATTCATTTGTTAAACTCCGAAGTAAAGATTTGATTTCACTTAAATCATCTTTTATAGTAGCAACATCAGATTCTAAATTTTGTATTTTTTGTTGCTCTTCATTTTT
>Ga0194134_10002906_pt1 | contig 19309 bp, 27 predicted proteins | sample TA2KigOff0mmetaG_FD_148602 | JGI IMG/M metagenome (GOLD analysis project Ga0194134, IMG submission 148602) | Freshwater microbial communities from Lake Tanganyika, Tanzania - TA2015056 Kigoma Offshore 0m | ecosystem: Environmental > Aquatic > Freshwater > Lake | place: Tanzania: Lake Tanganyika... | reverse complement strand
ACGCTTCTCTTGCATTACTGGAGCGAATCGTGCGATCCACGTCACCAGCAATACTTTCCAGGCGGGTAGAGGGAGAAGTAGCGACTTCCGTTTTCTTTTCAGCAGTGTCACAACGACTAATCTGAATAGAAATCTTATTGTAAAAATAAGAATCTGGAATTGTATTCATTGCTTCCTCCAGACGGGCATAGTCACCCGCTGGAACGGAAACCGTGAAGTATCCCAAGTGATACCTTACTCTGCTTTTGTCGAAGTCAGAGAGCTGCACTTCTATTTCTCCTTATCCATCAATTATAAAAGCAAGTAATCAACCAAAAAGGCCGCCAAAGTAATCTGTAGAGCCGGCTTTTAAGCCAGCCATATAAGGATCTTGGGTGGTGTAAAAAGACAAGAAAGACGAAGGGTTAAGCGCTTGCGTTAATAAGCTGCCCACTAATTGCTCTTTAATTTCATCTTCAATTGTTTTTTCTTTTTTACCAGCGCCTTGCATTTTTGCTCCATAAAGAAAAGCCTTAAGAATATCCTCAGTTCGGTTCTCGCCAGGAGCAACGGCTACGGCTTCGTCAGAAACACGGGTGGTTACGGCTTGGGGTAGTTTATCTAAATGGAAAACATTCATCTCATAAGGGCCGGTCCTTAAGGATGCAACATTACCAGCCGCACCTTGACCCTGGTGCGTTGCAACACTTCCCTGGCCGCGAAACCGAAGCTGAGTCCCGGGCGCAAACGCAATATCTACACCACCGTGATCAGAGGAAGCACCTGCTTTCGGTGCTTTGCGCGGACCCATCTCACTGGTAATTGTCCCCGCTGGATTCAATTTAAAACCGGCTTGTTCCGATGAAAATAAAGGTGACCAACCCTTTGCGCCAGGTGGCAACACTTCTAGGTATTGACCAAGATCTTTACGTGCGCCAGTAATCGGAAAACGCTTTCCGTCTTTTAAAACTTCAAAGTGAAAATGAGGCCCGGTGGAAACACCAGTAGATCCCTGGGTGCCAAGGCTTAAATATGACATTATCCTTTTCTTTTTATTTTAAAACTAAAAACCCCTGGTTTTCCAGGGGCGATATGGAGATGAGAGTTAGACGCGGATTAAATCAGCGGCCAAAACAGCCTCCCAGTCAACCCTTTTGATTTGCTTCAGTTGTTCGAGATTGTTGAATCTTTCACCCGACAAAGACATCTGGAGATCTTTAATCTCACGTGCTGTTTTTAAGCCGATGCCCTTGATATGATCCGCGATCATCTGGGCAGTCGCTGAATTAATATTCAGGCGATTATCAGGTGGGAAGGCTCGGGGCTCTTCTTTGGCTGCTTTATCTTTTACCTGGAGAGTTTTGACTGTTTTGGTCGCAACTTCATCAGGTTCGATTTCGTTTTTGTAAGCGGTGAAAAGACGGCCGTCCTGGTCCTCAAGCATGAACCAATCACCGTTATCCCACTCGCTTACAACTTTGACTCGGGCGCCAGTTTTTTTGTGCTGGTAGAGCATAGGGACCAAAAAAATATCTGGTCCCAGTTTAACTCAATTAGCTAACTGTGCGACCAAGCAGGTAGCCATCGATATCTTCGTAGCCAGGAGCTTCATCAGGTTGCAAGTAGCACACTTCAACCACAAAGTAGCCGCTCTTGCCAGCAGAAGAGTCGCCGCTGGAAATGTACCAACCACCGGAAGTGGAGGTAGCGGTTTGCGAACCACGGGACTGCACTGTATAGGTTGCAGCAGTAGTGATCTTCTTGTACACGTTGCTTACGGTCACACCATCAGCACCGGTAGCGGTGAGGAAGGGTTGAGTGCTGTAAGCAGCGGTACCAGCGGCGAAGAAGATTTCGCCGGCTTGTCCACCAGAGGTGGTAGAAGTTAAGTTGGCTTGCGCCACGGCTTCACCCACGGTACCTGTGGAAGTCAGGCCGGTAGCAAAGGTGATCACGTTGCCGGTGGCAGCGTAAACACCAGAAGCCACACGACCATCACCCCAACCAGAAGCCACGGAAATGGTGGCGCGGTAGACGTAAGCAGGCAGGGTGCTGTCGCCAGAAATCACCATACCGGTGATGTCAGGACGAGTGTCGTCCTGGCGATAGGGAGAAGGAACGATCACGTTGCCAGAAGCAACGGCGCCCACACCCGAAGTTGCGGTAACAGCCAAATAACCACGCTGTTGAAAATAACGGTAACCAGGGACGGCCAGCACCGAAGTGGGACCACCCTTGGAGGCGTTATTGGTACCGTTATCGTTGGTATCAATATTCTTGTACCAACCGTTAAGAGGCTCTGCCCAGTTACCCGGGAAGATTTTTTTAGCTGACAAATAGGTCATTTATCTCTCCTGTTGTTTTTATGTTATAGATCAGACAGTGCCGTCATCAGACACATAGCTAAAAGCAGTGGTCACGAAGTCCTTATTAAGGATTTCAAAGCCAGCATACAGTTGCCAAATCAGAATGATGAAGCGGCTGAAGTCGTCATTGTTGTTGATCAGAACTTGAGCGTTCGGACCACCGATACCAACGCCAATGGCTTGAGGGCCGAAGAAGTAACCTTGGGCCACTTCTTGAGAAGCGTAGGTGCCACCGGTACCAGCAAAGGAAGTGGTGACGTTCTTGGTCGGGAAGTTGGTCGACTCGAAGAACTTCACACCTTCGAATTGCACACCAGTCGGCATCACGGGTTCGCCAGCCAGGAAGTAGGCCTGACCAGCTTGGGGGCCCATGTAGAAACTAGCGTTGTTAGGCATCATGGGGTTGCCCATGTACATGCCTTGACCGGGGTTGCCACTGTAACGGGCAATCTCACGGAAGTCAGTATCACGACGCAGGTGCATCATGAAAGTAGGATCGCAAATGCAACGATACAGACCATCAGCGAAGGTCGGCACGTTGCGCTTACGCAGATCCTTCACCACGGTCAGCAGGTCGGTACGCACCGAGAACTGCTGGAGATCGGCGGTGTACTCAGCGGAGGTGTAGGTGATTTGACCAGAAGCATTCTTGGTCTTGCTACCAGGGAAGAAGTAACCGCCTTGGGTGCTGGAAGCGGCGCCATTGGCTTCGGCTTTAGACAGTTCGTCAATGAAGACGCGGTCACGCCACCGGCGATAATCGTCGAGCAGAGTCAGCGAACCAATGCTCTGGTGGAACATATTCAGGTTGCCGGTATCCAGCAGCAGACGCTGGGCGGTCACCAGAGTTTCACGCGCAATTTTGAAGGTACTGGGTTGAGTCGGATCACCCGGGTCGGCAGGACCGGTGTATTCCTTCAGCACAACAAGCACCTTCTCTTTGGTAATGTTGCGGCTGTTGGCGGTACCAATGGTTTGGTCGGCAATGCGCTCGCGGCTGTCCTTAGTGCCGGGGGTACCCCAGAACTTATAGCGGTCTAACTGAACGGTTTGGCCAGGCTGACGAGTAAAGTCATGAACCACAACGGGCTCAACGGCCATCTCAGCAATGTAAGCAGGGTGGGGACGATAAAGTTCCGCACCAAGGATTTTTGGAAAATCGTTATCAATAAACACTTTGTGTTATCCTCCAGTGTCGCAGGAAGTGTTGTTAGCGGGTGAAAGATTCAGACATATTTATGTCTTATCTATCACAGATTTTAGCAGTCGGTAATTTATTAAATTACCGACATACTTATCACTCCATTACAAACAATTTGTTTGCAACAGTATTGGGAGTGGCATGATTCAATAAACGCCACGCGTTTTGTGGATCGCGTGTCATTTGATCATTGAAAGTACCCCAAAAATTTTCTGGTGCCTGAGGAGGCGCAGCGGCTGGAGGGGCGGGGAATTGACCAAATTGAGGCTGCATTACAGCCTGTGTTGGATAACCGCGAGTTTCCAGTTGACCTTCGCTTTCGTACACAGGATACGGACCTTCAGGGCCAAAGAACTTCAGGGTGTAATCGCTAAGAACATCGGGATTTGTAAGAATCTCGTTGTACGCAAGATTTTCTTGATGCGATTCAACCGCAAAGTTTGCGTAACCTTGGATTGTGTTAGCGGCGCGATTTCCCCAGTCTACGGCGCTGTCCAGCATTAGCTCCAGATTTAGAGCGTAGTTGTTCAGCAGAGCCGGTGTTTCTATCCCGAACGCGTCCATTACTTGCCGGGACTCCTGACTCATCCCCACGTAATCCGCGATTTCCTCCAACGATGGATTCGAGGAGGTTTGGGAATAGTTGGGCGAGTAATCCTGGCTGAGATACGAGATCGGCGTCACCGATTGTGGCGTAGCTTGGGGCGCCACCGGTTGTCCGTAATTGGCCGGGGTATACGCTGTCGTCGGCTGATACTGTTGACCCTGGAACGGGGATTGGACTGGTGCGCTCAGCAGGTTGACCACCTTGTTGAACGCCGATTCCCACGGATTGTTCGCCGGGGAGTCCGCCGTCGGTTGGAATTGGGGGGCGTATTGCGTAGGGGCTGATTGGTAGCTGGGGGCCGCCTGAGGTACCGCTTGGGGGTAACTGGTACCCACCTGATAAGCCACCGGTGCCGGCGCTGTCTGTGGTGCTGCCACCACGTAGCTGCTCGGAGAGACGGCCGCTGGTGCTTGGCTCGTCTGTGGGATCGATTGGACGGTAGCGTCCTGCATAACTCATCTCCTTTTGTAAAGCTTCTAGAGTGCGATATAGATAGGGGGTTAAATCTAATCGCGGATCCGCAGCCATCGGTAAATCCGGTGATTGCGGGTGGGGAGTTTGCATCATCCCCCCCACTAAGCGAGCAAATTGAGAGTAAGCACCCTGCAATTCATTCACCATTCTGAACGGAAACCCCGATAACATCGCGGCCCGTTCCTCATCCGTTTTTGATGGGAAGAGGTATTTCAGTGCCTCAATGCTATCAACACCTAATTCTTGCAGATTTCGCACAACAATAGAATTGTTTAAAACATCTTGTGTTGAATCCTCGTAAACAGGACCAAGCCAACGCCATTGCATCGTTAAATCACCATCTGGAATTAAACCCGTAACTCCCGGCGGGATTTGTTGTGTCTGCAAACAGGCCATCATTAATTGTTTAACTTGATCATCAAACAATTGCATGGCCTGGTTATAGGCCTGAATATCTTCCTCCAAAGCATTTTCTGGAAGATCCAATGGTTTTTCTAAGCCTGACGCAGCTGCCAGGGTATTCCGGAATAAACGCTCTTCTTGATAAATAATTAATTCAAAGCAACGACAAATGCCATACGTATAAACAGAATTTGCTTTTTTCTTGGCAGTAGCAGAAACCCGTCCAAACAACGACTTGTATTCGGTTGCGGTAACACCTGCTGAAATAGAAAGCTCATCTACACCACCCAAAGCTGTGCGAATTTCTTCTCGATACTGACGCGCAAAAGCGTTTTGATCACCGGTAATAGCGTCTGGAACAATGTAGCCAACTCGGTCGTTTGGTTCCAGGTTTGCAATTACACGCGGAACGCGTAACTGACCATCAGCACCTCGGTAAATAGGATCGGCTTTAAACCGAGATTGGCTCAAGGCTCCCATGCCAACAAACCCGGAGTTTGCCGCAATTGAAGGACGTTGAACAACAGACTCACCACCGGACTCCATCAAGTCGGTTTTAGGCCGCGATGAAAGAAGAGTTGGATTACCAAAAAACTGCACATTCTTCCGCATGGTACGAACCAAGTCGTCATGCGTACAAATATGTGCGGCTAAAGCGTCGAACTCGCCTACACCTTCTGTTGAAAAACCTTTTGGATTATTAAAAATTTCTACACAAGGAATGAATCCCAATGTATTTTGAAATGTTTTAGTGCGCCCTGGAACCACTTGATAGTTTGTATCAAAAGAAATTTCTCCTTCAGAATGAGTTTCTTCAATTATTTTTCTTTTGATAGAAAGACGAATGTAGCGTTTAATTCCACCCCGGCCCATGGTTGCTGGCCCAGTAAGGCTATTTACTTCAACATCCTGTTGAAACCCAAGACCCTGACGGATTTTATAGCTGTAAATAATTACAACTTCATCAAGCTCGCCGTCAATATTGTAAAAAGTTCTATATTCGTGTTTACGAAAATAGTAAAGACGATAATTGTTTTCAGTTGGACGAATGTAAAAAAGCCCTTGGCCATCACAAAGAAAATAATCCCAAATTGAATCTAAGCGTGTATCAATTTGATTGTATTTGAGAACACGATCAATAAAGTCTTTACGTTGGTTTCCAAAATTATCTTGTGCAGGAAAAAACTCAACACCTTGGCGTATCCCAAATAGACGCATCTGCGCCAGGTGAGACGCAACAACACCTGTATCGATAGAAGTGCCACCATCTTTCTCCAGGTAAGAATCAATAATTTCTTTTAACCTGGCCCTTGCGTCTACCGCCATCAACTATTTTCCTTTTTATCTTTATTGATCTTAGCAGCCTTTGTTTGCTTCTTTTGGTGAAGCCATTTGGAAAAAAAAATAAGCTCAGCAGGAGAATATAGTTCGGGGTGCTTCAGCGCATTTTTGACAAGTTTTTTGGTTTTCATTTTTTCTCCTTGTAACGTTTAGCCGCACGTGCAGCCTTCCCTGCTTTTTTAGCAGATTCTGTATTAGAAATAAACTGTTTACCTTTTTTACTGCCTTCACGTTTTTTGCGATCTGTCTCCGCACGTTCTTCTTTTGACAGTGAGGCCCAGGCACTCTCTGGTAGGTAACGTTTGGTGTATCCCTTTTGTATAGCCTTGTCAGCCATTACTTACTCTCTTTATATTTCTTGGCGGCAGCTTTAGCTTTACTGCGCTTTTCATATTCGTCTTTGGTCATCCACTTTTCTTTTCCCCACTTCTTTAGAGATTGTTGTTTCTCTCCTTTGCCGCCCTTGTATCCACCGCCAGCTTTTTTATATTGTTGTGCTACAAGTTGGGCCTTGCGTGCACTCCACTGGCCTGGCTTGCCGCCCTTGGAACCAGCCATCACGCGATCTTTAATGTTTTCGCGTAACTCCGGCTTTGTATATTTGCTATCGTCTTGGGCCATCAGGAAACGTATTTAGCCTGGAAACCAGGGGGTAATTGCAAACCACGCATTGCCAACGGCAATTCAAGCTGCGTAGGATTAAATGGTTCGGGCGATTGCGGCTGAGGTTGTTTTGAGGGCGGACCATAGCCGGGTGGATAGGCGGGCATATTTTGATCTAAATACTCCCTAGGCTGCATGCGTTGAGGAGAGCCATGTGGAGCAGCTTGACCAAGCTGAGGCCCATCAAAGAACTGTGCATTTACTAAACCACCCATATTTCCAACGGCACTGGAAAGATTACTGGAACCAAGGGCAAGAGGAGTGCCCAGAGGTTGCGTGAAGGGAACACGCCTACCGTCGGGAAGAATTTGTTCGTATAAAGGACTAGGGCGAAAGCCTGGTGTACCATGTGGATTCATTCCAGGATTCCATCCGGGTGACGGAAGGGGAGTATGTGGGCCCTGGGGAATCAAGCTAGCACGCAAATTGCCGGGTGCCCCTGGAACATTACTCTCTCCGCTGTAATACGCCATGTTCTTACCTTTTTAATATTTTAAAAGCACATGATTAAAACGGCATGTCTACATTCCTTTTTAAGTATTCTACTCCTCTATAACTACATAACCAGCGGAATCATTTACTTTGTTAAGAACAATTCCATTACCCTTTACGTCCCACTCAAGAACATCTCCTTCTTGCCAGCCCAGCTCTTCAAGGATTTCATCAGGAAGTGTGATGAACGGATCTCCATTTTCGTCTTCTTCAACCTCAAGGATGTAACTCATTTTAACAAAAGCTTTTCCATAAGCTTATCAAGCTTATCGTTGATCTGCCTAAAGTTGTCATGCATCTCCTTGATTTCTCGCAAGAAGTCAGCCTTTAAAACGTAGTCCAGAGGCATCCGATTAATTTGATCTTCCAAAATGTCAATCCTGCGTTTTTGGGAGCCAATGTAATCAAAAGCTTGCTGGAGTCGCTCCACCTGTCTTTCCAATAGTTTATTGGCAACCCAAGATCCGCCGGTGACAGCAGATACAATCGCCGTAATACCAATAGCAAGATACTCTGGGCCCACAACAAAAATACTTTTTCTTAATTCTAGATTCAATAATCGATATGCAGTTGCCCTTTTCTTGCAAGTCCTGTAACAAGCCAGACAAGAGCGTCAACGCAATCGTCGTGGCCACTTACACCGAAATTTGTAAGCTCCTCAAATAAATTTGTAAAATTACGAAATCGATTAAAAACAATCTTACGATCTTCAAACATGCCCATAATGCCACGAAAACGTGCAAGTTTATCTGCACGGAAACCTTTAACTGGATGCCAGATTAGATTGTAAAGACCTTCATTGTTAAGACAAACTCTTTTAAAATCTGCTTCTAAAGAAGCCTGATACTGAACAGCTTCTGACCAAATATCACACGTGGAATATGTTGGAAAATAATTACCGTTGTCATCACGGCCAATAACAGACCAATCATTAAGAAGCTCTTTCATTGCGTCAAGCTTTTCAAGATTGCCCATTACACGAAGGCGTCTGTAATCAATAATATGAATGCGATCTCCAATGCGACCGCCAAGAATCATGACCGTGTAATCATTTTTTTCTTTGGTGCCAGCGGAAAGATCAACGCCCACGCCAAGAGTATCAAACTCGGTTGAGATTTCTGCTTTCACAATTAATTCTGGAGCCAAAGACAGTTCGTTTTGACGAACAATTTGATTCATGTACTGAAATGAAAAAGCAATTGGAGCTTGACGTTTTTTTTCTTTTAAGTAATCTAAAGACCACATTTCAGGCCAATATGATTTTTCTTCTCCTGTTTTGGGATCATTGTGAATAGCCGAAAGAATAATTTGCGTCCAGTTGTTTTGTTCATTAAATGTTGTTGCATGAATATCGTCGTGTCGAAAGCGAGTGCCCAAACAAATTGCACGCGCACCTTCAAACATGGTGGGCGCAATCACAGCATTCCAGTTTTCTTGCATTTGTTTACGAATATCTGGATTGGCAATATCGGCTGCAGATTTAATAGCGTCATCAACCATAACTAGATGTGAGCGCTTGGAAGTCACTGAACCTTTAAGGCCCGCAGCACAGAGAGTGAACTGTTCATCACCTGTTGTGTCAATGCCCGCAAATTTATGATCAATGGACCAGTATTCATTACTGGTTACATTTTTCATTAAACGAACCGTTGGAAAAACTTCTTGATATCGTTTGCTTTCAATAATGCGTTTAATTGTTGCAGATTTAGAACGGGCAATATCAACCGTATAGGACAAGTAAAGAACTTGAAGAGGCAGCTTGGCTTGTGTGTGAATGCCAATAGCCCAAGCTGTTAATAAACCTAAGACAGTTGATTTTGCAGAACCACGGGGCGCTAATAGGTCAATATTGGGTCCAGCAATTTTAATTAAACAGTTACTATCTTCTTCTGTAACAAAGTGTCTGTGCCATTCTTTATGATGCGTTGCAGGAGGTTTATCAGCAACATACTCACAAAAATATGCAAAACTTTCTCGGGCTCGTGCCAGGTTTTCCGCATTGCGTGGTGCACGTATTTGCTGTTTGCGTGCGGCGGCTTTTGCGTTGCGACGATAAGCAAGGTGCGTATAACTAGGCACAAGAAAAAATTTAATAGTAATTGAATACTATCTTATTTCTGTTGTTGTTTGTCTTTTTTTTGTTTTTGATATTTACGTGCTTTTTCTAAAGCAGCTTTACGTTTTTCTTTATCGTTCATTTCACTGCCATCTTCTTTTTTAGCTTCTTTTTTTTTTAAATACTCAAGAAGCTGGGGCGGCATTTTTTTAGTTGCCACGATTAGAAGCCTCCCATTCCAATAAACCGACGCCCACGACCGGGCCCAAGATCCAAGCCTGCCCGTGGACGACCCCCTCTATCTTCGGAACGTGGTTGCGGATATCCTCTTTCCGGAGTAATCTGGCCGGTTTCTGGGAACCCAGAGGGTTGTTGTTGGCCCTGTTGAGGCGTGCCAGGTCGACGGCCTAGTGCTGGCCTGTTCATTTGTGATGCCCGCGCTTGTCCTGCAAGTGAGGTTTTAAGATTAGAAACTGCACCCATGAACAATCATTAATATTAAAAATATTATAAAAGGACTATTCTTCTAATTGCATTCGAGCCCACACGCTCATTGTTGCTTCTTCTAAAGGAATTTCAATTGGATCGTCTTTAAAAATAAACATTAACTCTCGAATAGCTCGATCAGCACCAGCCATTAACAGTCCTTTGCGATCCCTGGTATTTGTAAATTTTTCAATTTGATCAATATGGCCTCTAATTTCTTTTTGCATTGATGCAATGCGAGCGACACCAGCATCACGTTTAACAACACCGTTTTCTACGTCTTCGCGTAATTTGCGAACATCTTCTTGCATCTCATCAATTTCATATAGAAGTTTCTTACGGTGATCAGGTTTTTCATAGTTGCTTTTAACCCAAAGTTCACACGCAGTAATACTTCCTTTGTAACCAAGGAAACGCGAATATAAATAAATTTCAATTATGGAATAATTATCTGATGCAAAAGCACAAAATGATTCCTGAGTAGAAGCATCTAAATTATCTACCCACGCATCAAATAATTCAATATCGATAAGCTCGTTGGGCCTGGGCGTAATCGCGAGCTTCGTCTGATTGCTTGAATTCTTGTTGTTGTTCAGCAGAAGTTCGTTGTTCAGCTCCTCCTTTTCCAATAGTTGCTCGTTCTTGCTCACCAGCGGCTTCGGTTTTCTTTTTGGAGAATTCATAAGCTACACCAGCGGCTTGACGATATTTGTCAATGTCAAACCAATTGTCAACATTAGTATTGGTAGAAGCTGAATCTTTTGTCATTTAATATGCTAATTAGAAATTACTCATCATGGAAGCGAGGCCTTGCGCAAAAATATCGCGACGGCCTTCGACAGACTTTTGAGTTTGCTGGCGACCCTTAGATGCCTCTAAACGCTCAAGCAATTGCTCAAACTGGTTAATATTAAAATAGGTGTCTGTGTTGCTCATTAACTAAAACCTTAGAAATTACTCATCATGGAAGCGAGGCCTTGCGCAAAAATATCGCGACGGCCTTCGACAGACTTTTGAGTTTGCTGGCGACCCTTAGATGCCTCTAAACGCTGAAGCAATTGCTCAAACTGGTTAATATTAAAATAGGTGTCTGTGTTGCTCATGGGAAAGCACTAATTTTTTACCTAAGAAAATTTTAGCACTTATCAATTAAAAACTGAAAGCGCCAACTAATTGTTGGTAGATGCCACCGGCTGTTTTAATTTTTTCAATTTCTTTTTGTCCTTCATTCTTCAGTTTCTGCGTTTCTTTATCAATTTCCCCTTGAAGATTAGTTAAGCCAGCGCTATACAAATATTTACGCGTATCACGAATGTTTTGAAGCTGTTCCTCAATTTCACCCGCCGTTCCCGTAAATGTGTCTTTGAACGAAGGTGCAGAAACACCAGCGCTTTTGGCGGCTGCTGCTGTAAAAGTAGGCAACAAGTTTTTATCAAAAGTAAAAGTGCGTTTGCCTGTTTTTTTGCCAGCTGCATCAACCGTTTGCTTGCCGAATTGTGTATCGTAATAATTATCTAAATAACTTTGATTAAATTTTTCTTGGTATTCTGTGCTCTTGGCTAAAGAATCACGGAGATCTTGAACACTGCTGTAATAACCTTGCCGGAACCGCTCCATGGCGGTTTTTTGCTCTGATTCTGTGGCCTTCCTGCCAAGTAATTCTTCATACGCTGCACCAATACCAGTAGTTCGGCGTCCAGGTAGTAACTCTTCCGTATAGAGTTTTGTTAATTTTGAAACGTCTTCTTCTGGAGGAGTTAATTCGTATTTGGCCGCATAATCCCTAAGTTGTTTAGTTGCATCCGAATAAGTAACTAATCCTTGTCTTAACTGTGATTCAAGACCTGTACGCAACCCACCAAAACCAGAAGCAGCAGCTGTTTTACGCGCTTGAGCAGCATCTGCGGCTTCTTTTTTCTCGGCTGCAGCACGTTGTTCAGCACGAGCTTCTTTAGCTTGTTGGGCTTCCAAAAAACGCTGAAATGTATTGTCCGGCGGCGGCGGACTGTAATTAACGCTTGTTCCTCCACCCATGGTCTAGCTCCTTATACGAAGAATGTGCTCACATCACGTGGAGCAATACGACCAAACATACCAGCCATGGCAGCCTCTTTTTCGGCTAACGATTGCTTAAGTTGTGCGCGGTTAGCACGTTGTGTTAGCTCTTTCGCTTCTGCAGAACCTTCAAGACCTAATTTACCACGGGCAACATCAAACTCTTGTGCGCCAAAACGTTCAGCCAAGGGTCCGGCTTCAAACATCTTAGCTGCTTTCTGACGGTTAAACTCAATGTCGCCACCGGCACCAGCTGAAAATAGGGGCCCAAACATAGAAGCGCCCAAGGAACCATAGGCTTGTTGCCTACCTTCCATGAGTGCTGCGTTTTGCGCCGCGAGTTGTGCCTGAGCAATATTTGCTGACGTTTGTCTTTGGCCAATACCACCAAACAAACTAGCTAAAGAGCTAACGCCACCAAGGGCTAACATTGTTGGATCAAATACCGCCATACTTTTGCTTGTTCCCTTATTTACGGGTTGTTTGTCGAAGAGATTTCCATACTTTCCGGTATAAGCTCCAGCAGGATCAAACCCCGGAAAACCTGAGGTGAAAGCAGTAGAGTAGGAACCGGTCATTACATTCTAACTAAAGTAACTCTGCGGTTGGTACGTAGAAACATTAAAACCTGCTCGTGGATAACTAGCCAAAGCTGTCGCTAATGCCTCTGTAGCATTACGAGTACCTAATGTTTGCATTGCAGCGATATTACCAAAAGATTGTGAAATTGTATCTGGAATATTAAACAGCATTTGATATTTTGCTGTTTCTGCCAAACTTTCTTTACCTAATTTTTGTCTATAGTCTGCCTCTCGTTGTTTACGTTTTTCTTCTTTGTCCAAATAATCTTGCACCAATTGATATTGTTTGTCAGGATCAACCAGGCCGGCTAAAAACCCAATTGTTGGATCAATTTTAGAAACATCAATACCTGCTTCTTTAGCTCGTTGAAGAGCAGAAGCAGGGCCGGTACCAAATAAATTAGTGGCGCGTCCCAGGACATCGGTTTGTGCGGCAAGAGAAGTATCAGGCATGATCAACCAAAGCTAATAGAAGGAGCCGAAATCGTTGAGCCAGAGTATGGATTTTGCGAAATAGCGGTGCGCAACGTAGCTCCAGCTTCTGACATGCCACGGTCAGCTAAGCTGAACATACCTGCTTGACGCCCAAGTTGCTGATAAACAGCGCCCTGTGTGTTCATTAAAGCTTGCTGATTAATCAGCTGTTGACGCATTGTTTGCTCTTGAATTGGAAGCAGCGATTTTTGCAGCTGCACTTGGGCATTAACCTGGTCCATGATTGCCTGGCGATCCAAGCCTAGCTGCACAGGACCAAGTGTTGCCAAACGCTGCCGCTCATATTCTAAATCTCGACTGCGTTGCAGGCGTTCCCGAGCTGCTTGCGTTACTGGAATCTCTGGAGTAACAGGCGTACCTGGAATAGAAATATCGGCGCCACCAGGGCCCTGCTTACCTTCTTCTACTTGGCCGAACAAACCTGCAGTACCGGACTGTGCCAGGGCAGGTAAAACAGCCTGTAAGCCAAGGCCGGCAAGTTTCATCGGGCCAGGGCCCCGCATCAAAATGTTACTAATAGGCGCCACAACAGCCGCCGTACCAAGGCCCGCAGCTGTACTAGTAACACCAGGAAGAATTCCTTGTTGCTGGAAAGTTTGTAAAGCACCTGGCGCCATAGCAGCTGTTGCGCTAAGACCAGCCACGCTACGCATCCGGCCCCTCATTTCTGGCGTAGAAACACGCTCAGCAACGTTTTGTGCCGTTTGACCAGCACCACCCATAAAATTACCAAGCTGACGGCGATAATAACGAGCAGTTGCACCAAGATTAGATATGGGATCGTCTAATGGGCCCGGATCGCCCTTCACCGGCCGTCTCTGCGTTTCTGCTGCCATGTTTTTTGTTATTTCTATATGTAAATTTTACCAGCAGATGTATTTGTTTATTTAATTACAACTGCTGTTGATACTCATAAGTAGAAAGTAATTTTTCAGGATTATTTTGTGCCGACGCAATTGCCTTATTGGTCAAATTACCAAGTAAAGCACCTGCCAAAGAACCGGCTAAGGTGATGCTAGCTTTTGCACGTGTTCTTAACGGAGCGCGTCCTTCAACAGATTTAAACGCTTCCCGTGCAGCAACGGCGCCCCCCGCTAAGGCGCCTGCAGACTGAAGACCAACAGGGAAACCAACAACTCGAACTTCTGGATAACCTTCGATATTTTCCATTGTCCCTTTCACAATACCTAAACCAAGTAAACCACGATCTTGGTATTGATTCTGTAAAACATTTTTATAACGTTCTGGAGTAAGGCTTGGAATATCTTGTTTAGCTGTCTCATACTTTAAAGGTTCACCGCGACGACCTAAAAAGAATCGATCAAATAATTCCATGGCAGGTTCTGCCGTTTCTCTACGATCTTCAGAACCTAATTCCGCGTAACGTTGAGCATAACCTTTGGGGCGAAATAACTCGCCAGGATTTGTAATGTCAAACGTTCCCAGAGATGCAGCAACAGGTGCAGTAATTCCCAAAGTAATTGCTGCGCGTTTAACCGGATGTTGAATATCGCCTAATTGCGGGACAATTTGTTCAATAGCTTTTTCGGCAAGCGCCATCGGATGGTTATAACGCCAATAAAATTGGCGCGTTGAATCAGTACCAACATCAGTTAACAACCGTGCCGAATAAGCGCCAAGGAATTCACCCGGTTTTGTAAGCGGTTGGTTGATAATTTTTGTTGCACCTGAATCCGTCTTGACTTTTGTGCCTTGACGAATTGCTTGATTAAAACGCGGATCTAAAACACTATGTCGATAATCAGGTGGCCGTACAACAACATTTTTTACAATTTCGGGTTTAGCCCGATAATTCATGTAATCAAGTGCTGCTTGCCAGCCGGTTTTAATGTCTTGAACTAAGTTCATTAAAAGAGTCCAGGGATCACGGCTCGCTGTGGCAGACCTTGAAGCTGATAAAGAGTACCATCAGCGGTGTACGGCATATACATCTGATTTAAAACTTCTTGTTGGCCAAGCTGTTGTTGTTGTGTGACCATTTGATCCATATTTTGATCTTGTTGCGCCTGCATAAACAAAGGTTCCAGCACTAAAGGCGCAGCAACACTACCGGCAATCATTGCGGCCTGTTGTGCAACGCTTGGTTCATATGTTTTTAACAAAACATCTTGAGGAATTGTTTTACGCCCTGCATATTTTTCTAGGGCTTCTTCCGGGATGTAACCACGATATTTACCCGCAAGTCTAGGGCTGAGTGCGCCAACGGCTCGTGCACCCCCGTAACTTAAACCCAAGTCAGTGACACCGACTGCAACACCGGCCAATGGATTGCCAGTTGCTAACGTAGTTAAACCGCCAGTTAATAAAGATCCTGGAATAGACGCAGCAATTAATTCAGAACCTCCCTTTCCCGCCAAACGTGCAGCGCCTTTTATGGCGGGTGACGCAGAAGGCATGCGAGCTGCTCGCTGCAAAAGAGCAGGTTTATTTAATAAGGCACCCGCAAAATCAACAAGACTAAGATACGCGGGCTTACGGTTAACCATTTTTTATTTTTACGTTATTTATATTTTATCGGTTGTATGTTTTACAACTTGTGCACGCAGTTAATTTGGTTGTTGGTCTTCAGCGCGCGCTGTTGCAACTCCTTGTTTTTCTTCTGTTTTATCTTCTTGTGTTTTTTGGGCAGCCGTTTGTTCGTTTTGAACTGTTTGTTGTCGTACCAGTAAATCTGCAACAGAAAGATTATTGTCCGCTTCATTTTTTGCTCGGTTTGCAGCCATCGACATTAAATAACCATTTGGATCAGGATTTCGGAGGTTTGGCATTGGGTTTCTAGCAATTTTGCTAGGTTTCACAGTAGGACTAATGCGATAAGCCTCAACCCATTCAGCGTTAAAATCGGGTTGATCTTGTGGACGTTGAAAAGTAAGCGCACGGCCCTCATTAAAATCGTAATCACTAGGGCGGTTAAAGCGTCCCAAGCCTTCGAATAGTTGATATTCAGGAGTAACTTTTTCGTTTGTATCAAAAAATGGAGCGTTGCCAACAAAATTTAAATCAGGGTTTAAATTTATCTTGCGCGTCATAGAGCGATTTAAAAGATCCTCCTGATTAAAACGAGAAGGGTTCCAAGGATATTGGCCTGTTTCAGGTTTTGAACGAAACAGATCGTCAAAATTTAAACGTTTACCAACTTGTCCTTGTGTATTAAAAGGATTGGTAATATAACGACCTAAATCGAGCCTAGCGTCTTTTGCCATGAGTATTTAACTTTTTTTCTCGTTCTTTTTCTTTTTTAATCCTACTAATGTTTTGCGTAAACGCGCTTGCTTCACAGTTTTTTCATCGTACTTTTCAGGATTAGATAGCACGTTCTCTTGGAGCTGAGCAGAAGTAATGCCTTTCTTTTTAGCTTTAGCAGTAAAAGCGCCTTCCTTCATGTCCATGCCTTGAATCCATTTCTTATCTTTTTTCTTTTCAGCCATGGTTATTCATTAAGCAGGAGTGGCTTTTACTTGTTGCGGGTGTAAAACTAACGACGTGGATAAGGAGAAAATTCTCCAATAGCAGAAATACCTAGCTCCGCCATTTTACTGCGCAAAAGGGCTTGAGGATCGCGAGAAGCTAGCATTTCTTCTGATAATTTTACAGAAGGTTTGGCTATGGACATTGGAGTTTTTTTGCGGCCAAGATTCCGTTCGCTTCCAAGAGGCTGCGATGGTTTAACTAAAGCTTCTTGAGAGTAAACAAAACCTTCTGGTGTGCGCTGCTCTGGAGCATGGATGTTTGGATCCCAGCGAACTGGCTGCGCCTCATATTCCAAACCTTTTCCAGAATCTGCAGCCTCGTAGGCACCGCGCCCTGTCTCGCCTCGATAACGTGCTGTTTCGGGTTTGAAGGTTGCCTCGGTAACAATGGCGCCCGGTTCAAAAATACCTGGAAGAGATCCAGCGGTCGTGCCTTCAGCCCCTACACGACCGCGAATGGCACGACCGGTTGCAGTAGATGAAACCATTCCGCCGGGCAATGAAAAACGACCACTTCTAATTTCTAAACTTTCAGGAATCAATTCACCGGTAACGGGATCAACTTCACCAAACAAACGCCCGCCTTCCCCAGTGGAAACAACTTTTTGAATCATGGGGAAACGTTCTCCCTGAAGGTTCAAAGCTTCTTGTTTTTCTCTAATTCCAACCCTAGCTTGCTCTGCGTAAGCCAATTGATTTTGAAGAGCTTGATGTTCTGGGTTGGCAATTGTAGGGCTTGGAGCTTTGCCTTCAGTTAACAAAGCTTTGTTGCGATTGAAAATTTTAGCGGCAGTAGGATCGCCTTGGCGCATGGCCGCCATTGCCATGTTGGTTTGCTCAATAAAATTTACATAGTCTGGATTATCAATGATTGGTGGAGCACCTTCAAGTTTTGCCGACAAGTTTGAAATTTTATTGGTGTAATAAATGTCTGCATTAACTAAACTGCCAGATTCAATATCGCGTTGTTTAAAGGATTCATAAAAAGCGCTTGTTGGAACATCTTCATCAATAATTGATGTTTTGCTTTGACCTAATTGAAGATTTGTTTTGGGTTTAACTGAAAGAGGTAAAGAGGGTGTGGTACTTGCAAGTGATAAAACAGAAGGATCACCAGTAGAAGCATATAGTTCAGAAGCCTGTTTAATATTGGTGCGAGAAGCAAGCTCTTTTTCAAGTGCTAAACCGCGATATCCTTGTTGAGATAATTCAGAACGCAATTGATTCATGCGTGTCTGCATCATTTGTTTTTGAGCAAAAGCACCAGCGGATACAACAACACCTTCGGCTTGATCTACTGGACGACCATCTGGCAAACCATCAGCTACCTGATTAATAGCAGCATCGAGTTCGGTAACACTTGCGACGGCGGGATCGTTTTTTGCGGCACTTGCAATTTGTGCGTCAACATTATCTTCTGCTATTTCAATGGCTGCCAGGTTTTGATCTTCATTGCGCTGAAAGGCCCTCTTGACTCGACCAGTGGCTTGATCTTCTGCTGAGTTGGCAGCATTAGCAAAGTGATCAACTTGACCGATGAGACCACTACGGTGTTGATCAACAAGACTATCGGCTTCTACGTAGCCAGCATCTTGAATAAATTTTTGGGGACCAAAATCACTTTGTGCTGCAGCTTGAACTGTATTTGCTTCTTTCTTTAATACATCAAGTACTTCTTCTTGTACTGTGGCAGAAAGCAACCTGCGATATTCATTTTGCGCTTTTGCTTGATAGCTACGGGCTTCCGATAATTCTTCAGCTGCCTGTTCTTTGACTAACGACAAAAGTTCTGGGTCTTGTGCCAGGCGTTCAGCTGCTGCAACGCCACTGGCTTCACGGTTGAATTCTGCAAATGTACCTGGAGTGCGTTGATAATACGAAGTGGGGAGCTCTGTGGCTTGTCCACGAAGACGTTGCTGAAGAAAATCGGCTCCTGTTATACCACTGGCTTCGCGACTGAACTGCTGAAAGGTACCGGGGGTTCTGGCAAGAGGAAGATCAGTTTTTTGGCCGGTTAGATCTACTTGTCTTACACCTGGAAGACGCTCGGCCCTGGCTTGGCGCGTTAATTCAATTCCATCTTGTTGGCGTTTAACGTCTGCGGGAACGGTACCAGCGGCACGACGCACTGCAGCTTCGTCTACTGGGACTTGCGAAGGTTTTGGGGCGTATGAACCTACGGAAAATGGATCAGCAGTCTTTAATCGTTGCGTTAAACCTCTAATGCCGTAGAAACTAGCTACTGCAGCGCCAGTACCAAGGGCTAATTTGCCCAGGGCATCGATCAAATTTGGTTGATTTTGTTGTTGTTGCTCAGCTTGGCGTCTTTTTTCTGCTTCATAGGCGGCGTAAGCAGCAAGATTGGAGTCCATAAGCTACCTATGGAATTTATTGGCCGATATTTTGTCTGTCAATATTCTATTGTTGATAAATCCAAGAAATAAGCGCGTTATAGTTGAAGAATAATGTTATTTGAACCGGGGATGGACGCTGGTACACGCCAAAAACGCGTAGAAGCCCTAGAGGCAATTAAAAATAAGGCTATAAACATGGCGCAAGAGGGTCGTGACTCCCTAGAGGTGCGTGATTTTGTAACTGCTGCTAAAAAAGAACTGGCTTA
>Ga0194134_10002903_pt1 | contig 19339 bp, 22 predicted proteins | sample TA2KigOff0mmetaG_FD_148602 | JGI IMG/M metagenome (GOLD analysis project Ga0194134, IMG submission 148602) | Freshwater microbial communities from Lake Tanganyika, Tanzania - TA2015056 Kigoma Offshore 0m | ecosystem: Environmental > Aquatic > Freshwater > Lake | place: Tanzania: Lake Tanganyika... | reverse complement strand
GTTGCCTTTGCGGCTAAGATCCGGTCGCAGGGGAACTCGAATTCGATTGTGGGTCTGGTTCCTGGCTGCGTTGCTGCTTCGGTATCTGCTTGGTTGCTTGTTTGGTTGCTGGGTTGGTTTCTGGCTGCGTTTCTGGGTTGGTTTCTGGGTTGTTTTCTGGCTGGGTTGCTTGCTGGGTTGGTCTTTGGAATTGAGCAGGTTGGCAGTCCGGATGGGGAGTCGCCAAGTTGGTTAAGGCACCGGATTTTGATTCCGGCATTCGAGGGTTCGAATCCTTCCTCCCCAGCCACTCCTTTCAAGGGCGGCTCCGCTGCCGCCTTGGCGATCCTGCTGCATGAGGGGTGCGCACGTTCCCGACCTGCGACCGGGCGATCCCGGTCAGTGCCCGACGGGTGGATCACCGGGACAAGACTTCCGTCGGCTCCAGTTGGCCCGAAGCACCGATGAAAGAAGTTGAACGGCGCATGGCGCGCTCCTTCTCATGAACTCACTGATCCATCACCGCGATGCGAGCGGGCCCGAGGCCCTCACCATTTTCACCGGCAACGCGGTTCCGAAACTTGCTTCCGAGGTTGCCGCGCATTTGCGTGTTCCGCTTGGCAGGGCGAGTGTTGGCCGCTTCTCCGACGGCGAAGTGATGGTGGAAATCCTGGAGAATGTCCGGGGCAGGGACTGTTTCGTTCTCCAGTCCACTTGCGCCCCCACGAACGATCACCTCATGGAACTCCTGATGATCGTGGATGCACTCAAGCGCGCTTCCGCAGGGCGCATTACGGCTGCGGTACCCTATTTCGGCTACGCCCGCCAGGACCGGAGGGTACGTTCGACCCGGGTACCCATCAGCGCCAAGGTGGTTGCCAACATGCTCCAGGTCGCAGGCGTCGACCGGGTTCTCACAATGGACCTCCATGCGGACCAGATCCAGGGATTCTTCGACATTCCGGTCGACAACATCTACTCGGCGCCGATCCTTCTTGCGGATGTGCACAAGCGCAAGCTCGACGATCCGATCGTGGTGTCTCCCGACGTGGGCGGCGTCGTGCGCGCGCGGGCAATGGCCAAACAACTCGACAGCGATCTGGCGATCATCGACAAGCGCCGGCCGAAGGTCAATGTGTCCGAAGTGATGAACATCATCGGCGAGGTTGAGGGGAGAGCCTGCCTGATCATCGACGACATCGTCGACACTGCAAACACGCTCACCCGCGCCGCAGCAGCGCTCAAGGAGCAGGGGGCCGCAAAGGTGCTCGCCTATTGCACCCACGCTGTTCTTTCCGGTGGAGCGGTCCGCCGGGTGGCCGACTCCGATCTCGACGAACTCGTCGTAACCGATACGATCCCGTTACCGAGAGATGGAGCAGCCTGCGCAAAGATCCGCGCACTTTCCTCGGCGCAGCTGCTTGCCGAAACCATCCTGCGCATCAACCGCTCCGACTCGGTGTCGTCGCTTTTTGTGGACTGAGGTCGCCGATGCACTGTATAACCCGGTTCGTATTGCAGGCGTCTGGTCGCGGACGCCGCAAGCCAGCGAAGGGCGTTGCCCGTGCCCGCTGGTTTCATGCCCTGGCGATGAAGACTTTCATCGTGGGGATCATCCCGCCGCCAGACCGTGGAGAGCGTGCCTCTTCGCCACAGGGTTCGGAGGTTGTTTCAGGCTGAAGGAGGCCCGGAGAAGGATCAGGGAATCCGCAAGCAAACCATGGGTTGCAGGCGCACAAGGCCCGCGAACCCTCACCCAAGGAAATCATCATGAAAGTTGTTGCCAGCAGCCGTTCAGCGCAAGGGTCGAGTGCGAGCCGCCGCCTGCGCCGATCCGGCAAGGTGCCCGGAATCATCTACGGAACCCCGGGGGAACCCACCCCGATCGAGATCGACCATAACCCGCTCTTTCACGCATTGCGGGTAGAGGCCTTCCATGCGTCGATCCTTCAGATGGAACTCGACGGTGCGCCTCAGCAGGTGTTGCTGCGCGATGTGCAGTGGCACCCCTACAAGCAGCTCGTGATGCATATCGACTTCGAGCGGGTGTCGGCCGAACGCAAGATCCACATGAAAGTGCCGCTGCACTTCATCAACCAGGAGAATTCCCCTGCGGTGAAGTTCTCGGCGGGTATCGTGAGCCATGTGCTCAACGAGGTTGAGATTTCCTGCCTTCCGGCGCAACTGCCCGAGTTCATCCCGGTGGACCTGGGAAGCCTGGAGGCAGGCAAGTCACTTCATTTGCGCGACCTGAGCTTTCCGGCGGGTGTGTCGCCGGTGCTCAGCGCAAAGGACAACCCGGTCGTCGTTACCGTCACGCTCCCTGTCGTGGAAGAAGAAAAGCCTGTCGAGACGGCCGCAGCCAAGCCCGCTGCCAAGGCGGGCGCAAAGGGTGGCGCGAAGGGCGGGGCAAAACCCGAGGCAAAACCGGCTGCGAAGACCGAGGCCAAGCCTGCCGCCAAGTCGAAGAAGTAGCGCGGGCCTGCGACACTCCCTGTGAGTCCGTTGAGGCCCTGGCTGAAGCGGTTCTCGTTGGCGCAGGGCCTTGCCGCACCGCAACACTGTGGACGACCGAAGCGAGCCGATCCGGGTCATTGCCGGCCTGGGCAACCCCGGAAGTGAACATCAGAATGACCGACACAACGCCGGCTTCTGGTTTCTCGATCATCTCGCGCGCCGGCTCGGAAGCGGGGCTCAGCTCGAAGCACGATTCTTCGGCGATGTCGGGCGTGTGCGGGTGGGCGAAAGTGGCTCGCTCTGGTTGCTCAAACCCTCCACCTACATGAACCGCTCCGGCGAAGCGATCGGGGCGCTCTGCAGCTACTATCGGATTGCGGCTGCACAGTTGCTGGTGGTGCACGACGAACTTGACCTGATGCCTGGCACCGCAAGGCTCAAGTTCGGTGGAGGCTCGGCGGGTCATAACGGGCTCAAGGACATCAGCACCCGGCTCGGTGGAACAGACTTCTGGCGTTTACGCCTGGGAATCGGCCACCCGCGAAGCCTCGGACTCCGGGAGGAGGTTGCGAGCTTCGTTTTGCATCGTCCCTCGGCCGAGCACCTCAAGCTGATCGAAGATGAAATCGACCGCGCGATCGAGGTGGTGCCCCTGCTTGCAGAAGGTTCCTTTCGCAGCGCGGCGCAGTCCCTGCATTGCCCTCGGCGTCCATCGGACGAAGCGACTGCCCCAGGGGAACCATCTGCTTCGGAAAGACCAGACCGCTGATTCCGGACACTGGTGGAGGGCTCAGGGCCGGTGGTCAGGCTGCGCATTGGCCACGCCGGAGATCACATGGCCGGCGGGCGCCACCCTCGAAACCGACTCGCAATGCCTCGTCTGGTCGTCGAAGAAGAAGTCGGGCTGAAAAGTCTTGAGAAAACTGCTCTTGTCGAGTCCGCCAAGAAACATCGCCTCGTCGACCTCTGCTCCCCACTCCATGAGCGTACGGATCGCGCGCTCGTGCGCGGGCGAACTCCGCGCGGTCACGAGTGCAGTCCGGATCCGCATCGCGCCGAGCCCTTCGGCTTGCAGCCGGTGAAGTGCCTCGAGCAGCGGCTTGAAGGGACCACCAAGGAGAGGCCGGGTGGCGTGCTCGCGCTCGTGAGCTTGAAAGGCACCCAGACCGTCCCGCCGGAACACCCGCTCGCTTTCGTCGGAGAAGAGCACCGCATCCCCGTCGAAAGCGATCCGTATCTCCTCGGGGTGATTTTCCGAAGCCTGCACCGAACTCGGAAACACCCGGGCTGCCGGAAAGCCCGCTTCGAGCGCAGCGCGCACGTCCTGCTCGTTGGCCGACAGGAAGAGATTGGCCTTGAGCGGCTCGAGATAGGGCCAGGGCGTGCGCCCGCGGGTAAACACCCCGCGCTCGAGCCTCAAGCCCATTTGCTGCGCCGAGCGAAAGACCCGCAATCCCGACACCGGGTCGTTGCGCGAAAGGACCACCACCTCAACCCTGCGCACCGCATCGTCGGGCTGCGCTCCGTCAAAAGCGAGCAGCTTGCGCACGAGGGCAAACGCCACCCCGGGTTTGGCCGGTTGGTCTAGGCGCTCACGCTGCAAGGCTCGGTAGGCACCGTCGTCGCTTTCCTCAAAGACGCGATTCTCCTGCTCGAAGTCAAAAACTGCGCGCGAAGAGATCGCCACCACCAGCTTGTTTTCGAGGCTCATCATAAGCCCGGACTATACTGCGGTGAGGTGAAAGCTCGAGGGAAGCTGGGTGGAAGCTGGGTGGAAGCTGGGTGGAAGCCGGGTGGAAGATGGGTGGAAGCCGGGTGCAAGCCGGCTGCAAGGCGGTGAAGGGGGCGATTGGTTCGGGAGAACGGTCATGGCTTTGCAGTGCGGCATCGTTGGTCTTCCCAATGTGGGCAAATCCACCCTTTTCAACGCACTCACCAAAGCCGGCATCGCTGCCGAGAACTATCCCTTTTGTACCATCGAGCCCAACGTCGGGATCGTTGAAGTGCCCGACCCGCGGCTTCAGGCTCTCGCACAAATCGCACGACCTTCGCGGGTGATTGCCGCAACCGTGGAGTTCGTCGACATCGCCGGACTCGTTGCCGGAGCAAGCAAGGGGGAGGGGCTCGGGAACCAGTTCCTTGCCAACATCCGCGAGACCGACGCCATCGTTCATGTTGTGCGCTGCTTCGAGGACAGCAATGTGGTCCATGTGGCCGGCCGGGTTGATCCGCTGTCAGACATCGAGGTGATCAACACAGAACTTGCCCTCGCCGACATGGCCACTGTGGAGAAGGCGATCACCAAGACCGCCAAGGTCGCACGCTCCGGGGGCGACAAGCTTGCGATGCGCCTGCTCGAGGTGCTCGAGAAATGCATGCCGGTACTCGACCAGGCCAAACCCGTCCGGTCCGCCGAACTCTACGCGGAGGAAATGGCGTTGCTCAAGCCACTCTGCCTGATCACTGCCAAGCCCGCGATGTACCTTGCCAACGTCCGCGATGACGGCTTTCGCAACAACCCGCATCTCAGCGCTCTCCAGACTCTGGCGACCTCCGAGGGTGCGATCGTGGTTCCGATCTGCGCAGCGATAGAGGCGGAGATCGCTGACCTGCCCGACGACGACAAGGAGGTATTCCTCGCCGACATGGGCATGCGCGAACCCGGACTCAACCGGGTGATCAGGGCAGCATTCGATCTTCTGGGTTTGCAGACCTACTTCACTGCAGGCGAAAAGGAGGTGCGTGCCTGGACTATCCGCAAAGGCTCCACCGCCCCTCAGGCTGCCGCAGTCATCCATACGGATTTCGAGCGCGGTTTCATCCGCGCCGAAACGATTGCCTGCGACGACTACATCGCCTGCAAAGGCGAGGCCCGCGCCAGGGACAAGGGCCGGATGCGACTCGAGGGAAAAGACTACGTGGTCCGGGATGGTGACGTGATGCACTTTCGATTCAACGTCTGACGGCCGGGGCGGATTTCGGCGGTCTTTGCGGGACCTCTTCGGAATAATAAGTTTCTGATTTGAATAGGTATGATGGTCTGGACGGTGCCGCCGGGCACCGTTGCAAGCCGATCCGAAAGTGGAAAGCGTCGCGGGTATGGACCGTTCGCCACCCCGAAGATTGGTGGGTACGGTCGCCAACCCTTCGAGGCGCCCATGCTCACTGATACCCAGTGCCGCGCGGCCCGTCCGCGCGAGACGGCCTACAAGCTCGCCGACGGCGGCCGCTTCACCCTGGCCGAGGCCGGCGACGAGCGCATGCGGGCGCGTGACCTCGTCAAGCAGGGCATCAACCCCGCGCACGAACGCCAGCGAGCGCGCCCGCGCCGAGACCAGGACGGCGCCACCACCTTCGAGTCGGTAACCCGAGAGTGGCTGGCCATGAAGGACCGGGAGGAGATCACCAAGGCGCGGCGCCTCAACATGCTGCAGCGGGTGGTGTTCGGCAAGATCGGGCCGCTGCCGGTCAAGCAGATCACGCCCATGCACATCCTGGACGTGCTCACCACCGCCGCCCGCAAGAACGGGCCGAGCGTCGCGGCCGAGGCCAAGCGCAGCATGGCCGGGGTGTTCGAGCTGGCCATGGCCACGCTGCGGGTGGACCGCGACCCGGTCTATCCGGTGCGCCGCGCCCTGCCGCCCAACAAGACCCAGCACAAGCGGGCGCTGGAGCCGGACGAGATCGGCCGCCTGTTGCGCGACATGACGGGCCACGGCGGCCGGCACGAGACGCTGGCGGCCTTCCGGCTGATGTGGCTCACGCTGTGCCGCCCGGGCGGCGTGAAGCGCTTCCTCAAGGGCGGGCGCGTGCAGGGCCTGTGCGCCTGACTCGGCGATCTGCCGTCGCCGTCCGGCGACGAACAACCCACGTTACTGATCGCCGAGGGCATGGCCACCGCCGCCAGCCTGCACGAGGCCACGGGCCACACCGTGGTCGTTGCCTTTCACGCCGGCAACCTCGGCGCAGTCACCGTCGCGCTCCGCGCGCGATACCACGGAGGCCGCATCGTGGTGTGCGCGGACGACGACCATCTGACGCCCGGCAACCCGGGCCGCGCGCATGCCATCGAGGCGGCACGCACCGTCGGCGGTGCGGTCGCGGTACCGGACTTCGGTGACGACCGGCCTGCGGACGCCACCGACTTCAATGATTTGGCGAGGCTGCGCGGTCTGTCAGCAGTGCTGACAGCGATCGAGACGGCGGCCAAGCCACCGCCGCCGGTTGCCGACGACCGCGACTCCAACGCAGCGCAGTCCGTGTGGCCAGACCCGGAACCCCTGACCGCACCGATCGAATCACAGCCATATCCGGTCGACGCGCTGCCGCCATTGCTGCGCGACTGGGAGCGCGATCGCGCGCTCGCCTGCGCGGCGGAACTCGCCGAGTACGAGACGGCCGCCGCTTCCTACGACGCCAAGAAGGCGGGGCTGCTCGAGTCCATCAAGCGCAAGCGGCGCGATGCGCAGGACACTGCCGACGACGATCGCGCGCTGTTAGATCTGAGGGCCATGGCACCGACGCCCGTGAGCGTGCCGCGCTTGCTCTACGCCGACGCCACGCCCGAGGCGCTGGCCCATGCCCTGGCCACCGGGTGGCCGAGTGCGGCCGTGCTGTCGGCCGAGGCCGGCGCGGTCTTCGGCGCGCACGGCATGGGCTACGAGACCATCCTGCGCAACCTCGCGCTGCTCAACGTGCTGTGGGACGGCGGCGAGATTTCCGTGGATCGTCGCAGCAAGCCGTCGTTTCGCCTGCGCAACCGCAGGCTCACCTTCGGCGTGATGATCCAGCCCGAGGCGCTGCGCGGGTTCATCGAGCGCGCAGGCGCGCTGCCCCGGGGCAGTGGCTTCATCGCCCGCTTCCTGATCGCCTGGCCCGCCAGCACGCAGGGCCATCGCCCGTATCGACGCGCGCCGCAGGCCATGCCTGCCGTCGATGTCTTCAACGCCCGCGTGCGGGCATTGCTCGACACGCCGTTGACCACCGACGCCCAGGGTGGACTCGCGCCGACCATGCTGGATCTCTCGCCTGCAGCACACGCAGCCTGGGTGCATGCGTATGACCACATCGAGCGCCAGCTTGGCGGTGCCGGTCACTACGCCAGCATTCGCGACGTCGCTGCGAAGGCCGCAGAGAACATCGCGCGCCTCGCCGCGCTGCTGCACGTGCTCGATCATGGTCCGGCGGGCGAGATCGACGAGAGCAGCGTCGAGAGCGCCAGCCGCATCATCGACTGGCATCTGCACGAGGCCCGCCGCCTGCTTGCCGATCTCGATGCGCCGCCCGAACTGTCTGCTGCCATCCGCTTCGACGCCTGGCTGCGCGACGAGGCCTTGCGTACCGGCGACCCGCGCATCGCCTCGGCCCGCATCTACCAGTACGGCCCGGGATGCGTGCGCGACAGCAAGGCCCTCAGGGCCGCGCTCGCCCTGCTCGACGAACGCGGCCGTGCGCGAGTGGAGCAGGAGGGCCGACACCGGTTCGTGGTGGTGAACCCGGCGCTGCTCGCCGGCGTGCCCGCTGAGGCATGACCCCGGGTCGTCAGCAGGGGATGCCTGCTCGCGATGGCGCGCTAGAAGTGTCCATCATTGACATTTCCTGACATAATCGACGACGACTCCATCGAACGGCACGAACCCCATGGGAATGAACGTCAACCTGACTCCTCAGTTGGAGGAACTCGTTCGCTCGAAGGTAGCCTCCGGCCTCTATACCTCGGCGAGCGAGGTCGTTCGCGAGGCGTTGCGCCTGATGGAAGAACAGGACCGCCTCCGGGAGGCGAGGCTTGAGCAGTTGCGCAGCGATGTGCGCCAGGGGCTGGCTAGCGGACCCAGCGAGTCCTGGGATGCCGAGGTACTCAACAGCACGGCGCGTGCTCGGCGTGCGATCCGCCCGGGGAAAGTCTGAATGCTGCGGGTCACGCGTCGACCTCTGGCGCAGACCGACATCCTCGACATCTGGGACTTCATCGCTGACGGCAGCGTCGCCGCGGCCGACCGCTGGGTGGATGACCTCGACGCACAGTTCCGGGTGTTGGCCACGCAGCCGATGATGGGCCGCGCCCGCGACAAACTGGCGCCTCGCGTACGCAGTGTTCCCTTTGGGCGCTACGTTGTCTTCTACGTGCCGCTCGATGACGGTATCGATGTCGTCCGTGTGCTGCACGGCGCGCGAGACATCGACGCGATGTTCAATCCGGAGTAGGCCCGCTGGGGCACGGGTGCAGCCGACCCGTGCACAGGCGTCCGGATGACCGCATGACCCAGTCCGGTCCAGAGCCTTCGCCGTGCGTGCCCCGACGCAAACGCCAGCCATCAACCCTCGACCTTTTCCTGCAGCCACACCTTGATCAGCGACTGGTAGGGCACATCGCGCGCGTTGGCCGCCGCCTTGATGGCATCGAGCAGGTGCTGCGGCAGGCGCAGCGAGATGGTTTTCGTCGACGGCTTGAGGTTGGGCAGCACTACACGCTGCGCCTTCGCCCAGTCGAGATGCTGGGTGGAGTCGCGACCTTCGGTCTCCCAGAACGCGCGCTCCTGCGCCTCGGTCCTGAACCTGGGCAGCGGCTTAGCGGGCTTGGTCATAGAGGCTCCTTTCCTTGCAGTGCATGTCGCGCGCCGAGATCACCCGGATCAGGGTGCCATCACCGCGCAGCGTGAAGGTGATGTGCAGCGCACGCCCATCGAGCGTCTTGCCGAGGGCGTGGAAGCGCGCCTCCTGGTCGCGGTGCCGCAGGTCTTCCAGCATCAGCAGGGGCTGGTTGAAGAAGACCTCTTCGGCCTCGGCCTGCGCCACGCCGTGCTTCTCGTTCTTGCGGGCGTTACCGTCGTCCCAGTCGAAGCCGATGATCCGCGCGAGATCGATCATTCGTGTATATTATCATCATATACACGCATCTGTGAATCCGCCGTCCGCCGGGTGCTCCCTGCGTTGCGGGAAGTCCATCACACGCAGCCCGATGTTCAGCGGGTACGGTCAGTGGGTACGATTTCTTCAGGTTCGAAAAACAATAAGCAGATCATTACCTTGCGTCACCACTCACGGTTCAACGTCTGACGGCCGGGGCGGATTTCGGCGGTCTTTGCGGGACCTCTTCGGAATAGCAAGTTGTTGTTTTGTAGAGGCAATATGGTTAGATCGGTGCCGCCGGGCACCGTTGCCAGCCGATCCGGAAGTGGAAAGCGTCGCGGGTATGGACCGTTCGCCACCCCGAAAATGGGTGGGTACGGTCGCCAACCCTTCGAGGCGCCCATGCTCACCGATACCCAGTGCCGCGCGGCCCGTCCGCGCGAGAATGCCTACAAGCTCGCCGACGGCGGCCCGGTGCTGGAGGTCAAGCCCAACGGCGTCAAGGCCTGGCGCTACCGCTTCAAGCTCAACACCAACGGGGTGACGAAGGAGAGCATGTTCGCCATCGGAGACGACGCCGTGGCGCCCCGGGGCGAGACGCCCGAACAGGCCAAGGCCCGCCGCGACGGCGGCAGCTTCACCCTGGCCGAGGCGCGCGACGAGCGCATGCGGGCGCGTGACCTCGTCAAGCCGCCGGCCGGATGTGGTGCTGTTCGTCAACGGGCTTTAGCTGGGCGTGCTGGAGTTCGAGAACGCCGCCACCGGGAACGCCACCATCTGGAGCGCCTTCCAGCAACTGCAGACTTATCAGGCGGAGCTGCCAACCCTTTTCGGACTGAACGCGCTTCTCGTGGTGTCCGACGGCGTTGAAACCCGGGTGGGCACACTCTTCGCAGGCTGCGGGCGGCTAAAAGCCCTGGCGCACCGTGGCCGGCGACTCGGTGGCGGGTGCCAACATGCCCGAACTGCAGGTGCTGATCGAGGGCCTGTGCGCGCCGAGATCACCCCTTGGGATCGATGGGCTCCAGACCCTCTTCCTCTGCCTTGGCCGCCTGCGCGGCTTGTGCAAGCTGCAGTTGTTCAAGCGCCGAGGTGGTGGCAACTGCCGGCATTCCAACTTGGTGCCGGGCCGCTTCTTCGCGAGCCCCTGCCCGCTTGATGGCTTCGTCGCGTCGCGCCTTGTCCTCAGGCGACATCTTTTTTTCATAGCCCACGGCCTTGAGACCGGCGTCGACCACATCGCTTGAGGCCTCGGCAATCAGGCCCACCGAGACAACCGCAAGCGCGATGATCAATACACTCCCCGCCCACTCGAAGGGATTGAAGGGAATCTCGGCGGCAAAGCCGAGGTTCGGGGTGAGTGACAGGGCCACCCCGGCACTCAAAGTGCCGATCTGGACGAGAGACTTTTTCATCGGACCGAAAATTAGCAGTAATTCGGCCACGCGCTACAAACTTTGGTTCAGGATCCGGAAATTATTCGCTTAGTTGCATTTGCTTACACTCAAATCTCCAGAAGAACCCGCGAATCAGGCAAAAAAACAACTGCGGCTCCGTTCCTACCCTCATCCGCGGATCCTGCAGCGGGTGGTTCGCATCGTGTGGGGATACCCTGGATTCACGAGAGTTGGCGGGCAGGCACGCCTGCCCGCGCCTTGAGCAACGCAGGCTTCGCGCGGTTTGCCGAAAAGCCAAGCAGCAAGGCCTGCTGTGAACTGCTCTGGCTCCCGAGAATCAGGCCGCGCGCCTCAAGCTCACCCCGCGCCGCCACCTCGGCCAGGTGGGTAACAGGCAGCTCCTGCGTATACTCGGCTCGCGCATTCATCGTCCACGCCGTTGGGTTGTCCTCCAGGTGGACCCGTAACGATTCCTCCATCACGCGCTTTTTCACGGCGGGATCCAGGATTGGAAACGCCACCTCCACCCTTCTGCGAAGATTGCGCTGCATCCAGTCGGCCGACGACAACCAGATGTCGTGGGCGCCGTCGTTAAGGAAGTAATAGACGCGACTGTGCTCGAGAAAGCGCCCGATCACCGATCGGACTGTGATGTTCTCGGAGAATCCCTTCACACCAGGCCTGAGCGCGCAGACCCCGCGCACGATGAGATCGATCTTCACGCCACTCCGGTTGGCGTCGTAGAGAGCCTCAATCACCTGTGGATCAATCAGGGCATTGAGCTTGGCACGGATCAACGCCTTGCGGCCAGCACGCGCGTGCTGGGCTTCACGCTCGATCGCCTCGAGCACCATCGGCATCAGGGTGAAGGGCGCCTGCGCGAGGTGCTTGAGTTGGCCCGCCTGACCCAGCCCTGTCAGGCGCCTGAAGACCTCGTGCACATCCGCACACATCCCCGGGTGCGCGGTGAGCAGGCCGAAGTCCTCGTAGATGCGAGCGGTACGGGGATGGTAGTTGCCGGTGCCCAGGTGCACATAGCGCACCAGCCGCTTTCCCTCGCGGCGAACCACCATTGCCATCTTTGCATGGGTCTTGTGACCCACCACCCCATACACAACCAGCGCGCCCACCGATTCGAGACGTGAGGCCCACTGCATGTTGGTCTCCTCGTCGAACCTGGCCATGAGCTCAAGGACGACAGTGACCTCCTTTCCCCTCCTTGCGGCCTCGATGAGCGACTCCATCACCCCGGAGTCGGCACCGGTCCTGTACACCGTCTGCTTGATGGCAACCACCGCCGGGTCGCTTGCTGCGCTGCTCAGAAAGCGCTGGACGGGCTCGAAACTCTCATACGGATGGTGGAGCAGGATATCTGCGGCGCGAATACGGTCGAAGAGTTCGTTGCGCGACGCGCTGAGCGCCGAAGGCCAGGCAGGGACGAAGCCTGCGAACTTCAGATCCGGCCGGTCAACAAGGTCGATCACCTGTTGGAGCCTCACAAGATTCACCGGGCCATCCACCGGGTAGACGTCGTCTTCTTCGAGCGAGAACTCCCGTCGCAACCGCTTGCAAAGGACCTCGGGGCAGGAGGAGGAGACTTCGATCCGCACCGCGTCGCCGAAATGACGCTGGACCAGTTCGTCGCGCAGCGCTGCCTTGAGGTCGGTGACCTCTTCATCGTCCACGTAAAGGTCGCTGTTGCGTGTTACCCGAAACTGATGCGAACTCACCACTTCGAGCCCCGGAAAGAGCACATGCATGAAGCCCTGCACCACCGAGGTAAGCAGCATCAGGCCATGGGGTTGACCCGACACTTCCGGCGGAACACTCAGCACCCGCGGGAGCGAGCGGGGCGCCTGAACGATCGCGATATGCACATCGCGGCCGAAGGCGTCGCGGCCATCGAGATCCACAACAAAGTTGAGCGACTTGTTCAGCACCCTGGGAAATGGGTGCACCGGATCCAGCGCGATGGGAGTGAGAAGCGGCTCAACCTCGCTGTGGAAGAACTGCTCGGCCCATTGGCGCAGTGCCGGCGTCCAGTGTTCGCTCAGGTGAATCACCACGCCCTCGGCCTGCAGCGCAGGCAGCAGTTCGCGGTTGAGAAGCGCGTACTGGCGTCGGACCAGCGCGCCAGCCCTCTTGCGCACCGCCTTGAGAACCCGGATCGCGTCGGCATTCTCCTGGTGACCCTCGGCTAACTGCTTCAGTTCTGCCACCCGTATCTCGAAGAATTCGTCGAGGTTGTTCGAAACGATCGTGAGGTAGCGCAGACGCTCGAGGGGGGGGACCCGCGGGTCTTCGGCTTGTGCCAGCACCCTCTCATTGAAGGCGAGCAGCGCGAGTTCACGGTTCACGAAGGGGTCGGAGGCCGAACCGTGCCAGTGCTCATCGGCCGGAGCCTCTGGTGGATCAGCGGCCGGAGCCTCTGGTGGATCAGCGGGCGGAGCCTCCGGTCGATCTTCGGCGACAGATTTGCCCGATCGGCTCGCAGCCGCTAGCCTTGCGCGTTTCGCTGGCTTCGCCCTGACGGAAGCCTTGCGATGTGCATCCCCTGCGGGGGCCGCCTTTTCGTCGTTCACGATCACCTTTTCAGTCCTCATGGCAGAGATGAACGCATCCGAACTGCTCGCCGCAGTTGACCTCGGCTCCAACAGCTTCAGACTGCTCATCGGGAGAGTACGGCAATCGGCGCTCGGCGCACAGATTCTCCCCCTCGACATCCTGAAAGAGACTGTGCGTCTGGCCGCCGGACTGCAGCCTGACGGTCATCTCGACGCCGAATCTCAACAAAGAGCAATCCTTGCACTCAACCGCTTTGCCGAGCGGCTGCGCTCCTTCGGACCCAACCGGGTCCGCGCGGTGGCCACGAATACTTTTCGCGTAGCTACAAACGCCAGGCATTTTCTCCTCGGTGCGGAGGCGGCGCTCGGCTTTCCGATCGAGGTGATCTCTGGGGTTGAGGAAGCCCGGCTCATCTACGAGGGCGCAGCGCACGAGTTACCCAGCGATGGCGAGCGGCGTCTGGTGGTGGACATCGGCGGCGGTTCAACGGAGTGCATCCTGGGGACCGATCAGCAGCCTGAGCGACTTGAGTCCTGCTACGTGGGTTGTGTGAGCTGGACCCGACGTTACTTTCCCGACGGAGCCGTGACCCGCGAATCCATCGAAGAGGCTGTTGCACACGCGCGGGCCGCACTGGGAGCGGTTGGAGTGCAGTTTCGCGCCAGAGGTTGGCGCTACGCCGTGGGCACCTCGGGCACCGCGAAGGCGCTCTCGCACCTGGCGAACCTGAGTTTCCAGCGTGAGGTTCTCGACCGGCACGCACTGGCCGAACTGCAGCGCCTGCTTGTCCGGGCAGGTCACGTGGAAAGGCTCGATGTCAAGGGGCTTCGGGCCGACCGCAGGCCCGTGATCGCAGGCGGTATCGCAGTGATGCGCGCAGTCTTCGAAGAATTCGGACTCGAATCCATGCGCTACTGCCCAGCCGCCTTGCGCGAGGGCGTGCTCTACGACCTTCTGGGCCGCGAGACTGGTCAGGATATGCGCGCAATCACCGTTGACGCGCTCCAGCGCCGTTACGGCGTGGACACAGTGCATGCCGACCGTGTGGCGGAAACCGCAATGGCGCTCTTCGATCAGGCTGCCCGGGGGGTTCGCGAGGAGTTGCAGAGCGAACGCACCGTACTGGGCTGGGCCGCGCGCCTTGGCGAAGTGGGCTTTTCAATCGCCCAGGCCGACTACCACAAGCACTCGGGCTACATCCTGTTGCACTCGGAGATGCCTGGGTTTTCCCTCAGCGAGAAGACTCGCCTCGCCAATCTGGCGCTCGGGCAAACCGGGTCGCTCCGCAAGCTTCAGGGCCTGTTGCATCGGGAAAGAGACTGGTTGATGGTGCTGAGTCTGCGCATCGCAGTGATTCTGCACCGTCGAAGGGACAACTCGGAGGTGCTGCTGCCGGCTCTGTTTGCCCGGCAGCGCGAAGTACGCATTGAATTGTCTGCGGCGTGGCTTGCTCAGCATCCCCTCAGTCATGCGAGCCTTCGCGCCGAGATCGACGCCTGGCGGGCAGTGCGCGTGTTCGACGCGATCGCGCTGGTGGCGATCTGAGCACCTGCCCCCCTTTCACCGCGCGTTTCACTGGTTGGTCGCCGGCCGACCGTCAGGCAGGCGCCGACGCGTCGCGGCTCAGGAGCCGGTCAGGCGCAGCGTAGCCCTCGGCAAGTGGGCACCTGATTGCCGGTCAGTCGTTGCCTGCTCCGTGCTCGCCCTGCTCGCCCTGCTTCGCGAGTTTGCGCGAGAGCCACTGCGCAGCGACAGCCGGAACAAAAGCTGTGTAGTCGCCGCCCATCCGCGCAATTTCCCGGACGAGAGTTCCCGATAGATGCGCGGTCTCGGCGGAGGGAAGAAGAAAGATGGTTTCCATCGTGGGCATCATTCGGCGGTTCATCGCTGCCATCGGCGCTTCGTAGTCGAAGTCGCTCAGGGACCTGACTCCACGGATCGCTACGGTGGCACCCTGTTCGCGCATCGCATCAACGAGTAATCCGCTGAAGGCAATGACCCGCACGCGGGCTTCGCCGGAAAACACTTCGCGCGCAATCTGCATGCGCTCCTCGAGATCAAAGAGCGTTGACTTGGAACGGCTTCGTGCGACCGCAAGCACCACCGTGTCAAAGAGCGCAACCGCGCGGACCACGATGTCTTCATGCCCGCGGGTAAGCGGATCGAAAGTGCCCGGATAGATCGCGACTGCCATCTTGCCCTCCCTCTTATGGCCCCGTTTCGGACCGCTCGCGCAGCGGGTTGTTCGCCAGGGCCTTGCGCTTTCTCAAGCCCGATGCTGCAGCAAATGGTAGTGCACCCCGCCCGCACGCGCTTGCCGCAGCACGCTGAAGTCCGTCGGAGCCTGCCCTGGATGAAGGCTCTCCCAGGATCGGGCCGCCTCGAGGTAGACGAGCCCGTGCGGTGCGAGACAGCGCGCGGCTCGCTCAAGCGCCGGAAGAATCAGGCCGCTCGCGAAGGGTGGATCGAGGAACACAAGGTCGAAGCGATCGCCCCGCACTGCCACCGCATCCATGAAGTGCAGCGCATCGGCTGCGTGGACGCACACTTGGGTCGCATCGAGCAGTGCCTTGGCGTGCCTCAGCGAGGCCAGTGCGCGCGGGTGGTTCTCCAGCAAGTGCACTTCAGAGGCTCCGCGCGAAGCTGCCTCGAAGCCAAGTGCGCCGCAACCGGCAAAAGCGTCCAGGATCCGCGTGCCGCTAAGGCTTTGCCACCGGCCCGACCCGAGATGACCGAGCCAGTCAAACACCGTTTGCCGCACGCGGTCCGGGGTGGGCCGCAGACCCGCAATCGCGGGCACCGGAATCTGCCGCGAGCGCCAGACTCCGCCAATGATCCGTACCCGACCGCGGGCCTGTGGTGCGGCTGCCCTCAATGCTGCCTCGCTGTTCCGGCGTCGGATTCAAGGTCGACTCGTACAATTCGGAGCGTCCCGAACCCGCGCATCTCCGCCGATCTTCCCACTCCCCAAGGCACACCACAAATGTTTGGCTTCTTCAGGCGCAAGAAACCCGAGGCTGAAGAAGCGCCGCCGCCTGCTCCGGAAGGCAAGACTGCGGGCTCCGGGCTATGGTCGTTCATCAAGGGGCTAACAAGGGATTCGACAGCCGAGCAGGCGTCGCAGTCACGGGAGATAGCGCACGAGGATCAGCCTGCCCTGCCTGCCCAACAGGCCCACCCTGCTCCTCCTGCTCAAGCCGCTCCAACGGGCCCAACGGCCGCTCTGGTTCCGTCTGGCGCGACCACGCTGTCGCCAGAACATGCTGCTTCAGTCAGTCCGACAGCACCGGCCCTAGCGCCAGCGCACTCTGGTTCCGAGGATGCCGCGCCCTCTGCCGCCCAGGAACAAGGCGGAGGCTGGCTTGCGCGACTCAAGCGAGGACTCAGCAAGACTCGGGGGCAGCTCGCGGGTTTCTTTGGGCTGGTGGAGATCGATGAGGCTCTCCTTGAGGACCTCGAAGCTGCGATGATCTGCGCGGATGTGGGAGTTGCCGCGTCGCAATCGTTGATCGCCGAATTGCGCGCACGCATCAAGTCGCTCAAACTTCGCGACGGGGAATCGGTGCGTCGATGCCTGCGACAGATCCTGGTCGAGCGTCTGAGGGTTCTTGAAGGCGGAATCGACCTTGATCGGGTGACCCCGTTGGTCATCATGATTGCCGGGGTAAACGGCGCCGGGAAGACCACGTCGATCGGCAAGCTCGCGCGCCATGTGCAGCGGGAGGGTAAGACAGTGCTCCTTGCCGCTGGCGATACCTTCAGGGCAGCAGCCCGAGAGCAGCTCACGATCTGGGGCCAGCGCAACGGGGTCGACGTGATTGCACAGCAGGGCGGCGACCCAGCCGCAGTAGCCTTCGATGCAGTCAGCGCAGGCAAGGCCCGGCGCTCGGGCGTCGTGATGATCGACACCGCGGGAAGACTTCCGACCCAAGCCCATCTGATGGAGGAGTTGCGCAAGATCCGCAAGGTGATTGGCAAGGCGATGCCGGAGGCTCCGCATGAGTCGCTCCTTATCCTGGATGGAAACACCGGGCAAAACATGCTGCACCAGTTCAAGGCTTTTCACGAGGTGGCCGAACTGACCGGACTTGTTGTAACCAAGCTCGACGGCACCGCCAAAGGCGGCGCGCTGCTTGCACTCGCCCATCAGGTTCGCGAAAGACCGCTACCGGTGTACTTCATTGGCATCGGTGAGGGACTCGACGACCTGCAGCCCTTTCGCGCAGAGGAGTTCGCCTCGGCCCTGCTCGATCAAGGCTGAACCCCAGGCTGCGAGGACCGTCGGGCCAAGCCAGTACCCCGTGATCCACGGCGCTGAGGCAGTGAAGTCGGCCTTGTGTGCAGCACAGGCGGGCAGCGCCGGAGCCAGACCGGAGACCGCCTTGAGCGCCATGCCGGTGTATTCGCAACAGGCTGAAGGGGTTGTTAGCACTCTCGCTGCTTGAGTGCTAAAATCTTTCCAGGATACGATCTACCGTTGGCGTTGAGGAATCAGCCGTTCAGAGTGCAAGGGTGGCATTCGGCGCCCACTGAGCTTCGATCGTCGGTGATTGGCGGGATCCACACTGCGGACCTGCAAGCCTTGGTGAATCGTCAGAGCAATTGTGTGTTTTCCTTGGGAGATGACCAGCATGAACCAAGCCCTCGCAATCGCCCCCCGGTCGGGTGCGTCTGCCTTGCCAGCGATCGGCAACATTGATGCCTACATTTCTGCTGTCAACCGGCTACCGATGCTGTCGCACGAGCGCGAGACCGAACTCGGTCGACGGCTACGTGATGAGGGCAACCTCGATGCAGCCCGCGAACTGATCCTGTCGCACCTTCGACTGGTTGTCTCAACGGCCAGACAGTACCTTGGCTATGGCTTGCCGCACGCCGACCTGATCCAGGAGGGTAATGTCGGGCTGATGAAGGCGGTCAAGCGCTTCGATCCGGAACGGGGCGTGCGACTCGTGTCGTTTGCAGTACACTGGATCAAGGCCGAGATCCATGAGTACATCCTGCGTAACTGGCGCATGGTGAAGGTTGCCACAACCAAGGCACAGCGCAAGCTCTTCTTCAATCTGCGCTCGCAGAAGCAGGATCTGGAGAAATCTGCCGGCAGCCAACTCAACCCGGCCGAGGTCCGCTCGATTGCCGAGCGACTCAACGTGAGAGAGGCCGACGTTCTCGAAATGGATATGCGGCTGAGCGGACAGGAACTCGCGCTCGACCCTGGGGCGAACGAAGACGACGAGTCCTTTACCCCTATTGCCTATCTGGCAGCGCCAACCGGAGATCCCGCGCAACGGCTGATCGCCCAGGAACGTGACTGGCTCGAAAGTGAGGGGCTGGGGCAGGCGATCGCTCAGCTGGATCCGCGGAGTCAGCGCATCATCCGCAGTCGCTGGCTTGCGAAGGATCCCCAGAAAACGCTCACCCTGCACGACCTGGCCGAAGAGTTCGGTGTATCGGCGGAAAGGATCCGCCAGGTCGAGGTGAAGGCTTTGCAGCGGTTGCGCCAATTGCTCGCCGTCTACACCTGAGCACAGCCGCGGCAAACGATCCGCTTCGTGCTTACTCCCGCCTTCCAAACCCACACCTCCAAGACCCGCACCTCCAAGACCCGCGCCATCCGAACCTGCGCCTCCCAGATCCGCGGCTCCCAGGCCTGCGCCTCCAAAGCCCGCGGCTCCCAAGCCTGGGCCTCCCAGATCCGCGGCTCCCAGGCCTGCGCCTGAAGGCTGGTGCTGTTCAGCAGGCAGCAACCCGGGGTTTCCTTGTCAGCCTCTCAAGCCCCCGGTGCAGCAGCCTTGGCGCTCGTGTTCAACGCCTTTGTATGGGGGCTGTCGTGGTGGCCCTTCCGCCTGCTCGACGAGCGAGGCCTTCATCCCTTATGGGCAAGCTGCCTGATCTCGGCCTTGTGCGGGCTCGTCGTGATGGTCACTCGCTGGGGAAATCTCTCCCCAACGCCTGGGCATCGTGCAGGGCTCTTCGCACTTGCGGTGGCCTGCGGATTCACCAACGCTGCGTTCAACTGGGGGATCACGGTTGGCGAGGTTGTACGGGTGGTTCTGCTCTTTTATCTGATGCCGATCTGGTCGCTGATCGCA
>Ga0194134_10002900_pt1 | contig 19349 bp, 18 predicted proteins | sample TA2KigOff0mmetaG_FD_148602 | JGI IMG/M metagenome (GOLD analysis project Ga0194134, IMG submission 148602) | Freshwater microbial communities from Lake Tanganyika, Tanzania - TA2015056 Kigoma Offshore 0m | ecosystem: Environmental > Aquatic > Freshwater > Lake | place: Tanzania: Lake Tanganyika... | reverse complement strand
GAGGCGATGTCGCGCTTGTACTGCTCGTCGGTCGCGTTCTCGCGCACGTAGTCGGGGCCGCAGGCCGACAGAACGCAGACGGCGAGCAGCGCCGCGCCGACCGACCGGATCACGCCGGCACCTTGGCGTTGATCGCCGCTTCGACCGCCAGCAGCGCGGCGTCGGCCTGCGCCGCGTCGGGGCCGCCGCCCTGCGCCATGTCGGGCCGTCCGCCGCCGCCCTTGCCACCCAGGGCGGTCACCGCGGCGCGTACAAGGTCGACCGCCGACAGCCGGGCGACGAGATCGTCGGTGACGCCGATCACCGCCGAGGCCTTGCCGTCCTCGACACCGACCAGCGCGACCACGCCGGATCCGACCTGTTTCTTGAAATCGTCGGCCATGCCTTTGAGATCCTTGCCCGGTACGCCATCGAGCCGCCGCGCGATCAGCTTCACGCCCCCGACATCCTTGGGCCCCGAATCGGCCGCCTTGCCCGCCCCGCTGCCAGCGAGCGCCAGCGCCCTGCGCGCATCGCCGAGCTCGCGGTCGAGCTTGCGCTGGGCGTCTATCATCGCCGTCAGGCGGGCCGCCAGCTCGTCCGGCCGCACGCGCAACGCGTTGGCCGCCTTGGCGAGCTGATCACCCTGCTCGCGAACATAGGCCTCGGCCGCCGCGCCGGCCATCGCCTCGATGCGCCGCACGCCGGCCGCCACCGCGCCCTCGCCAACGATCTTGAACAGGCCGATATCGCCGGTGCGCCGGGCATGTGTACCGCCACACAGCTCGACCGAGTATTTCTCGCCCTCGCCGCCCATCGACAGCACGCGTACTTCGTCGCCGTACTTCTCGCCGAACAACGCCATGGCGCCGGCGGCGATCGCCTCGTCGGGCGTCATCAGCCGCGTGTCGACCGGCGTGTTCAGGCGAATACGCGCGTTGACCTCGTCCTCGATGGCGCGCAGCTCGTCGACGGCGATCGCCTTGCCGTGGCTGATATCGAAGCGCAGGCGATCGGGCGCCACCAGCGAACCCTTCTGCGTGACGTGATCGCCGAGCTGGCGGCGCAGCGCCTCGTGCAGCAGATGCGTCGCCGAGTGATGTGCGCGCAGCGCCGAGCGCCGGCCGCCATCGACGCTCAGCACGACGTCGTCGCCGACCTTCAGCGATCCCTTCTCGACCTTCACGGTGTGCACGTGCAGGTCGCCCAGCTTCTTCAGCGTGTCGGTGACCGCGACATCGCCGCCCGACGCCGTGGCGATCCGGCCGGTATCGCCCATCTGGCCGCCGGACTCGCCGTAGAACGGCGTCTGGTTGACCACGACCTGGCCGCCCTGGCCTTGCGCCAGCGACGGGACTTCCTTGCCATCGGCCAGGATGGCGACGACCTTGCCCTCGGCCCGCTCGACCTCGTAGCCAAGGAACTCCGTGGCGCCGACCTTCTCGCGGATGTCGAACCACACCGTCTCGTTGGCCGCCTCGCCTGAGCCCGCCCAGGCAGCGCGCGCCTTGGCCTTCTGCTCGGCCATCGCCTTGTCGAATCCGGCGGTGTCGACGGCGATCTCGCGCACGCGCAGCACGTCCTGCGTCAGATCGAGCGGGAAGCCGTAGGTGTCGTAGAGCTTGAAAGCGACGTCGCCGCGCAGCGTGCCGCCCTTGGACATGCCCAAGGTCTCTTCCTCAAGCAGACGCAGGCCGGTGCCCAGGGTCTGCTTGAAGCGCGTCTCCTCGAGCCTGAGCGTCTCGGTGATCAGCGGCTGCGCGCGCACCAGCTCGGGATACGCGTCGCCCATCTGCTTCACCAGCTCGGGCACCAGCTTGTAGACCATGGGATCCCTGGCACCGAGCATGTGCGCATGGCGCATGGCGCGGCGCATGATACGGCGCAGCACGTAGCCGCGGCCTTCGTTGGAGGGCAGCACGCCGTCGGCGATCAGGAACGAGGTCGCGCGCAGATGGTCGGCGATCACCTTGTGCGAGGGCGCCTGCGGGCCGTCGGGGTCGACACCGGTCTCGTGCGCCGAGGCCTCGACCAGGGCGCGGATCATGTCGATGTCGTAGTTGTTGAACTTACCCTGCAGCACCGTGGCGAGGCGCTCCAGGCCCATGCCGGTGTCGATCGAGGGGCGCGGCAGGCTGATACGCTGCTCCTTCGTCACCTGCTCGAACTGCATGAAGACCAGGTTCCAGATCTCGATGAAGCGGTCGCCGTCCTGCTCGGCGCTGCCCGGCGGGCCGCCCCAGATCGACGGGCCATGGTCGAAGAAGATCTCGGAGCACGGGCCGCACGGGCCGGTGTCGCCCATCGCCCAGAAATTGTCCGAGGTCGGGATGCGGATGATCTTGTCGTCGGGCAGGCCGGCGATCTTCTTCCAGTGGCCGAAGGCCTCGTCGTCGTCGTGGTAGACGGTGACCAGCAGCCTGTCCTTCGGCAGGCCGTAGTCCTTCGTCAGGAGCGTCCACGCCAGCTCGATCGCGCGCTCCTTGAAGTAGTCGCCAAACGAGAAATTGCCGAGCATCTCGAAGAAGGTGTGGTGACGCGCGGTGTAGCCGACGTTCTCCAGGTCGTTGTGCTTGCCGCCGGCGCGCACGCATTTCTGCGAGGTCACGGCGGTACTGTAGGGTCGCTTCTCCAGGCCGGTGAAGACGTTCTTGAACTGCACCATCCCGGCGTTGGTGAACATCAGGGTGGGATCGTTGCGCGGCACGAGCGGGCTCGAGGCCACCACTTCGTGGCCTTCGCGCCGGAAGAACTCGAGGAACGTCCGCCTGATGTCGCTCGCGCTTGCCATCGTCCTGAACCGCTGCCGGGCGCCCCGGGTCGCCCGTCGCGTCGTATCAACGCGGCCGATCCCGTTGCAAAGTCAGCGCTTTTACAATGCACATCCGAGGGTGTCCATGCGATGCTGTCGTGTCACGCAATGAGCAACGAACCCACCCAGGCCGAGGGCCCGCCGGCAATTATCGAGCTGCCGGGCGGCGAATCGATCACTGTGCCCCTGCCACCGGGCGAGGTGCTGGCCTATGCCGTGCTGCCGGCGCTGCGCGCGCTGGTCGACGCCATGATGCAACGGGTCAAGAACGCCTCGGCGGAGCGAGGCGAAACCATCACATGTCGCGCCGGCTGCGGCGCCTGCTGCCGGCAATACGTGCCGGTCTCCGATATGGAAGCGCGGGCCCTTGCCGGCCTCGTGGAGCGCATGCCCGAGGACCGCCAGGCGCGAGTGCGGGCGCGCTTCGCCGAGGCCGAGGCACGGCTGCGCGAGGCCGGCATGTGGGAGCGCATGACGCGTGGCGGGCGTGTGCTCTCGAGCGAGCACATGGAGCTGGTGGTCAACTACTTCTTTCTCGGAATCCCCTGCCCCTTCCTCGAGGACGAGGCCTGCTCGATCCATCCCGACCGGCCGCTGATCTGCCGCGAGTATCTGGTGGTCTCGTCGGCGACCCACTGCGCCAAGCTCGACCGCACCAAGATCAAGCGGCTGGCGGCGCCGCAGACCTCGACCGCCCTGCATGTCATGGACGCTGCGCACAGTCCGGACAACTACAACGTCTTCCCGCTGGTCGCCGCGCTCGACTGGCTACGGGGTCATCCCGACGAGCCGGAACGGCGCACGGCCGAGGCCTGGATCAATCACTTCGGCCGCGCCATGCAGGCGCGCTTCGGCGATTCGGTCGAGATGGTGACCAGTCCGCCACCCGGCGCGAGCGAGGAATGACAGAAAGCCACGCCGTGTAGCCCGGAGTTCGATCAGCATGCCGCCCGCCAAGCCCGGTTCCGATCTCATATCCGCCAATCTCCGGATGATGGTCGGCCCCCTGCGCATCGAGACGCGGCTGGAGGTCTCGCCGCGACCGATCAAGCCGCAACAGGCGCTGCCCACGTTGATGCGGCTGGTCAACGCCGTGGTCGAGGAGACCGAGAAGCAGGTCGAGCGCGATGGCCTGAAGATCTCCTGCACCAAAGGCTGCGGCGCCTGCTGTCGCCAGCTGGTGCCGATCTCCGACGTCGAGGCGCATCACCTGCGCGCCCTGGTCGACGCCATGCCGCCCGCGCGCCGCAAGGCGGTCGAGGCGCGCTTCGCCGAGGCGTCACGTCGGCTCGAAGAGGCCGGGCTCAAGGACTACCTGATGGCGCCGACCGGCCAGACCGCCGACGAGGCCACGGCGTTCGGCCTGAGATACTACGAGCTCGACCTCGCCTGCCCCTTCCTCGAGGACGAAAGCTGCTCGATCCACCAGGACCGGCCGCTGGTCTGCCGCGAGTATCTCGTGACCTCGCCGGCGGCCAATTGCTCGCGCCTCGCCGAGGGCGAGATCGACCCGGTCGAGGTGCCGAAGATGTCGGCGCTGGCGCGCACGCTCACCGATCCCGGCGGCCAGCAATCGACGCGCTTCACGGCGCTGGCGCTGGCGCTGGACTGGGTCGCCAAGAACCCCGAGCGCTTCCCGCTGAAGACCGGGCCAGAATGGGTCGACGCCTTCCTCAAGTCGGTATCGTCGATCCCACGGCCCGACTCTGTGCCGGCCGAGAAGCCGACGCTCAAGGTAACGATACCCAGAGGCGAGGTTACGGCGCAGGCGGTGATGCCCACTATTCTCCAGCTTTCCGCGCATGCGATCGGCACGGCCGTCGCCGCCGTCGAGCATGGCGGCAAGAAAGTCTCCTGCCGCGAAGGCTGCGCGGCGTGCTGCCGCCATGCGGTGCCGCTGGCCGATGTCGAAGCCTGGGCACTGGGCGATCTGATCGAGGCGATGCCCGAGCCGCGTCGCGCGGTGATCCGCGCGCGTTTCGCCGAGGCCGAGCGCAAGCTCGACTCGACGGGCCTCGGCATACTCGATGTGCACGGCCGCTCGAAAAATGAGTACCGGCAATTCGCCAAGGCCTACTTCGATCTGCGACTCGATTGCCCGTTCCTCGAGAAAGAACGCTGCTCGATCCACGCGGCGCGGCCGCTGGCCTGTCGCGAGCACCTCGTGACATCGCCGCCCCAGCATTGCTCGACGGGAAGCAGTGGCTTGGTCCAAGGCGTGCGTTCGGCGCCAATGGCCGGCGCGCTCCTGCGCTTGACCTCCGAGGACACGCCGCCGCGACCGCGCGCTACGCTGCTGGCGCTGCTGCTGCGCTGGCTGGCGCTGAACCCCAAGCCTACCGCGGTCAAGCCGGCGCAGGAATGGATCGAGCGACTGATGGCGATCCAGTCGTCTTTGGCCAGGGGCGAAGGCAACGTGCCGGAATCATGAGCCGACCGTCGCTCCTGTTCATGCCGGGTTCCTCCGGCGCGGCGAGCTTCTGGTTGCCGGTCGGCGAATTGCTGCCCGCCGCCTGGCGCAAGCGCTACCTCGACTGGCCCGGCATGGGCGCGGTGCCGCCATCGCCTCGGATCGCCTCCTATGACGACCTCGCCGATCTCGTGCTCGACCGGCTCGAGGAGCCGACCGCGCTGGTGGCGCAGTCGATGGGCGGCGTGGTCGCGGCCAAGGTCGCGGTGCGGCGACCCGAGCGCGTCAGTCATCTGGTGCTGACGGCCACGTCGGGCGGTATCGACCGGACGGCGTTCGATCTCGCCGATTGGCGGCCCGACTATCGCAAAACCTACCCGCATGCGCCGGATTGGATCTTCGAGCACACCGGCGACTTGAGCGATGCGTTGCGGCGGCTTCGTATGCCGGTGCTGCTGGTCTGGGCGACGCGCGACGCGATCAGCCCGGTGGCCATCGGCCGCCATCTCGCCGCGCTGATGCCGCAAGCGCGGCTGGTCGAGATCGACAGCGGCGATCACTGGGTGGTGCGCCAGCATCCGCGACAGGTCGCGCGCGAAATCGAGACGCTGATCGCCCGCACGGTCTGAAACAAGAGGGGCCTGAAGTGCGAGAGGCCTGAAATAGGGCGGGCGGCGCCGTGGGGTGCGCCGCCCGCGTGACGCCCAAAATCGCAGGGCGCCAGGGACCTCGCGCCAATGGATGGGGGTCCAAGGGATGGCGCGAGTTCCGTATTCAAGCTTGAGCGCGGTTCGCCACAAGGCAACGGCGCATCAAGACTGTGAAATCAAAAAATGTGGAAAACCAATCACTTCAACGATCCACGCCAACCCACTCAATAATCTCAATGTATATCGTCAGCTTCATATCAGATTATGCGCTTGGCCATGCGGACGTGACGGGATCTGTGGGAAAATGTCCGCGTGACCGCCTTCCCCGGCCGGCCACGCGGACGCCCCTCAACCGATGATCACTCGTCCTCGTCCGAGCCGCCTTCGGCATCCATCAGCGCGCCGGACAGCACGCCGGCATTGGCACGGATGGCGTGCTCGATCTTGTCGGCGACCTCGGGATGCTCGCGCAGGAAGGTCTTGGCGTTCTCGCGGCCCTGGCCGATGCGCTGGCCATCGTATGAGAACCACGACCCCGACTTCTCGACGATGCCGGCTTTGACGCCGAGGTCGACCAGCTCGCCGACCTTGGAGACGCCCTCGCCGTACATGATGTCGAACTCGACCACCTTGAACGGCGGCGCCACCTTGTTCTTCACCACCTTCACGCGGGTCTGGTTGCCGACCACGTCCTCGCGCTCCTTGATCGCGCCGATGCGGCGGATATCGAGGCGCACCGAGGCGTAGAACTTCAGCGCGTTGCCGCCGGTCGTGGTTTCGGGGTTGCCGAACATCACGCCGATCTTCATGCGAATCTGGTTGATGAAGACCACCAGCGTGTTCGATTTCGAGATCGAGGCGGTGAGCTTGCGCAGCGCCTGGCTCATCAGGCGCGCCTGCAGGCCGGGCAGCGAATCGCCCATCTCGCCCTCGAGCTCGGCCTTGGGCACCAGGGCGGCCACCGAGTCGATCACCAGCACGTCGATCGCGCCCGAGCGTACCAGCGTATCGGCGATCTCCAGCGCCTGCTCGCCGGCGTCGGGCTGCGAGATCAGCAGATTCTCGACATCGACGCCCAGCTTCTTGGCATAGCCCGGATCCATCGCGTGCTCGGCGTCGATGAAGGCGCAGGTGCCGCCCTTCTTCTGCGCCTCGGCGACGCAATGCAGCGCCAAGGTCGTCTTGCCCGAGCTCTCCGGGCCGTAGATCTCGATGATGCGGCCCTTGGGCAGGCCGCCGATGCCGAGCGCGATATCGAGGCCCAGCGAGCCGGTCGAGATCGCCTCGATCTCCAGCGTCTCGCGCTGGCCGAGCTTCATGATCGAGCCCTTGCCGAAGGCCCGCTCGATCTGCGCCAGCGCCGCATCCAGCGCCTTGCCCTTGTTGTCCATCCCGTCCTTCTCGACGACTTTCAGGTTTGCCAGCGACATCGTCTGCTCCTCGTTAGATCAGCCCTTCGGCTCCGCGACAATCAGGATAAATCGGACGAGCAAGCGCAATGTACGCATTTTGTTCTCTGACGGAAGCGGAAAATTAAGCCTCTGAAATTCTTTAGAACTTGACACATGTTCTAGTATTGTTCACGGCAAGTGGCCGCAAGAGTTCGCGCACCCCGGCGAAAGCGTCGGCCGCCCCCCAAGGCACGGGAGTCATGCGCAGGCCACCGCGCTCGGCAGTGGCGCGCCCGGTCATCGGCGCGCTATAGCGAAACCCGAACAATTTCACCGTTCGCGCCTCGCGTTGAGAACGACGGGCACGAAAGTCCGCTCAGGAAATCGGGGGCGCCGAGCGTGGTTTCCGCAAAAGTGAAGACAGCCGCGATGGCGGCGCCGCCCCTGCTGGCCTGTGCCGTGCTCGCCTATGCCGCGTGGTACGCGCTGCGTCAGGTCAGCCTGCAGATCAGCCCGATCGCGCTGGCGATGCTGATCGGCATGCTCGCCGCCGGACTCGTCACCCTGTCGAAGGACGTGTCGAAGGAGATCGGCAACCTCTCCAAGACCATCCTGCGCTGGGGCATCGTGCTGATGGGCCTGCAGCTCGACCTCAAGCGCATCATCGTCACCGCCGGTCCGGCCGTGCCGGTGACGCTGGTGGCGACCTGCGGCACCATCGCGCTCTTCTGGTGGATCGGCCGGCGCATGGGCGTGTCGGGCGCGCTCTCGGTGCTGGTCGCCATCGGCACCGGCATCTGCGGCGCCGCCGCCATCGTCGCCGCCTCCGCGCCGGCCAAGGCGAAGGACGAGGAGACCGGCTACGCGCTGGGCGTGATCACCTTGTGCGGCACGGTGGCGTTGTTCGCCGAGCCGGCGCTGATGCCGATCCTCGGCCTGTCGGAACAGGCCTTCGGCTTCTGGGCCGGCGCCTCGATCCACGAGGTGGCCCAGGTCGTCGCCGCGGCTTTCGCCGGCGGTCCCGTCGCCGGCGAGGTCGGCACCGTCGTCAAGCTCACCCGTGTGCTGTGGCTGGCACCCTGCCTGATCGTGCTGTCGCTGGTGCTGCGGCGCATGGAGGGCGGCGACGGCAAGGAGGCCAAGGTGCCGCTGGTGCCGTGGTACGTGCTGGGCTTCCTGGCGACGGCGGCGATCGGCAGCGTCGTCGAGCTGCCCGGCGTCGTGCGCTCGACCATGGCCTGGGTCGCCGGTGGCTTCTTCGTCATTGCCCTGGCCGGCGTCGGGCTCGGCCTGAAGTTCGGCCAGATCCTGGCCTTCGGCATCCGCCCGCTGCTTTTGGCCGTGCTGGCCTCGCTGTTCATCGCCATCATCACACTGGCATGGGTGATGCTGGTAGGCTGGATCTAGCCCACTCCCAGGAGGCCGTGATGTCACTCACCAACACACCCGATCCCGCCATTCGCGCCGCCGTCGTGCGCCAGGATCTGCAACACGTCCTGCACCCGATCGTCCAGCACAAGGCGCTGGAGGCCAAGCAGATCGTCGTCACCGGCGGCGAAGGCTCCACGGTCTACGACGCCGACGGCACCGCCTATCTCGACGCGATGGCCGGGCTGTGGTGCGTCAACATCGGCTATGGCCGCACGGAACTGGCCACGGTGGCGGCCGAGCAGCTGCGGCAGCTGGCGTATTTCCCGCACACCTCCATGAACGTGCCGGCCGCGGCGCTGGGCGAGAAGCTCAACGCGCTGGTCGGCGGCGGCTATCACACCTACTTCGTCAACTCGGGCTCCGAGGCCAACGAAGCGGGCTTCAAGATCGCCCGCCAGTACATGAAGCACGAGCACCCGCAGCACTATCGCTTCAAGACCGTCAGCCGCTATTTCTCCTATCACGGCACGACGCTCGCGACGCTCGACGCCGGCGGCATGGGCGAGCGCAAGGCGAAGTTCGAGCCGTTCTCGGGCGACTTCGTGCACGTCGCCCATCCCTACTGCTATCGCTGCCCGTTCGGCCTGCAATATCCGAGCTGCGGCATGGCCTGCGTCAAGAACCTGGAGACGGCCATCCTCGGCGAAGGCCCCGAGACGATCGCCGAGGTCATCATCGAGCCGATCATGAGCGGCGTCGGCGTCGCGGTGCCGCCCGATGAGTACCTGCCCGAGGTCGAGAAGCTCTGCCGCAAGTACGGCATCCTTCTGCACATCGACGAGGTGATCAACGGCTTCGGCCGCACCGGCAAGATGTTCGCGCACCAGCATTACGGCGTGTCGCCCGACATCATCGCCATCGCCAAGGGCATCTCGAGCGCCTATCTGCCGATCGCCGCGACGATGGTGAAGAACAAGGTGTTCGACAGCTTCTACGGCGAGGTTTCGGACAACCGCCAGGTCTTCCAGGTGAACACCTATGGCGGCCATCCGGTCTCCGCCGCCGTCGCGGTGCGCAACATCGAGATTCTCGAGGCCGAGAAGCTGACCGAGCGCGCCGCCGATACCGGCGCCTATCTGCTCGACGGGCTGCGTACCCTGATGACGAAGCACAAGTCGGTCGGCGACGTCCGCGGCAAGGGCCTGCTGGTCGGCGTCGAGCTGGTCAAGGACCGCGCCAGCAAGGAGCCGGTCGACGCCCAGACGATCACCGCCATTTCCGACTTCTGTCGCGACAACGGCGTGCTGGTCGGCCGCGCTGGCGGCGGACGGCGCTACGGCAACACCATCACGATGTGCCCGCCGCTGGTGATCACCCGCGCCGAATGCGACCGGCTGGTCGAGACGCTGGATCGCGCGCTGTCGGCGGTCAAGATCAACTGACGTCAGTCGAGTCGCCCAGCGCGACGACGCCCGCCGCCGCGAGCGCGGCGATCGTCGCTTTGTCGTAACCCAGCGCCGACAGCACCGCGCGGCTGTCGGCGCCGATCCTCGCCGCGGCGTGGGTGCGCACGCCGGCGAGCCTGCCGTCGAGACGGAACGGCAGCAGCGGCAGGCGCGTGATCTCGCCGCCGGGCATGATCGTCTCGGCGAGCTGGCCGGTGGCGGCGAGATGCGGGTCGTCCCACAGATCCTCGGGCCGCGCGACGCGCGAATAGGAGATGTCGGCCTCGGCCGCCTTGCGCTCGACCTCGTCGAAGGGCATGCGCTCGATCACCCTGGCCAGCGCCGGCAGCAGCCAGGACCGCGCCGCGATGCGATCGTTGTTGGTGGCGAGCCGCGGATCGTTCTTCAGCTCGTCGAGGCCGAAGACATCGACGAAGCGGCGCCACTGGCCGTCGCTGGTGACGCCGAGGAAGATCTTGACGCCGTCGGCGGTGTCGAAGGGCTCGTAGATCGCCCATGAGCTCAGCCGCTCGGGCATCGGCGGCACGGGATGCTTGAGCACCGCGCCGGCGGCGAGGTGCGTGCCCATCAGCATCACCACCGATTCGAAGAGCGCGCTCTCGACCAGCCCGCCTTTGCCGGTGCGCTCGCGCTCGCGCAGCTTCAGGAGCACGCCGACGACGCCGAAGCTGCCGCCCATGATGTCGACCACCGAGGCGCCGGCGCGCAGCGGCCGACCGCTGGGGCCGGTCATGTAGGCCAAGCCGCCCATCATCTGCACGACCTCGTCGAGCGCGGCGCGGTGTTCGTAGGGACCACCGAGGAAGCCCTTGAGCGCGCAATAGATGAGGCGCGGATTGAGCTCGGCGCAGCGCTTGGGGCCGTAGCCGCGTTTGGTCATCGTGCCGGGTGCGAAGTTCTCGACCAGCACGTCGGCCTGCGCCACCAGCCTGTCGACCACCGCCCTGCCCTCGGGCTTCTCGATGTCGATGGCGAGGCAGCTCTTGTTGCGGTTGAGGAAGCCGAAGAAGCCGGAGCCGAAGCCCTTGAGCCGTCGCGTGCGATCGCCGTCGACCGGCTCGATCTTGACCACCTCGGCGCCGAGGTCGGCGAGGATCAGACCGCAGGTCGGCCCCATCACGGTGTGCGAGAACTCGACGACCTTGACGCCCGCCAGGGGCAGCGCCGCCTCGCCTAGAGCAGCCACTCGTGCGCCCACTTGAAGAGTGGCAAGCCGGCGGCCTCGGCCACGGCGACATCGGCGAAGCCTGTGCCGACGAAAAAGACCTCCTGCTTCGGCACGGCGGCGGCGCGCAGCAGACCCTTCACGTCGTCGCGCAGTCCGACGGCCTCGACGGCGCAGGGCAACCTCGCCGACAGCGACGCGCGCAGGTCGATCAACGCGTCGGGCGACAGCTTGCCGTGGATCAGCGGATCGGCGATCGGCAGCAGCCTGCCGCCGAAGCGCGCCAGCTTCGCCGCCATCTCCGGCCGCGCCTCGACCGAGATCGCGCCGTCGCCGGCGCGCGACAGGCGCGCGACCAGCCCCAGCGGCACCAGCGCCGCCGACAGATAGGTGCCGGTGTCGAGGATCACGGCGGTGAACTCGCGATAGGTGATGCCGAGCTTCTCGGCGCGCGCCATGCGGCGCAGCGCGATCTCCGGCTTGGGCGTCTTCCACGCCTTGGCCACGGCGCGACGCCAGATCCAGGCCTCCCATGACATGTCCAGGGGGCCGCCATTGTGGCCGATCCCCGGCCGCCGCAGCAGCAGCTCGGAGTTGGGATGCAGCGCGCTTCTGTGGTTGCGGTCACCCATGGGACGGCATCGTGACCCGTCATCGGGATTGTCGATTGGCCACAGTCTAGCGCTTGCGCGCGCAGGGGCAAGGCGATTGGCCCCGGAGGCGATTCCGTCGTAGTCTGCCGCCAACCAACTGTGTCGCCGAAGGAAACGCCCATGCTTCTGAGCCGCCGCCACGCCATCGCCGCGAGCGCCGCCGCGCTGGCCTCGCCGAGCGCCGTCTTCGCGCAATCCAAGTGGCCGGAACGGCCCGTGACCTTCGTCGTGCCCTACGCCGCCGGCGGCGGCGCCGACATCGTCGCGCGCGAGCTGGCACATCTGATGACGCCATTGTTCGGCCAGAGCATCATCGTCGACAACAAGGGCGGCGCCGCCGGCGGCATCGGCACGACCATCGTCGCCAACGCCCGGCCCGACGGCTACACGCTGCTCTACGCCGTGAGCACCAACATCGTGCTCAATCCGCATGTGCTGAAGGGCTACAAGACCGACACGCTCGAAGACCTGATCCCGATCGTGCAGACCACCGACTACCAGTACGTGCTGGCGGTGCACCCCGACGTGCCGGCCAAGACCGTCGCCGAGCTGATCGCCCTGGCCAAGAAGGATCCCGACAAGCTGACCTTCTCGTCGTCGGGCGCCGGCGGCAACAACCACCTCGCCGGCGCGCTGTTCGCGGCCGCGACCGGCACCAAGCTGACCCATGTGCCCTACAAGGGAACCGGCCCGGCGCTGATGGACGTCATCAGCGGCATCATCACGATGAACTTCTCCTCGCTGCCGCCGGCGGTGGGCCAGATCAAGGCCGGCAAGCTGCGCGCGTTGGCGGTCACCGGCAGCAAGCGCGTCTCGGCGCTGCCTGACATCCCGACGCTCGAGGAAGTCGGCATCAAGGGCGCGACGCTCAAGGGCTGGCACGGAGTCTTCGCACCCAAGGGCACGCCGGTCGAGGTCATCGACCGGGTCGAGCGCGACGTGAAAGCGGCGCTGAAGGATCCCAAGATGAAGAGCGCCCTCGACAAGGACGGGCTGGATTTCCCGCCGGAGATGACGCGCCCGCAATTCGCCGACGCCGTGCGCAAGGAGCACGCCTTCTGGGGGCCGAAGCTCAAGGAGCTCGACATCAAGTTCGAGTAGGCGTGGCACGCCCCGCCGCCATCGTGCGCGCGGATGAGACCGGGACGTGGGCGGCCGGCGCGCCGAGGACGATCGCCCCGCCCCTTCGAGCGAAGGCGGGGTGGCGGATGTCCGCCTCATCGTCGTGGGTTCGCCGCCGCCCATCGCTTCAACGCCTCGTAGGAGTCGGGCGGGTCGCCGGGTTTTCGTCCGCCCGAACAGATGATCTTGGCGTTCGGATACAGGCCGGACACGTGGCGCCACAGGATCGGCGCCGCCTGTTGCGGCGGCGATGACGGCTGCTGGCGCCTGGGCGGATCGGGCGGCCCCAGTCCCTTCAGAATGATCGGCTCCAGCTCTTCCTCGGGGGGCTCCTCGTACGGCGTCTCGGGCGGCTCCTCGTAAGGAACCTCGTACGACTCCTCGTTCGGCGCCTCGTGCTCGGCGGGCGGCCGTTCTCCCCCGAGCCGCCGCTCCAGCTCGGCGCGTTCCTCGCGCTCGAACATCAGGAGCCGCTGAAGCCCCTCGACCATGTCATGCAGATGCCCTTGGGCCTCCACCGGGGCCTCCACCGCCGGCTTCGCGCCGAACAGGTCGAGCCGCTTCGTCAGCGCGTCGAGCGCCCTGAGCTTGCCCAGCTTGATCCTGACCTGCCGCGGCCGTGTCTCGGTGCCGTCGCTGACCACGAGATCCACCAGCCCGGCCCGCTTGCCGCGATCGGCCTTCGCCAGGTCGATGCGCACGGCGCCGTCGGCGTCGACGCTGATGAAGTCGTCGACATTGGCGAAGGCGATGCGGGCGTATTCCCGCGCCACGCGCTCGGCGCCGATCGCCAGCGACGCCGCGAGGCGACGTTGACCTTCGGCGACCGCCGCCTCGATCTCCGGTCGGCGCAGCAGCCGGCAGGCGTTGGCCTGCGCGCCGCGCGGGCTGTAGCCGGCGCGGAGATAGGCCTGGGTGGCGTTGAAGTCCTCGAGATACAGCGCCACGAAGCGCGCGTGGCGTGGCGAGAGGTGTTTGGCGGGGGCGGCGGTCGTCATGGCGGCCATTGTACCGCGTCTTGATACAGACCCCTTTTTTCCGCCCCTACGAGCGTCGAAATGAGATGGTTTGACAGGGTCGTCGCGATGGGTCTGCCAATCATATGTGTATACAGAATATACGAATTACCGATTTTTATCAGCGCTCTAAGCCAGAATTAGATCTCTTGTTCTGGCGTAAGAACTTTTTCAATACAGATCGCAAATAGTCGGCGTTCGCGTGCCAGATTGGCAGCTTGCGGAAGGCCTCGCAGGGGCCGATCGGATGATCGTCACAATGAACGACGAGGACGAGGCAAGCCGGGCTTCACGCTCGCCCGTACCTCCGACACGGCACGACCGGCGCGCTACTCGTCGCGTCGCGTGCGCTCCATGCGCTCGTGGCGCTCCTGCGCCTCGACGCTCAAGGTGGCGATCGGCCGGGCCTCGAGGCGCTTGAGCGCGATCGGCTCGCCGGTCTCCTCGCAATAGCCGTAGGTGTCTTCGTCGATGCGCCGGATCGCCGAGTCGATCTTGGCGATCAGCTTGCGGAAACGATCGCGGGTACGCAGCTCCAGCGCCCTGTCCGTTTCGGCCGTGGCCCGGTCGGCGAGGTCGGGCTGGGAAAGACTTTCTTCCTGAAGAGAGGCGAGCGTCTGGTTCGATTCGTTGATGAGTTCCTGTTTCCATTTCAGCAGCTTCTGCTTGAAGTATTCCTGCTGAAGCGGATTCATGAACTGCTCGCGGTCCGTCGGCCGGTAGCCCGGCGGCAGAGTCATCGACATACGCCATGCTCCTCCAGCGAGCCCCACGGGAGCCCGCTACTCACCCCGAAAAAGCGCGCGGAATATAGTGGGCGAGGATGGGGAAAAACAAGCGCCTACACAGCGGCGCCGCGGCGGTCATCGTGCACCGCAACATCCGTCAAAGACCGGGATTCCTGCTGATAAATCAGGGAACTACGGCCGCTGACGGAGCGATGCCCGAAAACTCAGCGACTCGGCAAATAGTCAGGCGCGCCGCGTCCCGTCGAGCCCGAGGACGCGGTCGAGCGACCACGGGCCGGGCCCGCGCACGAGAATGAACAGCAGGATCGACAACCACAGCAGATGCGAGGGGTAGTCCCGCCAGTAGATGCAGAACTGGATGAACAGCGTCATGCCGATCAGCGCCAGCGCCGAGACCCGCGTGGCCAGGCCGGCGAGGATCAGCGCCGGCGCGGCCAGCTCGACCGACGTCGCCAGCCACGCGCTCGCCTCGGCCGGCCACTTCGGGATGCGCAACAGCTCCTGGAAGAAGACCGGCACCGGCTCCTTGTCCTGCACGGTGAAGTACTCGTCGCGGAACAGGCCAACCGCCTGCTCCATGTTCGCGGCCTTGAGCATGCCGGAGCGCCAGAACACGAAGAAGATGCCGACGCGCATCGCCAGCTGCAGCAGCGGTTGCGGGAAGCCGTCGAGGCGGGCGACGAGGCGACGATAGGCGTTCATGGCGTGTCCAGGATGCTGAGGCCGAGGCATTTCGGCAGGGTGGTGGCGAAATCGAAGGATGGATCGGCAGCGCTCGCGCGCTCGACGACGGTCGCGAGGTCCGTCGCGCCGTCGCAGGCGGCGAGCAGCACAGCCTCGCCGCGCGTCAGCCGCGCGAAGGCGGCATCGTCGTCGCGCTGGAACACGACCAGCTCGACGCCGCCGGAGGCGAGGTCGATGGTGGAGTCGTCGTGGCCGTGCGAGACCGCCCAGATCTGGTCGATCGGCCAGGCCGAGCGCAGCAGCGAGACGCCGGCGCGCAAGCGCGGCCGCAGATCGCCCAACGCCTCTGGCGCCATGGCCGCGAGCTGCGCCGCCGTCAGCGCCATGCCGACCTCGGCGCCATAGGCGCGCGTCAGCGCCCAGTCGAGCCGCGCGGAGTCGGCGAGGTAGACGAGCTCGCCCGTTCGCGCGTGCCGCTCGATGAAATCGGGGAAGTCCGCGCCGTACTCGCTCAGCACCGGCCCCGACGGCGGCGAGACCGCGATGTAGTCGCGCGCCAGCGCGCGGAAGAAGCCCTCGCCGACCAGCGCCCGCACGGTCGAGAAGGTGGCGCCCAGGGCCGTCGACAGGCTGTCGAAGACGTGGTGGCGATAGATGCGCAGCCGGGCATCGGCGGCGATGCGCGCGCCATCGACGAGGCCCACGAATTCAGGGGCGGCGAGCGCGGGCGCGTCCCGGCCCAGGCAGACGCCGCGGAACGCGCCCTGCAGATCGGCGAGCGACAGCGCGCTCATGCCGCCACGCCCATGCGCAACGTACCCCGCTCGCGATCGGCGCGTGCCGCCTCGTCGAGCAGGACATCGAGTTCGGGAACGTCGGTGTCCCACTCGATCAGGGTCGGCCGGTCGCCGATATGGTCTAGCGCCGCGCGCATCAGCGTCCAGACCGGCTCGGCGACGCGCGAGCCGTGGTCGTCGATCAGGATGGTCTCGCCATCGGAGTCGTTGACCGCGTGACCGGCGAGGTGGAACTCGCCGATCGCCGCCGCCGGCAGCGCTGCAAGATAGGCCTGCGGGTCGAGCCGCATGTTCGAGCAGGTGACGTGGATGTTGTTGACGTCGCACAGCAGGCCGCAGCCGGTGCGCGCGACCAGAGCGGCGAGGAACTCCGCCTCGCCGATGGTCGAATGCGTGAAGCGCAGATAGGACGACGGGTTCTCGACCAGCACGCGGCGACCCAGGCTTTCCTGCAGCCGCTCGACGTTGCGGCGGACCACATCGAGCGATTCCTCGGTGTAGGGCAGCGGCAGCAGGTCGTTGAGATAGGCGCCGCCGGTCACGCTCCACGACAGATGGTCGGAGACCAGGTCGGGCTGCAGACGGTCGACCAGCGCCTTGACGCGCGCGAGATGCGCCGTGTCAAGACCCTCGGCGCTGCCCAAGGACAGGCCGACCGCGTGCACGCTGAATCGATAGTCGGCGCGCAGGCGCTCGACGCGCCGCAACGCCGGACCGCCGCCGAGATAGTTCTCGGCGTGAATCTCAAGGAAGCCGACCGCCGGCTTGCGCGCGGGCAGCTCCTCGAGGTGGCGCGCGCGCAGGCCGATGCCTGTTGGCAGCGGCGGCTGCGCGCCATTGGCCATGACGGGACTACTTCGGCGCGGTCAGCGAGGCGCCGACGATCTTGGCGCAGGTGCCCTTCGGGACCGAGATCCAGGCGTCCTTCTGCGAGTCCCTCTTCGAGGTACCCGAGCACGACGAGGTCGCGGTCTGGCAGTCGTTCTGCCCGGCCTTGACGATGCCGTAGCACTTCTCGGTCTCGGCCTTGGCCTGCGCCAGCACGGTGCCCGGCAGGCCGATGGCGGCGGCAACGGCGGAAGCGATGAGCAGATGCGACGTCTTCATGGAAACCCTCCTGATTGGACGGGCGGAGCCTAGCGACGAAGCCGCCCGCGCTCGAATCAAGGTGCCTGAAATTTCCGTGAGGCGCACGTCACCGCCGGCTATGGCGACAATAGCTTTCACCTCTCCCTCTCCCCGTTTACGGGGAGAGGGAGAGGTGGGGGGCTGCGGCGAGTGGCGCACCACCGCCCTGCCCAACCTGGAGCTACCCCTCACCCCAACCCTCTCCTCGTAAACGGGGAGAGGGAGAATGACTTAACATCGCCTCGGCGCGCGCGAGGTCGGCGGGCGTGTTGACGTTGAGAAAGGGATCGGTCGCGCGGCGCGGCCAGTCCAGCGTCGCGAAGTCGTGGCGGCGCGCGAAGGCCTCGATCGAGCGCACACCCTCCTCCGTGACCGCACGGCGCAGCGCATCGAGCAGCTCGACGCGCCAGATGGCGATGGCGTGATGCGTGCGGCCGCGATAGCGCACCGCCAGCACGTCAGCCTCCGGCACATGCATATGGCCGGCGAGATAGACCGTGAGATCGGCCGGCAGCAACGGCACGTCGGACGGCACGGTCAGCAGCCACGACGCGGCGGGACGGTGGCGGTGCATCCACTCCAGCGCCGCCAGCACCCCGGCCAGCGGTCCTGGGCGCCTGCCCTCGGGATCGCGCGGCAGGGAGTCGAGCACCACGGGCGCGTCGAAGCCGCGCCACGGGCCGGCCTCGTCATGCGCGCTCAGCACCAGGTCCATGACCTGGGGCCGCACGCGGTCGATGACATGCGCCAGCATCGGCCGTCCGGCCAGCGGACGCAGCGGCTTGGGCAGGCCAGCGCCCATGCGGCGGCCCTCGCCGCCCACCAGCACGGCGCCGATCAGGCCGCCGACGCGAACCGGTCGAGCGATAGCGGGATGGATGCGCGGCATGGCTGGACTATAGTCATACCTAAGCATCGAGAGGAAACGACCATGGCCGCGACGTCCGAGCAGATCGCCGACTACGTGATGAACCTGCGCCGCACGCGCGCGACCGTCGGCTGGTGGCCCAAGGCGCTGACGCCGGCCAGCGAGGACGCCGCCTACGCCGCACAGGACGCGCTTCTGAAGCGCGTGATCCTCGAGGATGGCGCGGTCGTGGGCTACAAGATCGGGCTCACCTCGCCGGCGATCCTCAAACAGACCGGGCTAAAGAACCCCGCCTATGGCGCGATCCGTAAGTCGCGCGTCTTCGAGCGCGAGGTGACGCTCAAGGCGTCCAACCACGTGCGCCTGGGCCTCGAGCTGGAGATCATCCTCACGGTGAACGCCAACGTGCCGCCGCCGCAGGCCGGCAAGCTCTACACCAAGGAGACCATCACGCCCTACATCGAGTCGGCGCGCGCCGGCTTCGAGCTGATCGAGGATCGCGGCTCGGACTACTCCAGGCTCTCGGCGATGGCGCTGATCATCGATGTCGGCTGGAACTGGGGCTCGCTGCTGGCGCCGGTCAATCCGGACTGGCGCAAGCTCGACATCGGTAATCTGAAAGGCACGGTGTCGTTCGACGGCGAAGAAGTCGCGTCGGGCAATTCCGGCGACGTGCTGGGTCATTGCGTGAACTCGCTGGCCTGGGTCGCCAACCGGCTGGCCGATCACGGCAAGACCCTGAAGAAGGGCATGATCGTCTCGACCGGCTCGATGGTCGCCTGCCAGTTCATCCCTGTCGGCACGACAGCGGTCGGCCGCATCGAGGGGCTGGGCGAGGTCACCGTACGCTACGAGTTCTGATGCCGCCCGGGCCGTACCACTCTGTCATTCCGAGCGGAGCGAGGAATCCAGGGTGGCCGCCTGGATTCCTCGCTCCGCTCGGAATGACAGAAGCGCCGCTGGACCGGCGCGGCCCGAAGATGTCGGATCCTACTTCGCCGCCATCAGCTCGGCGTCGCGGCGTAGCGCTTCGACCGGCAGGCGGTGCACGCTGGCGGTGCCGATCGCCAGCGCGTCGTAAGGGCCAT
>Ga0194134_10002898_pt1 | contig 19356 bp, 16 predicted proteins | sample TA2KigOff0mmetaG_FD_148602 | JGI IMG/M metagenome (GOLD analysis project Ga0194134, IMG submission 148602) | Freshwater microbial communities from Lake Tanganyika, Tanzania - TA2015056 Kigoma Offshore 0m | ecosystem: Environmental > Aquatic > Freshwater > Lake | place: Tanzania: Lake Tanganyika... | reverse complement strand
CCCAGGCCGAAGTTGGTGATGGGCACCGAGAGCAGGTAGTACACGAACACCGAGAGAAATCCGCCCAGGACCTCGTTCCCGAAGAGCCAGCCCGCCACGAAGACGCGAAGTGGCTCACGGGCCATCATGGCACCGGCCTCGACGGCGTAGAGCGCCTGACGATTGAGGGAACCCGCCAGCGCGTTCATGGATGCGCCCTCATCGACTCTTGCCCCTGATCGCCACGCGACTGGTGGCGCGCCGTCGCGACGAATCCCGCGAGACCGAAGCTCATGTGCCCACCGCCGGCATCGTGCGTGCCTTCAACGCGACCGCCAGAGAGACCGCAAGCAGCGGGATTGAGAAGACGGTGTTCCCCGACCAGAAGCCCATCGCGAGGCCGGAGGCGAGCAACAGCGCCAGGACTTGGCCAGATGGTCTCGACCGCAGTCGCCAGATCTTCCCTGCCACGCCCAGCACTACCATGAGGAAGCAGGCCAGGCCGATGGCGCCAAACGTGAGCATGGTGCCAAGGAACACGTTGTGCACATAGCCGTAGGTCTGGTTTGGCTCGAGCGGATCCATGAAGACGCCACCGATCTCGAGCATGTGCTCGAACCCGAAGCCCAGTGACCACTCCATCGACGAGGCGATCGCGACCTTGGACAGTCCCCACTTCCACATGCCGTCACGCATGATCGCATCACCGAGACCATCCACGGAGCCGACAGGCGTCTCAAGAAACGCGACAGTCCTCGGCGGCAGGACCTCTCTCCACTGGGAATCGATGAGGGGGACCCACGCCAGCACCCCGGCGAGGATCATGCCGCTCAACGCAAGCAACGACCTCCGAAGGCCGAACCACGCACCAGCGATCAGCGGCACGGCGAACAGGATCAGCAGCAGCACGCGTCTGGAATCGGAGACGAGATCCACTGCGAGCGCCAACATCAGCACCGCGGCCGCGCGTGTCCGCGCGCCGCGTGCCGCAAGGATCGCGCCGAAGCCGGCAAGTGCCGTCACGCCCACCGCGAACGCGTTGTAGTCGGAACGGAGGGCGGCACGCGCCTCCGCCACGCGGTTGGAGCCGGCGAGGGCGAACACGCGATCCATGGCGGGGCCCAGGATCCGGTGGGCGAAGTACAGCAGCAGCGCCAGGACGGACATGGACAGCGCGCCCACCAGAAAGACGCCGGCTGACCTGGACATCGCATCGTCAAGATCCACGGCGACGACCCTTGGGACGAGACACATCACGACCAGCACCTGAAGCGCGCACGGGACTTCCTCGTACAGCATCCACGACGGCTCGATCCGCAGGCCCATGAACACCAGCCCGATCACCACCCACATCGCCAGCGCCGCGAACGCGACTCCCGGGACGTCCTGTGGAAGAAAGGATCTCCCGTTCCGGGCGGCCAGCCACAGGAAGATGGCGAGAACCCCCCACTCGCGCACGAATGGAATCGGGAGCGCGGTGGTCAGGCAACTGAGCAAAAGCATGCGCACCAGCACGTCCGCCGGTGTCCGGTCACGACCCGCGATTCGCCCGTTTTCAGCTGCGCGGAAGTCCGTTGCGGGCATGATCGACGAGGGAGCGTACCCCGAGTCGGCGGTGCATGCCATCCGGAACGAAACACCATCCACGCACGTCTGCGGACCATCGATCCATCGCAGGCGACCTGCATCCACGGTGCTACATTGAATCGGTGCATGTGTGGATCATCCAGACCGGCGAGCCGCTGCCCATCGATGCGCCGCCGTCCCGCGGCATGCGGGCCATGAACCTGGCTGCGGCGCTGAACGGCCGTGGCCACCACGTGACGATCTGGAGCGCCGACTTCTCGCATCAGGAGAAGCGGGCTCGCACAGGCCGGGACGCATGCATGCACGTCGCGCCGATGCTGGAGGTCCGCCTCATCCGCTCGCTCGGCTACCGAAGAAACTTGGGAGTGCGCCGAATCATCGACCATGTGCAGTTGGGGCGCCGATTCGGTCGTCTGGCCGCTCAGGTGCCCGCACCCGATCTGGCTTTCGTCGGCTTTCCTCCGGTGGAGATCGCGGCGGCGGCGATCCGCCACTGTCGACTCAGGAATGTGCCGTGCGTGCTTGACATCAAGGACCTCTGGCCGGATCTCTTCTCCGATCCGCTTCCCCGGTTCCTTCGTCCATTCGCCGACGCGCTCCTCTTCCCGCTCCACCACATGACGCGGAAGGCCATCCGGGACTGCGACGCCCTGTGCGCCCCTTCCGAGGGCTTCCTCGACTGGGCTAGGCGCAAGGCCTGTCGGCCATGCCGGGGCACGGACATCGTGGCGCCGCTCACGACCGATCGGCCGCGGACAGACCCCGATGCCCTGGCCCGCGCGGAAGCATGGTGGAACGACCTTGGAGTGGCATCCGACGGTCGTCCACGAGCGGTCTTCGTGGGAACCATGAGCCGAGGCTTCGACCTCGACTGCGTGATGCGCGCGGCCCGCTCACCGGCGGGACAACGTTGGCAATGGGTGATGTGCGGTGATGGCGAGCGCCGCGAAGCCTGCCGTCGGCAGGCCGGTCATGCCACGAACATCCTGTTCCCCGGCTGGATCGATCGTGCACAGATCGACTCCCTCCTCCAACGAGCCACCGTCGGACTTGCGCCGTACCGGTCCATTCCCAACTTTGAGCTCAACATCTGCAACAAGGTCTACGACTATCTGGAGGCGGGACTGCCGGTCGTGTCACCTCTTCGAGGAGAACTTGCGGCACTGCTGGCGCGCGAGGGCGTCGGCCGTTCGCACGAGCCGGGCGATGCACCTGGACTGGTCGCGGCCATGGATTCCGTGCTCCCGGCACGGACTCGCGCCGAAATGGGGGCGGCCGCATCACGACTGCACGGGGCCAGGTTCGAAGCTGGGCTGGCCTACGCGCGGCTTGTGGAGCGGCTTGAGGGGATGGCTGGGACCCACGGGCATGACGGACCAGCACAGGGCTCCCCCCCGTGACGGACCATCGAAGTCACGAGGACCGCGAACGCGAACGGGAACGCTACGAGGCCATGGCGCAAGCGGAAGCCCGTGAGCCGGGGCCTTTCGAGGTCGGCGCGGCATCGGTCCCGCGCGTGCTGCGCGCGCCTTACACAGCCTATGAGCGTGCGATCCTAGCGATGCTCTGTCCGGGTCTGCGGATCCTCGAGTTGGGATCAGGCACCGGACGTCATTCTGCTGTGCTTGCGGGATCCGGATCGGAGGTCACCTGCACCGACGTTTCTGCGGGCGCCCTTGCGCTGCTTTCGAAACGGATGAGTTCTCTCGGCCGGGCCGTGCGCGTGGTGACCACGCCCATGGAGTCCACGCCGTTCCAGGACGCCTCGTTCGATCTGGTCGTCTGCGCAGGAAGCCTGAGCTACGCGGATCCGGAGGCGGTGGATCGCGAGATCGCACGAGTCCTGCGACCGGGAGGCTCCTTCATTGGCGTGGACACGCTGGGAGACAACCCGGTGATGGGACTCGCGCGTCGGATCCGGCAGCGGGTGGCGCCGAATCGCACACGCACGACCCTGCAGCACATCGCCTCGCTGAACCGGGTTCACCGACTCGCAGGCATGTTCGACCGCTCAACGATCCGCGGATTCGGAGCGTGGTCATGGATCTGGAGTCCCCTCTCACCCGTGCTGGGAGACAGACTGGCAGCCACATGCACCGAGGTCTGCGACCGCCTGCCGGGCTCCCGGCGCCTGGCGTTCAAGTTCGTCCTGGAGGCGCACGGCCTCAGGGAGCGATCGCCGACGCCCGGCGTGGGACATCCCTGTCCGGATGCTCGAGCACGAAGGTGAACTGCCAGGCGAGCAGCCGCACGCCGGGAATGCGCAGCAGCAGCGAGTCCGCAAACCGACCCAACGCCATCGCTGGGGTGCCCAGCGGCGACCCGCGCAGAAGAACCCCGGCCAGATCGCAGAGATGCCAGAACCGGACTTCGCCCAGCCGGAACCAGCGCCGCGCGAGCCTGGCGTCACCCATGCTCAGGATGTGCCGCGACTCCCATTCGGTGCGCATCTCCGGCGTCCGGTCGCGATACGCCTGAATCAACGGATTGTGCGCAAGAGCCTCGATGCAGAGGATGCGTCCGCCGGGTCTGAGGATGCGTCGAAGCTCCGCGTAGGCCTGCTCGAGATCCAGGTGATGCAGCATGCCGGAGCAGACGATGCAATCGAAGCTTGCGTCGGGAAATTCCGTCCGCTCGCAATCGCCCTGCACGAACTTCGCCACCTCGGCCACACCAGCGCGTTCCGCGGCGGCTCGCGCCAATCGGATGCTCTCATCGGAGATGTCCAGCCCCACCGCCACGCCGGCCCCGTCCTGAGCGGCCCGAAGGACCATCTCTCCCAGGCCGCACGCATAGTCGAGGAAGGCACCGCCTCGGGCGTTCGCGGCGATCCACTGGTGGACCCACTTCCGGCTGGGCTCGGTCACGGCGTACCACTTTCGATTGGCGTGCATCTGCAGCTCCGTCTGCTTCGCGCGCGCCTCCTCGCTCTGTGCCCGATCCAGGTTGTGGAATTCGATCTCCTCGAGCTTGCGACGCTCGAGGGCCTGCAGACGCTGCGGATCCCAGAAGCCCTGCCGGGAATCCACGTGCCGTCTCAGGGACTGAAGATGGTCACTCACGCTTCGCTCCTGCGATCGACGGGGCGTCGTCGCTCATGCCCCGCCGGGGAGATCATGGAACTCCGACACAAGCCGGGCCACCCAGGCCGCCTCGTCCAACGTGACCGAGGAGTTCATGGGAAGGAGCAGGCAGCGCTGGAAGAATCGGTCCGACCGAGGCACGTGTGCCCGCAACCCCAGCGCCGGGAACTGGTGCAGGCCCTTGCCGGCCCATTGCATGATCGTCCGAACACCCCAGGACTCCAGCCACGCCTTCAGCGCGTCGCGCCGATCCGACTGGATCTCGAAGTTCTGGAACACGTCAAAGTGCGGGTTGGCGGGTCCGGGCACGGGCGGGAGCTGCACTCCAGGCTGGTGGCGAAGGACCTGCTGGTACACCTCCGCGATCGCGCGGCGATGGACGATCTCCTCGCCATAGTGCCGAAGCTTCACTCGAAGCACGGCCGCATGCACGGTGTCGAGTCGGGAATTCATGCCCCAACGCTGCACTTCGCCGCCGTGGCCGGAACGGCCGTGGTCCCGCAGCAGCCGCATCTCGGCGGCGAGCGCGTCGTCGTCGGTCACGATCGCACCGGCGTCGCCAAAGGCGCCGATCAGCTTGGCGGGATAGAAACTGAAGACCCCCGCCCGACCCCAGGTTCCCGCGCAGCGTCCCTTGAACCGGGACCCCAAGGCCTGAGACGAATCCTCGACCACCTGGAGACCGTGCCGCCGCGCCACGTCGCCCACACGATCCATGTCCGATGTCCGTCCATTGAGCTGGACCGGCATCAGCGCCTTGGTCCGGCTCGAGATCAGGCGCTCAGCATCCGTCGGATCCATGAGATGGTCCGCGCCGATGTCGCAGACGACCGGAGTCGCCCCCGCCCAGTGGATCGCCGCCGCCGAAGCCACGAAGGTGTGCGCGGGCACGATCACCTCGTCGCCCGGGCCCACGCCCAATGCTCGAAGCACGATGGTGAGCGCATCGGTCGCGTTGGCGACGCCGATCGCATGTCGGCAGCCCAGATAGGCCGACAGTTCCCGCTCAAAGAGCGCCACGTCCTCCTGCAGGATGAAGGCGCCCGGCTCCAGGACGCGCATCATCGCGTCCACGTACTCGTCGCGATGCTGCCCGAAGACGTGAGGATAGCGGAAGAACGGGATCTGACGGACCGCGTCCACGGACTGCATCCCAGTATCATATCGAGCTTCCGTGAAGCGCATCTTCGACATCGTCGCGGCGATCTTGCTGATCGCCTTCACGTCGCCGCTCTGGCTGGTCGCGGCCCTTCGGATCCGCTGGCACGACGGAGGCCCCGTGTTCTATCGGGCCCCGCGCGTCGGTCGATCCGGTCGGCCATTCGTCATGCACAAGTTCCGGACCATGGTCCTGGACGCCGACAAGGTGGGCGCCTCCTCCACGTCGAGCGATGATCCCAGGATCACCTCCGCGGGCCGCTGGATGCGCCGCTGGAAGATCGACGAGCTTCCGCAACTGATCGACGTGATCACGGGTGACATGAGCATCGTCGGACCCCGTCCGCAGGTGCAGTGGGCGGTGGATCGATACTCTCCGGAGGAGCGCAGGGTCCTGGCAGTCCGGCCGGGGATCACCGACTGGGCCTCGATCGTCTTCTCGAACGAGGCGGAGATCCTCCAGGGACACCCGGACCCTGACGAGGCCTACATGCGGCTCATCCACCCGACCAAGATGCGACTCGCCCTGCGATATGTCGAGCGCCCGACGCTCTGGACGGACCTGCGGATCCTCTGGGGGACCGCCGCGGCCATTCTGGGGAGACGGCCCGACCCCGAACAGATCCTGGAGTGCCGATGAAGACCTTCAAGACTCCGCAGGAAGCAGCCGTCGGTCCCGCCATCGCCGACGTGTTCGAGCGAAGCCGGGACTCCACCGAGCACAAGCTGGAGGCGTTTCCACGCTACGTCCGCCGTCAGCACCTGAAGCGCTTCCTGTCCATGTACGAGCTCTACAAGCGGATCCTGACCGTGAAGGGAAGCATCGTGGAGTGCGGCGTGTTCCGGGGCTTCGGCTTCATGTCCTGGCTCAAGATCGGCGCGATCCTGGAGCCGGAGAATCTCACGCGTCGCGTCTACGGTTTCGACACCTTCGACGGCTTTCCCTCCCTTTCCGAAGTCGATCAGAACATCCACACCGGCACCGGCGTGGGCGATCTCCGCTCGGATTCGCATGACGAGCTGCAGGCCCTGCTGGCGCTGCACGACAAGGACCGATTCCTTGGACACATCCCTAAGGGACAGCTGGTCAAGGGCAACATCGTCCAGACCGCGCCCCAATTCGTGCGGGACCACCCCCACCTTGTGGTCAGCCTGCTCTTCCTTGACGCCGACCTCTACGAGCCCACGAAGGCCGCACTGCAGTCCTTCGTCCCGCGCATGCCGCGTGGCGCGATCATCGCTTTCGATGAGCTGGACAACCCGCAGTGGCCTGGCGAGACCGTGGCGGCGCTCGAGGAGATCGGCCTGAACCGTCTTCGCCTCGAGCGACTCGAGTGGGATCCGTACATCTCGTTCGCCCGCATCGACTGACCGAGCACACATGGGCGCCCCCCGCCTGGATCCGGAGCAGTTGGCGAGACGCGTGCGTCTGCACGCGGTACAAATGACTTCCAGGGGCCGCTCCAGCCACGTGGGTTCCATCCTCTCCTGCGCCGACATCCTGGCCACCCTCTACGGCGCGGTGATGGAGTACCGACCATCGGAGCCGAAGTGGGAGGGCCGGGACCGGTTCATCATGAGCAAGGGCCATGCGGGTGCCGGTGTCTATGCCACGCTCGCGGAAGTGGGATTCCTCTCCAAGGAGGTGCTGGAGACCCATTGCCGGAATGGATCCACCCTGTGCGGCCACGTGGCCACCCATGGGATTCCGGGTGTCGAGTTCTCGACAGGCTCCCTCGGACACGGGCTTCCGGTGGGCGCAGGGATGGCGTTCGCCCTGCAGGCCAAGCGATCGGAGTCGCGAACCTTCGTGCTGCTGAGTGATGGTGAACTGGACGAGGGCTCCAACTGGGAGGCGTTCCTCTTCGCGGCACATCATCGGCTGGAGCGACTCTGCGTGATCGTGGACTACAACAAGATCCAGAGCCTTGCGCCTGTCTCCGAGACTCTGGCCTTGGAGCCGCTGGTCGACAAGCTTGTTGCCTTCGGATGGGAGACGCGTGAGTGCGATGGTCACGATCACGCGGCGCTGAACACGGCCATGCGTCGGTCCTCCACCGGGCGGCCGGTGGCCGTGGTGGCACACACGATCAAGGGGCGCGGGGTGAGTTTCATGGAGCACTCGGTGCTGTGGCACTACCGGAGCCCACAAGGGGACGAGCTTGAAGCCGCCCTCCGGGAACTTCAGGACCCCAGCCATGCGTGACGCCTTCGTGGCCGAACTGACACGGCTGGCGGAAGCCGATCCGTCCGTGCTTCTGTTGACAGGTGACCTTGGCTTCGGGGTGCTCGCCGATTTCGCGCAGCGCTTCCCGGGCCAGTATCTCAACGCAGGCGTCGCCGAGCAGAATATGGCGGGTCTGGCCGCGGGCCTGTCGCTGGAAGGGCGCCGCGTCTTCACCTACTCGATCGCGAACTTTCCAACGCTGCGCTGCCTGGAACAGATCCGCAACGACATCTGCTACCACGACCTCCCGGTCACGGTGGTCTCGGTCGGTGGCGGTTTCGCCTATGGGCCCCTCGGATTCAGTCACCACGCCACCGAGGACGTGGCGATCATGGGTGCGCTCCCCGGCCTTCGCGTCATGGCACCCAATGACCCTGAGGAGGCCCGAGCGTGCACGGCGCTGGCCGGCACGCTGCCCGGACCCTCGTACCTGCGCCTGGGCCGGAACGGGGAGAAGTCGCTCCACGGCCCGCGAAAGGTGACCATTCGCGAGGGGCGGATGATCCACGTGACCGGCGGCAAGGATGCGGCAGTGGCCATTCTGGGAGGATGTGGCGCACTCGACGTAGCGATCGAGGCGCACGGACAACTCCACGAGGCTGGACTGGACGCATCCGTCTGGTCCAGTCCATTCATCGATCCATTCGATCGGGAGACCGTGGCCAGGCTGGCGTGCAAGGCGCGCTGGATCGTCACCACCGAGGAACATGCCGCGATCGGAGGCCTTGGCACCCGGTGTGCGCACGTCATCGCGTCACTGCCGGAGGCCCGCGCGAGACACATCGGCATCGGTCTGCCCCGAGCCACCCACAAGCATGTCGGTGATCAGCGGTTCATGCGTGCGCAGGCGGGACTGACCGCTGAGCATGTGGTGAAGGCCGTGCGCGCGCGCTGTGAGATCGGATCATGAGGAAGCTCCTCACCGGCTCCGCCGGCTTCAACGGCGCGCGTGTCACGCGGCCAGTGCCTCGTCAGCCTGGCTGAACTTGGCTTCAACCCCCCCAGGGACGGTGCCGCTTCCTGTTTGAACGCGTCATCGGAGACTGCTGTCGGCCCCTTGGGCCGCGAAGGTCTCTGATAGCGGGTAGCCCTGTTCAGCGCACCCCTGTCACCGCCACAAGGCGGTCGTCGCAGCCATCACAACGTATACGGTGCTCGCCGCGCTCGTAGTATTTCCACGATGGAGATTTCGCCGTGTACCACACTGGAGGCAGCACGCGCTCGACTGCGAGCGATCGACTGGGGTCGGTTGCACCTCTACGGCGCGATCATCGGAGTGGCTCTACAACCGCTCTCCACAGCTTCCGGCAACATAGGGTTCGCCATCTCGGCAGCATGCACAGTTCCTCAGGTCCAACGGGCGCTCGCGGCTTGGAAAGACCTTTTTGACCGGACGTGGACCCGGTGGCTGGTACTCTGGGCATGCTGGAGCTTTGTGTCTCTAATCTGGTCGAGTGATCGTGGCGAAGGGTTTTATTCGCTCAAGGCTCTTCGTGTCCTGCTGTGGATCCCCGTGCTTTGGCCGCTGAGGCGGTACTGGTGGACACTGGTTGCCGCCCTTTTGGCGGGGACCACGCTTTTGCAGGTGCTTCAAGCAGTCCAAGTGGGTGTGGGCTGGCCAGTCCCGAATCGATTTCCTGCCGGCTCACTATGGACAACGCCGACGCAGACCGGACTCTGGGACGCGGTGTCAGTAAGTTTCTGGCTGATGCTCGCGGTGCACGGCGGGTGGCGAAACGCGCTAGCGGCCCTTCCTATGGCGGTTCTTTCTGCCACCGCGCTGGTTTGGACAGCTACTCGCGCCTCAGCGATCGGACTAGCGATCGAGTTGGTAGTAGCCAACGCCGTGCTAGCTGTCACGAGTCCTGGCTGGTGGCGCCGCGCACTGTTGCGATGCGCGGTGGGCGTGGTGATCCTCGCTAGCGTTTCGACCCTAGCTGGGTCTAGGTTGCAGGCGCGGCTGGCACAGGTTGCTGGCGAAGCACGCCAAGTTATGAGCTCCGTAGGCGCAGTCACGGCCGAAGAACGACTTGCCATGTGGAAGATGGCGATACTGGGGTGGATGGACCGACCGATTTTAGGTGCTGGGGTAGGTGGTATTCGCAACACAATCGCACAGCAGACAACGGTTCAGTGCCAACAGTCCGACCTGCGGACCGTGGGGATGGTGCACTCTACCTATCTTCAGACGCTTGCTGAAACTGGTGTTGTCGGAGCCACGCTTTTGGCGGGTTGGTTGTGGTTAGCCCTGCTCGATGCATGGCGGAGCGTGCGACTGCAGCCTGTCCGAATCACCACTTTTGGTGCTCTACTTCTATGGCTGGTGGCCGCGGCCTTTGATGGATACCAGCAGTCCGGCGGTTTCCTGACCGTGGGCGCCATCTGCATGGCGCTGGCGACCATGCCGGCGGCCGCGCCAGACAACGCGAAACGACCATCACCCGTCACTGATGAAAGTTCTGCGTGACCCGACTGCCCTGCGGGGCGCGCTGGGCGAAGGAACCCCCCGCCTGCATGAGGTGCGCGATGATCTGCCGGACGGCAGGCTGATCATGCTGGTCCACCGCGGCTCGTAGGCGGCTCAACTGGGGCTCGAGTTCCGGCCATGGCAGGAACGGCTCGGCTCCAAGTCCGATGGTCGGGTGGGCTGTGGGAGCCGGCGCACTCTGGATGAAGAGTTCCTCGTACAGCTTTTCGCCGGGGCGGACGCCCGTGTAGATGATCTCGATGTCGCCGTGCGGATTGGCCGCATCGCGCACCGAGCGGCCCGCGAGCCGGATCATGTTGCGGGCGAGGTCGTCGATGCGAACGGGTTCGCCCATGTCGAGCACGAACACCTCGCCGCCCTTGGCCATGGCGCCGGCCTGAATGACCAGATCGGCGGCCTCGGGGATGGTCATGAAGTAGCGCACCATGTCGGCGTGCGTGACGGTGACCGGCCCGCCCCGCTGGATCTGCTCGCGGAACAGTGGAATCACCGACCCTGACGACCCGAGCACGTTGCCGAACCGCACCTGGCAGATGGTCATGCGATGACCACCCTGGGCCTGCATGGCCTGCAGCGCCATCTCGGCAAGGCGCTTGGTGGTGCCCATGACGCTGGTGGGCCGCACGGCCTTGTCAGTGCTGATGAGCACGAAGGACTCGACGCCCGTGCGAGCGGCGACCTGCGCCGCGGTGATGGTGCCGAAGAGGTTCGTTTCAACGCCGGCGCATTCGTTGCGCTCCACGATGGGAACATGCTTGTAGGCCGCAGCGTGGTACAGCGTCTGCACGCGATGCGTGCGACAGACGCGCTCCATGGCGACTTCGTCGCACACCGACGCCAAGACCGCCTCCAGGCGAATGGAGGACCTGCGCCGTGCGAGTTCCTCGCGAAGCTCACGCTCGATCTCGTACAGGTTCTGTTCCGATGCGTCAAGCAGCACCAGCGTGGCGGGGTCGTTCGCGATGATGCGCCGGCACAGCTCGCTGCCGATGCTGCCGCCCGCACCCGTGACAAGCACCTGCTTGCCGGCGATCAACCGACGCAGCAGCTCTTGATTGGGCTGGGCGGGCGGGCGCCCCAGAAGCTCCTCGATGCGGACGGGACGCAGCTGGTCCACGGTCGCAGTGCCATCCTGAATCTCGGAAAGCGTGGGAACCGTGAGCACCGACGCGCCGAGTTTGGTGGCCTGCTCCACGATCTGGCGCCGGCGCGTGCGACTGGCAGATGGCAGGGCAAGCAGGAGGACTTCAACGCTCTGGCCGGCGATCACCCGCTGCAGATCCAAGCCAGCATGCACCGGCACGCCACGGACATGCCGCCCCTGAAGACCGGGGCTGTCGTCGAAGTACGCCAACACCTGATGCGTGCCGGCGTGCGCGAGGGCCGCATGCAGACCTACGCCGGCGGCACCGGCGCCGTAAATGGCCGCCCTACTTCCGTGTTTCGGACGCGCCGCTCGAAGCAGAACCCACCGAGCCACCAGGCGCATGCCCCCCACCCCCAGCATGGAGAGCAGGAAGAAGATGACCGGCATGGTTCGCGGGAACTCGGCGCCCTCGCGCGTGGCGGTGTACATGAACGCCGTGGCGATGAGCACCAGCGTGACAAGGGCGCAGCCCTTCACCACCCGAACCACGAATTCGGGGCCGAGGTAGCGCGTGATTTCGCGATAGAGCCCGCAGAGCCAAAGGCAACCGGGACCAAGGATCAAAGCCGACGCGGCCAACCAGACCTGGAGAACCCCGAACTTCTCGAAGCTGGCATGGCGAAGCCCGTAGGCCAGAAGCACCGCAGACGCCAGAAACAGGGCATCGGCAGCAACCGTCAACCCGATCTTGATGCGCCCCGGCAGGCGGACTAGATGTGCACCCAACATGTCAGAAAGCGTACCCGCGGGGCGTCACGAGGCCAAGCGTGCCTTGCGGTCCGCCGAAAGTCCGGAGACGGCGCCCAACACGAACATCACAAGCGCCGTCGCAACAAGCCCCAACATCATGCGGCTTGTCGTGACAGCGGCCTCGCTGGAAACAATCACGGGATCCTCGTTGCGGTACAGCTGGGCTGCGGCGTTCAGGTTTCTCTCGGAGAGAAGTCGGTGGATCTCCTGAACCCGGCCCGCAAAGTCACGCAAGCGCGCGATGGCGGTGCCCGCTTCCTTCTGCACCTGCTCCGCAGGCAGCGAGGCCTTGCTTCCGGGAGTGCTCAACTGCTCCAGGATCCACTTGTCGAAATCGAGCGACTCCTGACCTTCCAGAACTGCCACGGCCGCTTCAAGTTGACGCTCGTTCAGCTTCTGACGGTATTCGACATCGCGCGACATGATTCCCTGCGCGATCACGCGATCGAAGAAGCCCTCGGACAGACTCATGATCGCGGGCATCTGGCTGCCAAGCCCAAGCGCCTGCCCCATGCCTGGCTGCGTCACTGCTACGCCGCCCGAGGCAGATGGCGACACCGCACCACTGTTGAGCGTGATGTACTCGCGGAACGCCGAACCGAACTCTTCAGCCTTGGCGGTCGCGAGTTTCTGCAGGCGCTCCTGATTCGAGACGCGGATGCTGATCACGTCTCGCACACGCTCGGGCTGGTTCTCGTAAGCGATGCGGAGGTGATTGAGGTAGCTCGGGAGCACACTGACTCGGTAGTTGTTCTGAATGTCCTCTCGAAGATCGCCGAGCGAACCACCCGTCTTGTCGCGGACCAGATTGCTTCCGGGGATGACTTCGAGCTTGCGCACACTGTCGAGGAGGCGGCGAGACGTGGAACGCAGAGTCTCCGCGCGATTCAGGTAGTCCGAGGAGTCGTCGCCCGCGAGCGCTGCAGTGGTGACCACCGGGATGTCGTAGTCCTTCACGCCACGAGTGGCCTGCGCAAAATTGGCCCAAACCTCGGGGACTTTCGAGACAATCCTCTCCGCGGTGGCGTTGGCGATTGGCAGCTCCGACGCGTCGAATGCCACCGTGTACACGCGGCCGCGCAACGCGTCCATCTTCGCCTTGAAGTCTCGCTCAAGGCTTTCGCGCTCGGGTTGCAGCAGTTTCGTGTTGGAAAGCTTCTGCTGGTACTCAAGCTGAAGCATTTCCATGTCTCGGCTTCCCTGAAAAATCGTGAGGCGCGAGGCAAAGTCCTCGGGCTTCAGGTAGCCCGAGAGTTGCAGCGCCGAATAGGCCTGATCCAGCACGGGGGCTGCCAGCACATCCTTGGGGCTGAAAGGCATGCCATTGGGGTACTCTCCGCGCTCGGCGCCGTCGAAAGTGAACTGGATCGTCTGACGAGCCACGCTGGCGCGCGGCAGGTAGCTGCGCAGAAGCACGATCACGCCGCTGTAGAACATGCAACCCAGCACCACCCAGACCATGATTCGGACGAAGTGCCGCTGGACGAACTGCCATACATCCACCAGCGAGAGCCCCTGATCCATCTGGAATTCAGCCGCGTCCGGAGAAGCCTGTTGATTCATGCGATGATTCTAACGGTGAAAGGAACGCTCTGCGGCAGGTTGGTCGGCTGCATCTATGCTGCCACGGGCGCCGTGCAGGCGCCTGAACATGTCACGCCCCGCCGCTTCCGTGATCGTTTCCACCTACAACCGCCCCGGGGCGTTGGCGGCTGTCCTGCGTGGACTGCTTGCGCAATCGCGCAGGGACTTTGAGGTGCTTGTGTCAGACGATGGAAGCAGCCCCCCTACGCGCGAGGTGGCGCGTGGATTCATGACAGCCTTCGAAGGCCGACTGCACTACCTGTGGCATGAGGATCAGGGCTTTCGCGCTGCGGCGGCACGGAACCGTGCCATCGAGCGTGCGCAGGGTGCGCACCTGTGCTTTCTGGATGGCGACTGTGTTCCCAGAAACGGCTTTGTGCAGGGGCATCTGCAAGGTTCGCGCCGCGGCGTGATTCTTCGCGGCAGTCGACTGCTGCTGTCGCCGGCCGTGACGCAGGCCTGCGAGCGGGGTGAGCAGTTCCCCCACACGTGGAATCTTCGCGAACTGCGGCGCCGAGTGCGGTGCGGTGAACTGAACCGCATGGCGCCCGTGTTGGGTGGCGCCATGGATCAGGTGCGGATGCTTGGGATGGCCTTCCGCGGCACCAACTGGCGACTGATGCGTGGTTGCAATTTCAGCGTGCCGGCGGATGCGATTCAGGCGGTCGGCGGTTTCGACGAGAGCTATGTGGGTTGGGGCTACGAGGACAGTGACTTGTGCGTGCGCCTGTTACGACACGGACTGCGCATTCGGCAGGCCCCGGCGGGCACCTGTGTGCTGCACCTGTGGCATGCGGAGCGGGATCGGGGCGGAGAGCCGGCGAATCGAGCGCGATTGGATGCGTTGTTCATGACGCGGCGGGTTCGCGCCGTGCGTGGACTTGTGGATGCATCTGCTGCGGCAATGGATCCGCGTTTCGCCTAAAGTGCGCCGATGCACGTGCTGGTGACGGGTGCCGCAGGCTTCATCGGATCCTTCGTGACCCAGCGACTGCTGGATCGCGGCGACACCGTGACGGGATTCGACAACTTGAACAGTTACTACGACCCCACTTTGAAGCAGGCTCGGCTGACGCGACTGGGCGCAAGCAAGGGCTTTGACTTCATTCGCGGTGACCTGGCCGACATGGGGACTTTGAAGCAGGTGTTCCAGGAGCGCAAGCCCCGGCGCGTGATCCACCTGGCCGCCCAGGCGGGTGTGCGGCATTCGCTTTCGCACCCCGAGGATTACGTGCAGACCAACCTCGTCGGCACGGCCAACGTGCTGGAGTGCTGCCGACAGGGTGAGGTGGAACACCTGACCTATGCCAGCACAAGCTCCGTGTACGGCCTGAACCGCCGGATGCCTTTCAGCACGCACGATCCCGCCGATCACCCCGCGCAGTTCTACGCCGCCACCAAGCGTGCCACCGAACTGATGGCGCACAGTTACAGTAATCTGTTTCAGTTGCCTACCACCGGGCTTCGATTCTTCACGGTGTACGGACCGTGGGGCCGCCCCGACATGGCGCTGTTCAAGTTCACCAAGGCGATCCTGGCGGGTGAACCGATTGAGGTTTACAACTTTGGAAATCACACCCGCGACTTCACCTATGTGGAGGACATTGCCGAGGGGGTGGTGCGTGCTTCGGATCGAGTGGCAGTCCCTGATCCGACTTTTGATCCACAGAGCCCGAAGGCGCAGACAAGCAGCGCGCCATGGCGCCTCTACAACATCGGCGGCGGACAGTCCGTGCCCCTGATGCATTACATCGCGCTGCTGGAGCGATGCTTGGGTCGCACCGCGACCATCACGATGCTTCCCATGCAAGCGGGGGATCTTCCGGAGACCCGGGCCGACAGCGACGATCTGGCGCGCGATCTTGGATTCAAGCCAAGCACGTCGGTCGAGGTTGGCGTGGACCGCTTCGTTCGCTGGTATCGCGACTATTACAAGGTCTGAACCGTGAGCCTCGTGCCCTAGGATGTTTCCCATGCGATTCGCGTGGAGAGCCCTCTGGAGCCCCGGCCGTACTGCGGCGTGGTGCACGCTGGCGCTGCTTGCGTGCACGATTGTCGTGCGCGCCGAGGCACCTGAATCGCTTCGCAAGATCGTGGTGATCGGCGCCAGCGTGAGCGACGGTTTCGGTGTGCGGCTTCGCACCGCGCAGCAGGATGGACGCAGCGTGGTGGTAGGCGTGGACATGCGCACGCTGCTGCAGGCGGCGGCCCGCGAACCCGACATGCGCGTGACCTCGCACGCCACGTCGATGTACTTCAGCGATCCGGCGCGCTTCGCCCGCGAAAGCGTTCGGCAGGCGCTTGAGGATCGGCCGTCGCTCGTGCTGGCGGTGGACTGGCTCTTCTGGAACGCATATGGCATTGGCGGCACGCGCGGACCGATGCCGAAGAACTGCGACGATCGCATGGCACTGCTGGAGCGCGGCCTGAGTGAGCTGGAACCGCTGGTCCGATCCGGGGTGCCGATGGTGCTTGGCGACCTGCCTGACATGCAGTCCGCGATCGGGGGAGGCATGATCTCGCAGGCGATGGTGCCGGATCCGGAGTGTCTTGCGAGACTGAACACACGCATCCGCAGCTGGTGCGCGGATCGCCCGACTGTGATGCTGGTGGATCTGTACGACTTGGTGCGCCGCGTGCTGGATGGCAAGCCCGTGCGCGCCTGCAACCGCGACTGGTGCGAGACCGATCTAGGGCCCCTGCTGCAGCGCGATCGACTGCACCCGACGCTGAACGGAACCATGGCGGTGGTGGCCGCGGCGCTGGAAGCCGCCGATCGCGGCACCGGTGGCGCGGCCTCGAAGGCGTTCGACCTGGATCCTTCGACCATCCGTGCGCGCATTGGCACGGTGGCGGCGCAGGGCGCCACCGCGAAGGATGCCGTGAACGCCGCTGAGGTTCCAACCGTCAGGCGGACTTCAGAAGATCCTCGAGTGCAGCCCGCTGCTGCGGGTTCTGGGTCGAATCCTTCGCCTTGAGCAGTGCGGCACGGGCGCGTTCGGCGCCGCACACCTTCGACATGGGTGGCAGCAGTCGCTGCCAGTCCATGCTGGGCCACGTGGTACGCACCGCGCGCTCGAAAAGGATGAACGACTCGGGATCCTTGAGTCGATCCAGTCGCCCTCCCCAGAGCTGCCACAGCATGTCGCGCTGTCTTGGCGTTGGTTCCGCGATGAGCGCATAGGCCTTGAGGAACGCGTCGGGATCGCGCTGGCGAAACAGCGGCTCGATCGCCGTGGGAGCCACGCGTGCGGCCCAAGGTTGCGCAGCGCTGAGCGCCCACAACTGCGCCGCAGCAGCGTCACGCCCTGCGAGCACCAGTTGACGGATTGCAAGCGCGGTGGCGGATCCGTCACGATCGCTCTTGGTGCGCTCGAGGGCGGCCTTGCAGGCGGCGAAGACGTCCTCCTCGCCCGGCAGCAACGGCGTGGGAGGGATCCGCTCCGCGACCGGGATTCCCTTGGGCGCCGCGCACAGCATGAGCGGATCGCCAAGCACCTGCACGCGCCATGGAAGCGCGAACGGACCGTCCCACTGGCGCGCGGCGACCGCGAACGGGACGGCATTGATGAGCCGCTCAAGCACCTGACGCGGATGCACGAACGCGGGCAAGTACGGCTCATGCACGCTGCCCACATAGGCGTAGGCGCCAGCGTCGAGCCAACGACCTCCGATGGTCTCTCGATTCGCGGCCTGCTGCAGCGAGAAGGAGTGGATCAGGTGAAGCGCGATGGGTTTGGAGAGCACTGGAACATCGCCGGGACCTCCGCGGTTGGCTGCGGTTGTCTGGCCAGGCACACCCAGGTCGAAGAAGTCGGCGTTGCCCGAGGTGTTCATGAACAGCAGATCGGCGTTGAACCCGGCGAGCAGTCGGTCGCGCCAAGCGAGCAAGCGTGCCTCGGTGCCGACGCTCTCGGTCACCTGGAATCCAGCCTGGCCCAAGCCGTCGGAGATGCCGGAAAGCCCGTAGGCCGCGAACTGCTGCACGTCGCCGTAGCAGTCCACCGCCAACAGCGAGGTGCGTGCAAGGAACAGGCTGCACATGGCTGCATAGGTGCTTCGCGCGCCGGTACCGAAGATGGAGCCCGCGACCGCGTAGCGCTTGCCGTCCGCGCCGCGACAGAGTGCGTCGGTGGTGGCGACGGGCTCACCGGGCTTGACGGCGGGTACGCCGGGCAACGTTGGAACGCGGTCGGGTGGCAGGTCGGGCGAGGCCTGCAGCGCTATGGTGCGGCAGATCGCCAGGGCATCCAGTGTGTCACCCATGGACTGGTAGGGAAGTTGCGCGGAGTCGAACAGCTGAGACACGGCGGCATCGAGCTTGCCGAAGGTGGTCGCGTCCATGCGGTCGTTCGGTGCGCCGAAGTCACCGTCGAGTTGCATGGGCAACATGCCGTGACCTGCGGCGAGCGCCGCGGCGGCGACGAAGGCTGGATCGGACTGCGTGTAGGCCGCGATGCCGGTGGGAGACATGCGCGCGGCCTCCATGGCCTGTGCGGGTGATTGCGCGTTCGAGTCGCCGCCGAACGCGCGCGTAACGGCACGATCGATGGTGATCTTCAGGGCCGCGGAGTCCTTTGGTGGTGCGATGCGGTCGGTGCGACGCACGATGCGCTTGGGGGCGAACGCACGCACGAACATGGGGGCGTAGATGTCGTCCTCGATCAGGATGGGCCAGCGTGCCTTGGGGCTCCAGCGGGACAGCTCGTCCAAGAAGGTGGCCTCATCGGGCACCAGAACCACACGGTCTTCCACCGGTGCACGGCGCTCGATGGTTGCCACGCGGAGTCCAAGCGCGACGAGCCAGGGTTCGGATTGTGGTGGCGGAGCGTTCTGTTGCGCGTGGACGGAGGACACGAGAAGCCCGATTGCTGCAAGGGCTGTGGCGAAACGGCGGCGCAGAAAACGATGCGGCATCGCCGAATGCTACGGCGTGGCCATTCTGGGCAGGTCGGTAGGCTTCGCGGCGTGAACCTGGTCCCGACGCGCTGGTACGCCACGTTGTTCATGCCCTCAAGCGTGGGGTTGGTGCTGATCACGATCGGGCTGTGGCTGATCTGGAGGCGCATACGCCATGGCAGTGCGGCACCAGCACGCACGTGGGGACTTTGGATCGCGATGCTTGGCTGCACCGAGATGTACGTGTTCAGCACGCCCCTGGTGGCGACGTGGCTTGCCCAGTCTCTGGAGGCGCAGACGCGGGCGGTGAGGATCGAAGATCTACCCCAGGCGGACGCCATCGTGGTGTTGGCGGGCGACCAGTCCGTGCACAAGCGCGACGATGGCAGCTTTGATTTCTTCAACCGGAGCGGTGATCGTTTCGAGCGAGGGGTGGAGGCATTCCTCGCAGGAA
>Ga0194134_10002890_pt1 | contig 19401 bp, 20 predicted proteins | sample TA2KigOff0mmetaG_FD_148602 | JGI IMG/M metagenome (GOLD analysis project Ga0194134, IMG submission 148602) | Freshwater microbial communities from Lake Tanganyika, Tanzania - TA2015056 Kigoma Offshore 0m | ecosystem: Environmental > Aquatic > Freshwater > Lake | place: Tanzania: Lake Tanganyika... | reverse complement strand
TCCGCCGGCAAGGAGCACCGTGAGGGCCGTCTGCACGGTCTCGGGCTTGCCGGAGATCACCGTCTGGACGGACGTCCGTACGCGGGAAGCGGCAGCCAAGTCCGACGGGGGTGGCTGCGCCGACCCGCCGGACCGGGGAGCCGTCGTCTCGGGGGTCGAGGTCACCTGAGGATTCTCACCCGAGAACGCCAAGGAGGCCACCCTGGGGGACCGGCCGCCATCGCAGGCGGGAGGATGCCCCCATGGCAACCGTGCACCCGGCCCAGTTGGGCCGATTCTTCGAGGACTATGTCGTCGGCGACACCTACCAGCATCCGTTCGGCCGCACGATCTCGGAGACCGACTCCACGTGGTTCACCCTGCTGACCTGCAACACCAATCAAAACCACTTCAATGCCCACCTGGCGCAGTCCAACCCGATCACCCAGGGGCGCATCATCGTCAACTCGGGACTCACGGTCGCCCTGGTGCTGGGCCTGTCGGTCATCGACATGAGCCAGAACGCCGTGGCCAACCTCGGCTGGACCGACATCAAGCTCACGCACCCGGTCTACGTGGGCGACACGATCTACGCCGAGAGCATCTGCATCGACAAGCGCGAGAGTTCGTCGCGCCCAAAGATGGGCATCATCACCATGAAGACCCGGGGGCTCAACCAGGACGGCGACGAGGTCGTCTCGTGGGTCCGCACGGTGATGATCCCCAAACGGTCGTCGGGCATCGGGCAGGACTACTTCCCCGAGGCCAAGTCCGGCCCGCTGGCGATGCCGGAGGCGTGATGGCGAGGGTGCGCCGCAGGTCCTAGGGACTGGGCTCGCGCGGCGGCACCGGCGGTGGCACGTCGCACGTGCGCCCGGCCGGGCGATCCGCGAAGCGATCGGCGATCCACGTGACCACCTGTGGTCCGGCGGTGATGGCCGCCTCCATGTGGTCGACATCGCCCATCCACAGCATGGAGAGCGTTGATCCGGCATTGCACCACTTCTCCTGCAAGATCGCGTTGGGCCAGGGCAGGACGACCTGGTCGGCCAGGCCCTGCGCAACCATGACCGGCATGTCGCGAGGCAGCGGCCCGGGCGTCTGCTGGTCGACGACGGCCTTCCACTGCGGCTGCGTCAGCGGGTTGACCTCGAAGAACGACTGCCCGAGCTTGCTGCGCGCAAGGCCCTCTAGGGCGCCCAGATCGATGCACTCCTCGGCGATGCGCTCGTAGTTGTTGATGCCCGCCTTCGTCACGACCCCGTCGAAGGGAAGGGAGGGCTCGATGGCGCTCCAGGCAATGGCCGCCTCCGGGCCGATGACCCAACCCACGGCCCCCGCCCACTGGGCATCCACGATGGGGGTGAGTTCGGCCGCGGGTGCGGCCGCGGCGACACCGACCAGGTCGAGGTCGGGTGCCTTGGCGCGCGCCAGTGCACCGGCCCACAGCGCCGAATGTCCACCCTGCGAGTGACCGTAGACGGCGTAGCGGTTGCTCGCCTGTGCCTCGGGCCACGAGCGGATCGCACGGACGGAGTTGACGACGTCGTTGACCTCGGCCTCGGCCACGAGGAAGAGCTCGGGCCCCGGCGTGCCAAGGCCGACGTAGTCGGTGGCCACGACGACCCACCCGAGCGTGAGCATCTGCTCGAGCCAGCCGGACATGTCGTTGGTTCCGCGCGGTGAGCGCGATGGCGCGCAGGCGTCGCCCATGCCGACCGTGCCGTGCGCCCACGCCACGACGGGGCGGCCTTCGGGAGGCGCGGGGGAATCGGGGACGAAGACCATGGCGCCGGAGACCGCAGGGGTGCCATCGGGACGCTCAGACACATAGAGCATGCGGTAGGCGCGGGCACCCTGGAGCTCGAGAGAGTCGGCGGTGTCGGGGAAGGTGAGCGGGGCGGTCCGGATCACCGATCCGGGCGCGACCAGCACGGCCGGAGGCTCGTAGAAGGGGGCGAGCTCTGCCTGCGCCGAGCGGTCCTGGCGCACATTCCCCATCACCACCGCCAAGGACGTGACGGCCCCGGCCAGCAGGATGGCGATGAGGACCAGGAGGACGTTGCGGCCGGGCTTCACGCCGCCAGACTAGGCGGTGCGGTCGCCGTCGTGCGTAGTCTTGAGCCACGCAGAGCTCATTCCGCAATCGCAGCGATCATCGCGACCGCCGTGCTCGTCGTGCCGGCGGCCGAGGCATCGGCGAATCCGGTATTCGAGTTCGACTACCGATCATCCTCGTCCGTGGTGAAACTCGCCGACGGCACGTGGCTGATGATGACCTCCGACATTCCATCGGGCAAGACGTCCGGACCCTCGCCAAACCGACCGTGTCCTTCGCCAAGTCGAAGGCGACGGTGTCGTGGCAGTTCCCCGTGGGAGCCGCGACGCCCGACGGCTTCATCATCGAGCGCAAGAGCGGCTCCGCCTGGGTGCAGGGGGCCGGCGTGGGGGCCGACAAGCGCAGGTTCGTGACCACCGTGGCCTCGCTAGGCAAGAAGGCGGGCAAGAAAGTGACGGTCAGAGTGGTGGCCATCCTGGGAGACCAGCGCGCCGAGTCACCGTCGGCGGCAGCGCGCGTGCCGAAGCGCTAGTTGCTCTCCAGGTCGGCCTTCAAGGCATCGAGCGTCGCGCGCATCGTCTGTCGATTGCGGGTCGCCGCGTCGTAGCCGCGTCCGACGGGCAGGCCCGCCGGCTTGGCGAGCACGCCCAGCACTCCGTCGCGGCGGTCGGTCCACCGCTGGGTGACGCGGGTACACCCGTCGGGCAGTGCCTCGAGCTCGAAGGCCCACCGCGCGATCGGGAACGGCCCGACGTTGACGTCGAAGGCAAAGCGCCTCTCGCTCTGGGCCACCACGACGCGGCACTGGGTGCGCCACGACAGGCGCGCCCTGTTGAGCCCCGTGAAGCGATCGCCTACCGCCCATGCCCCGGTGCCGGAGTTACGCATGGCGCCGGTGGCCTCGGGGCTCCAGCGACCGTATTCGCAGGGGTCGCTGACGGCCGACCACACCGCGGAGGCGGGCGCATCGATGGTGACGATCTCGACGACCTCGTAGGGGCTCATGTCAGTCCTTGACGAAGATGTGGACGAGGTCGAGGTGCTCGCGGATGGGCTCCTGCGTCAGGTGGGGGGCCACTCGCTCGCGGAAGCGCACGAAGATGCTGTCGTCGACGACATCGAGCGCCTCCATGTTGGACTCGAAGATCCCGATGCCGCGGATCACGCCGCCCTCGCGATCGCCGGTGACCAGGATCAGGTCCTCCGACGGGTTGAGGACGCCGAACTCGTCGGCGAAGGTGATGTAGGCGTCGAGGACCTCGTCGAACGCCTCGGGCTTGACGAACATCGTGTATTCGATGACGGTGCTCATGGGCCTCCCGATTGGTTGCCACAGACTAGGGCCCGGCTAATGGTGGGCGATGGGGAGGGTGCCCAGATCGTGCTCGATGATGTCCCGGTCCTCGTTGTCGAGGTCGACGGCGATGCGATAGGCGAGGTTGCGTTGCTCGCGAGCGGCGTCCATATCGCCGAGCATGGCGTACGCGCGGGCCATCGCCTCATGTGCCGAGGCCGGTATGAAGTCCTCCACGCGTTCGGACTCGGCGATGTCGAGGCAGCGCTGCGCGTGGAGTAGGGCGAGGTCGCCGTGGCCGAGCACCGCGTGGACGCGACTGCACTGCCACTCGCCGATCGCCCACTGGGAGGCTGCACCGACGCGTCGCCAGTGCCACAGGCTCGCCTCCGCCGTGGCCACCATGGCCTCATCGTGAATGGCGGTGCGCGCATCCATGTCGAGGTAGGTCCACGTGAGGTGGAACAGGTCCATCGCGATCTGGCGCTCGCTTTCGATCGACAGGGTGTCGGTGCCGAGGCCGGTGATGATGCGCGGGCCGGCGGGGGTGTGGTAGGCGGCGATCAGGTGGGGGGTGAGATCCGCGGAGACGGCGATGGGGCCCACTGCGCCGAGGGAGTCCAGGTGGCGGCGCACGCGATCGACATCGGGGTGGGCCAGGGTCAGCGAGATCAGGCGCGCCTCGCTCGCGGGGAGGCGGAGCGCAACGGGGTCGCCGTCCCATTCGATGATGTGCGGCCCCACTCCGTCGAGGGGGAGTCCGCCATCGGCGGGAAGGGTGATGCGCCAGGTGAGCGCATCGCGCGCCATCTCGGTGACGGCCCCGGGCGCTTCGGTGCTCGCACTTGCCGTCGCCGCGATGTCGGGGGAGCGCAGCACCCAGGTGGCCAGGTGTGTCTCCTGCGCGTGATCGAGGTCGAACCAGCGGGGGCGGTCGGGTGCCGGGGCGGCGGGGTCGATGGCGATGACCTCGGCGTAGGTCGACTCGCCCGTGCGCACGACGCGGTTGTGCGTTGCCATCCGCGCGTGCGCACCGCCGCCAGCGACGGGGACCCCCAGCCGTTTGTCGAGCCACGTCGCTCCTGCCTCGAGGTCCGGTGACGTGACGACCACATGATCGATAACGGTGGGTGGCACGGGCTCGGGCACGCGAGCAGGCTAACGTCGGCGCCTTCGGCGAAAGGACGCGGATGGATGCGACGGCGGGCGGCCCGAGGCTGCTGCTGACCTATGTCGGGGCGGGTGCGCTGGCCGGCACCCTCTCGGGGCTCCTCGGCGTCGGCGGGGGAATCGTCCTCGTGCCGCTGCTCGTGCTTGTCCTGAAGTGGGAGCACAAGCCGGCCCAGGCGACCGCTCTCGTCCTTGTCTCGATGGCCGCGCTCGCCGGGGTCATTGGCTACGCCCTGTCGGGGGACGTGGCCGTCGTCCCGGCCCTGTTCATCCTGATCGGTGGCCTCGTCGGTGCGTGGGTCGGCGCGATCGTCGTGCAGCGCGTGCACTCGTACGTGCTTCAAGTGGCCTTTGGCATGGTGATGATTGCCGCGGCCGTTCGCCTCGCCTGGCCGGTGGGACCCGGCGGCGTGCCCATCGATTCGTCCCCGGCCCTGACGCCGGCGCTCACCGTCGCCTTCGTCGTCAGTGGCCTGGCCATGGGCCTGCTCTCCGCTCTCTTCGGCATCGGTGGCGGCATCGTGCTGGTCCCGATACTCGTCACCCTGCTGGACTTCGATCAAAAGCTCGCGGCTGGCACCTCGCTGGCCGTCATGATCCCGATTGCCCTGCTCGGCGCGCTTCGACTGTCGCGAGCGGGGCTGACCCAGTGGTCCGCGGGATGGCGCATCGGCCTGGGCGGACTCGTCGGCGGACTCGTCGGCGCCCAAATGGCACTGCGGCTGCCCACCGAGGTGCTCGCTTGGATCTTCGGTGCGCTCCTGGTGTTCGTGGGGGCTCGGATGATCTGGACAGGCGTGCGCACGGGACGGGAACTGCGCGAATCGCCTGTTTGAGGGCGTTCCTTACGACTTCATGGGGGATTGCATGAGACGTCCCCCTGAACCTTGGAGTTTCTCCCGTGGCCCAGGGGCGGCGTTCGGGTTACGGTAGGAGCACCCCTCGTCAGATCCCCCCCGAACTGGCGAGGGGTCCTTCCATGCCCGCCTAGGTCAGTGGCCGGGGGTAGCGATCGCGGAGCAGTTCGAACTCCAACAGCAGGCGCTCATCGTGATCGGTGAGGGCCACTCCCGCGTGCAGCGCCGAGTGGGTAGCGACCCGCCGGTTGGGGTTACGCCGCAGGGCGCCCCGAGGTCCTACGTCCCCGCTCGCATGACCTGCTCGGCGTAGGACGCGAATGCCTTGCAGCCATCCTTGGTCATGCTGCCGTCGGCGTTGAGCCACTCAGGGTTGGTCATCGAGAGGGCATTCCAGCTAAAGATCCGGACGTTGGGGTAGGTCTCGGCCAGGCCAGTGATGGCCGCGTTGGTGTCCTGCTCGAAGGTGTATCGCTCAGGATCGTCGGGCACTTGGATAGTGGTCCATACGACCACGCGATCCGGACCAAGAATCTTCATCAGCCCATCGAGTTCGCTCGCGGTGGCCCCACCATTGGCGCCGAGGTGGATGAGGACTCCGCCGGGAATGCTGTCGTCGATGGCGCGTAGGTCGAAGGCGACGGCGTCGACGCGTCGGTCGGAGACCGCATCGACCTCGAAGCCCAGTTTGCGCAGGCAGGGCTTCACGCTGACCAGCACATAGTCCCCGAAGGCCAGCACCTCACCGGTGTAGGGGCTAGGAGCCGAGGGCAGCGCACCGGGCGACGACGTCGACGCAACGACAGGCGTCCGGGCGGGCTCGACTTGCGGATCTGCCGACAGGGGCCCCCCGGCCACGAGAATGGCTGTCCAGATGCCCGCGGTGAACGCAACGAGCATCAGCACGACAAGACCGAGGGTCCGCACCCAGTCCATGGCACATCCGAATGTAGTGGCGTGCTATGGCCCCGTCAGTGAAATGCGCGTCGCGCCCTGCGGGAAAACCTCGATCTACGAGGACGCAAGCAGCGGAGTGATGTCGGTGACGATCTCGCCCGGCTTGGTCTTGGGCGCGTAGCGCTTCACGGTGGTGCCGTCGGGGGCGACCAGGAACTTCGTGAAGTTCCACTTGATGGAGGATCCGAGGAGCCCTCCGGCGCGCTCTTTGAGGAAGGCGAAGACCGGGTGGGTCGACTTGCCGTTGACGTCGATCTTGGTGGATAGGGGGAAGGTCACACCGTAGTTGACGCGGCAGAACTCCTCGATCTGAGTGTCATCGCCGGGCTCTTGATGAGCGAACTGATCGCAGGGGAAGCCGAGGACGACGAGCCCCTGCGGGCCGAGCTCCTCGTGCAGCTTCTGCAGGTCGTCATACTGCGGCGTGAAGCCGCACTTGCTCGCGGTGTTGACGACGAGCACGGGCTTGCCGGCGAACTCAGACAGTTGAACCTGCTTGCCGTGGTTGTCGATGAAGGAGAGGTCATAGAGGGAGTCGGCCATGCCGCTACTCTCCCACTATCCTGCGGAGCGTGCCTGATTCCCGATCAGCAGACGCCCTGCCGACGGTTGGCCGCGTGGGCCTGGCCGCCGTCCTTCTCATTGCCGGGATCGGGCACTTTCTCTCCCATGACGCCTTCCTCGCCCAGGTTCCCCCGTGGATGCCCCTGCCGTCGGCCGTCGTCTACGTCTCGGGTGTCGTCGAAGTGGCCCTCGGCCTCGCGCTCCTGCTGGTCGTGCGGCACCGGGCCGCGGTCGGCTGGGTGGTGGCGGCCTTCTTCGTCATCGTCTTCCCCGGCAACATCTGGCAGTTCATCGAGGGGCGCGATGCCTTCGGGCTCGACACCGACGCCGCCCGATTCATTCGACTGCTCTTCCAGCCGGTGCTCGTCGTTTGGGCCCTGTGGTGCACCGGTGCCCTGGCCCAGATTGCCCATGGGCGCGCCAGGCCTGCCGGTGAGTGACAGGGTGTGAGCGTGCGCCGTCACGTTCGCCGGGCTACGGCCGTCGCAGCACTGGCCTTCGCGCTGTGCGCCTGCTCGGGCAATACCGACAGATCCGTGGCGGAGCCGACCGCTGACGCCACAGACAGGATCGACTGCGCGATCACACTCAACGCGATGGGCGAGTACGGCACGGCCGTACTCGACCTCGCCGCCAGCGTGCAGGCCAATGACTCGATGTCGGCGATCGCCGCAGCCGACGCCATGCTCTACGCCATCGGCCAGCTCATGCCCACGATCGAGGCGGTCGGGGAGCCCGCCGAGGAGTTTGCCGCGCACGCCTGGGCGGTGGCCGCCCTGATCAAGAGCTCGGCAGCCAACGGCACCTCGATGCAGGAGACCCTGCCCAAGATCACCGAGGCCTTCAAGGACCCCGCCTTCGACACCGGCGGCGATGCCCTTCAGGACTACGTCGACACCCGGTGCCCCGCGCCGGCCCAGGAGTAGCCGATGAGCGTCCACTACCGATCGTGCAATCTGTGCGAGGCCTCGTGCGGCCTGGAGATCACCGTCGAGGCCAACCTCGTCATCGGCATCCGTGGCGATCATCACGACCCGATGAGCCGCGGCTACCTGTGCCCCAAGGGTGTGGCATGGCAGGACCTGCACAACGACCCCGATCGGCTGCGCCATCCGGTGCGACGCACGGCCACGGGCTGGGAGCGGATCGGCTGGGATGAGGCATTCGATCTCGTGGCGTCGCGGCTGCTGCAGACCAAGGAGCAGCACGGCGGCGATGCGATCGCGTTCTACCTCGGCAATCCCATCGCTCACGGGTGGGGGCCGATCATCCTCATCCCGATGCTGCTCAAGGCGCTGGGCACAAATCAGCGCTACTCCGCCGCCAGCGTCGATCAGCAGCCGCAGCACCTGCTGAGCTACCTGCTCTTCGGCTCGCCCCTGCTGCTGCCCGTGCCCGATGTCGACCGCACCGACTTCCTCCTGGTCGTCGGCGGCAACCCGCTGGTGTCCAACGGTTCGATCATGACCGCCCCCAACATCAAGCGACGCCTCGAGGGGATCCGTGAGCGCGGCGGTCGCGTGGTCGTCGTCGACCCACGCCGCACCGAGACGGCGCGCATCGCCGACGCGCACCACTTCATCCGGCCGGGCACCGACGTCTACCTGCTCGCGGCCATGGCCCAGGTGCTCTTTGCGGAGGGCGTGGTGAAGCCCGGTGCGGCAGCGGCCTACGTCGACGGCATCGAGGCGGTCGGCCGCATGGTGTCGCCGTTCACCCCGGAGGCCGTGGCCGAGGTCACGGGGATCGGGGCGGAGGAGATCCGGCAGTTGGCGCGCGACTTCGCCGGCGCGAAGCGCGGCGCCGTCTACGCGCGGCTGGGGGTGTGCCAGACCGTCTACGGCACGAGTGCCTACTGGCTGGTGCACGTCCTCAACGTCCTGGCGGGCCGGCTCGACGTGCCCGGCGGCTGGATGCTCGCGACCCCGGCCTTCGACCTGCCGGTCATCGGCGCCAAGACCACCGATCTCATCGGCTACGACCGCTGGCGCTCGCGCGTGCGCGGCATCCCCGAGGTGGCTGCTGAGTTCCCGACCGTCACCCTCGCCGACGAGATCCTTACGCCGGGCGACGGCCAGGTGCGCGCCATGGTGATCGTCGCGGGCAACCCCGTGCTCACCGTGCCCGACGGCCGCCGCGTCGACGAGGCATTGGCCGACCTGGACTTCCTGGTGTCGGTCGACTACTACGTCAACGAGAGCAATCGCCACGCCGACGTGATCCTGCCGCCGACCGCCGCTCTCGAGCGCGAGGAGTTCGACGTCGTCTTCCCGGCCGTCAGCGTGCGCAACCACGTGCGCTGGGGCCCGCAGGTCCTGCAGCCCGCTCCCGACACGCGCTCAGATGCCGAGATCCTCATGGCCCTGCTCGTCCGTATCGAGGCGTCCACGATGGGACCGCGCCGGGCGCAGGCACTCGATCGGGCGCGGCGGCGGCTTCTCCCGCGCCGGCTCGTCGACATCGCCTTGCGCATCGGCCCGTGGGGGATTCGCCACGGACGCCGACTCTCGCTGCGCAAGGTGCAGAAGTATCGACATGGCCTCGACCTGGGCCCGCTCGAGCCGGTGCTGCCGGGGCGCCTGATGACCGAGGGCAAGCGCATTCGGCTCGACCACCCGGTGGTGGTGGCGGACTGGCCCCGCGTCGTGGCAGGCCTGGAGAGCGCGCGGGCGGATGCGGCGGGAGACGGGCTGCTTCTCATCGGACGTCGCCATCTGCGCAGCAACAACTCGTGGATGCACAACAGCGAGCGACTGACCTCCGGCAGCAATCACTGCTCACTGCTGATGAATCCTGCAGATGCTGCCGTGCGCAGCCTGCACGAGGCCGACGAGGTCTGCGTGGGATCGCGAGTGGGGGAGATCGCCGCCCAGGTGGCCATCACCGACGACGTGATGCCCGGTGTCGTGTGCATGCCCCACGGCTGGGGGCACGGATCGCGCGATGGGGTGGGCTGGCAGCACGCGGCGGCGCAGCCCGGCGCTAGCGTCAACGACATCACCGACGACCTGCGCTACGACCCGGTGAGCGGCAACGCGGCCGTGACCGCGCTGCCGGTGACCGTGCGCGCGGCAGCCTCCTGACCTACGGGGCCTTGATCACCTTGATCTGCGGCAGGGGATACAGGGGCGGCGAGGGCTGGTTGGCCGTCGCGGGACCGTCCGGCACGTCCCACACATTGACCTCGCCCTTGCACTTCTGCTTGACCGGCACGCCGTAGACGCCCGCCTTGGCGGGCCAGCCGATGGTCAGGGGGAAGTAGGTGGGGGAATTGAAGGCCGGCCGCGTGCCGGTGAGCGTGTAGACGACCTTGGCGGAGCCGCTCGAGGAGCGCTTCGTGGAGACCTTCCAGCCGTCGACTTTCCCGGGCTGCACGGTGCGGAAGGACGCGTCGAGGTAGACGACCACCGTGTCGATGCCGACCTCATTGGCCAGGCAGCCGTGCTGGAGTTCGAGCCTGATGGTGGATGTGCGGCCGGCGTACGCCGGATCACCCTCGAGGTCGACGATGGCGTGAGCCGAGGCCGGCCCTGCGCTGACGACGACAGTGCAGGCCGCGATCGAGGCGATGATCGAGGCGCGGACGAATCGAGTATTCATGCGGCCACTGTCCTAGATGCTGCGCACGAACTCGATCACGCCGGCGACGTAGACCTCGGGGTCGTCCCACATCGCCATGTGGCTGCCGTCGGGGCAGTGCAGATAGGTGCCACTGGGGAGCCGATCAGCCATCGCCCGCATGTGGGCCGGATCCATCGTGTCGTGCTCGGCCCCGATGACTAGGGTTGGCACCGCGATCTCTGGCAGGTTGTCGAAGCGGTCCCACGTGTAGAGGCTCGCCTCGGGCGTGGAGCCGAGCTCGCTCGGACCTTGCATGGGCACGTAGATGGCGGGGTTGAGGTGGGCGAAGGACCGCGTCACCGGCTCGGGCCACTCCTCGGCCGGCTTGCGCAGCACGTGGTGCACGTAGTGGTGCTCCATCAGGAGGGCCTCGTATTCCGGATTGGCGTAGTCCTCGGCGGCCTCGATCTCCTGGATGCGGGCGAGCGCGGTGGGATCCATCGTCGGCATGATGACCTCGCGCGCGAAGCGGTCGTAGGCAGGGATCGACGACATCATGTTGGACACGATCAGGCCCTTGAGGTGCTGGCCGTGCGTCAGGGCGTACTCGATGCCGAGCAGGCCGCCCCACGAATGGCCCAGGATGATGAAGTTGTCGCGATCCAGGTCTAGTGCGATGCGCACCTGCTCCACTTCGTCGACGAATCGCTCGAGGGTCCACAGGCTGTCATCGTCAGGCTGGTCACTCGCGTGCGATCCGAGCTGGTCGTAGTAGATGACCTCCACGCCGCCATCGACGAGAGCGGGCGCGAGCGACTCGAAGTATTCGTGCGTCGCCGCGGGACCGCCATGCAGGAGCAGCACGCGTGCGCGCGGATTGGCGCCCAGCGTCTGCGTCCACACCTCGAAGGTTCCCGACGGGGTGGTGATGGGGATGCGGCGTTCGCTCATGCAGCGAATCGAAGCATGCCGGGGGGACCCCCTGGGGCAGCGCCCTGGCGATCACGCCGCGATCCCCCTTGAGCCTCTACGCCTCGCTCATCGAATTGACCAGGCGCACTAGTTAGAGATGTGCTCAAGGTGCTACTCCAGGTAGGGCTGCTGGTGGTCACCACCCGGCGAAAGGAGCGATCTCCTCGTCGGTGACCGTGTCTGCCTCAGCGATCGCCTGGAGCAGAATCGACGCGCCTTCGTGGGCTTCGCGCTCCGATAGCGTCAGGGGCGGTGTCACCTCCAGGACGTTGCCACCGACGTAGAAGACGACAGCGCCCAACTGCCATGCCCGGTAGGCCGCTTTGCGCGCACGATAGGGGGCCCGCCGCCCGAGGTCGCCAGCGTCGACGATATCGATTCCGATGGTTAGGCCCCGACCACGCACGTCGCCGACGACCGCTTCTAGGCCCAGGGCAGCGACTCCCTGGGCGAGCTCACCGGTGAGCTGCGCGCCGACGTCAGCGGCGTGAGATGAGAGATCCTCGCGATCGAGGATATTGAGCATTGTGAGGCCAGCCCGCGCGCAGATGGGGTTCGCCGCCGAGGTGAGGAGGGTGGACGCAGTGCCACAGTCCAAGATCGACGCCGGACCCACGGCCGCGGACAAGGGGAGCCCGGCTCCAAGTGACTTGCCGTAGGTGACGATGTCCGGGCCGATGCCCTCATGGGCGTAGGCCTGCAGGGCACCGGTGCGCCCTAGGCCGACCTTCACCTCATCGACGATCAGCGGCACGGAGTGTCGAGTCGCAGCGTCCCGCACACCGCGCAGGAATCCATCGACGGGGATGATCAGACCGCCGTCGGACTGGATCGGCTCCATGATGATGCACGCCACGTCGCCTATATCCAAATTGCGCTCAAGCGCGGAGAGGTCTTGAGTGAGCGTCTCGGTTGCGTCACCGGTCCGCGGGCGGACCGGGTCGGGGTAGGGCAGGTATGTAACGTGGGGATCGGCAGGGGCGGTGGCGTTGAGCACCTGTGACACGGCCCGTGCCAGGCCCATCCCACCGTGATAGCCCCCGATGAAGGCGATCACGCGGGGTCGGCCGGTCGCGCGACGACAGGCCTGGAGGGCGGCCTCGTTGGCGTCCGTCCCTGCGTTGCCGAGGTAAACCCTCGATCCACTAGGCATGCGTGTGAGGTCGAGCAGTCGTTCAGCGAGTGCGACCGCATCGGTGCTGATTGCGGAAAGGCCACTCACGCCGGCGGGGGAGGCCGCGGCATCAGCGATTGCGCGAGCAATCTCTGGATTGCCGTACCCCAAGCCTGCAGCGGTCCACGAGGCCGAAAGGTCAAGGAGTCGTCGCCCGCCCGGCTCGACGAGGTAGGAGCCTTCGCCTGAGTCCACGGCGAGCGGGAAGAAGCGCAGCTTCTCGACTCCGGCGATCACCTGGGCATCGCGACCAAGCACCGCCGCTGCATCTGCAGTGGGCAGCGTGATGGGGTGCGATGGGGAAGGGCTGATCACAGCACCTCGGCGTAGGCACGGCAGCGCTCAGCCTCGGAGAGCCCCGCGAGATGCTCCTCCTCGCCGCGCCGCACGGCCGCAGCGGTCGTGACGAGGTCATCGGCGAACCAGCTCTGCGCGATTTCATCCGCCAGGAATGCCTCGTGGGCAGCATCGACGGTGGGAGGCAGTGGGTCGAAGACTTCGTCGTCGATGTGCCCCGTGAGGACCCGATCGATCGGCGCCGCTCGCTCCAGCCCGTCACACATCGCGTGGACTAGTGCCGCAAGGACGAGGTGAGGATTTGCCGTGGCATCGGCGGCGCGATACTCGATGTTAAAGGTGCGGCCGACGGTGTCGCCGGGCACCATGGGGGAGACGCGCAGCAGTGCCTCCCGATTGTGCAGTCCCACGAAGGCACCGGCCGAACTCCATCGGTGCGGTGTCAGGCGCAGGAAGGACACGCGACTTGGGGCCGTCCACGCAAGTAGCGCCGATGTGTGGGTGAGGATGCCCGCACACGCTTGCGACGCCGAGGGCGAGAGTCCAGCAGGCCCGGACACGTCGAAGGTCATCTGTTGACCGTCTCGCCACAGGGACATGTGGACATGGACACCGTTGCCTACCGCGTTGGGATCGAGCAGTGGCGCGAAGGTAGCTCGAAGTCCTTCCTGGCGAGCTGATTCACGGATAATCTCTCGGGTCAAGACCGCGGCATCCGCGGCGCGGAGCGCGTCCGACGGCCTCACGGTGACCTCAAACTGCCCGGGGCCGTACTCCGGTAGCCAGTTTTCCCACTCGATGCCCGCGCCGTTGAGGTTGCGCCGAGCGCGAGACCCGAACGGCTCCCCGGCGGTCAGTCCGCCAATCGTGAAGGCGCCCGGTCCAGCCTGCCTGTCCGTAGCGTCAAGAAGGGCGAACTCGTGCTCGAACGCCACGGTAAGCGACAGGCGGTGATCGGCTAAGAGGCGTGCGAGAGCCTGCTTGAGATTGGTGCGCGGGCAGCACTCCCACGGGCTGCCATCAGGAAGGGTTTGGTCGGCCAGGTAGAAGTCAACGTCGCCGCCGGGCAGTGGAAAGGCGCACTTGGTTTTCGGATCGGGGATGAGGCGCAGGTCACCGAGTGCTCCAAAAGGATTTGGTTCGACGAGATGACCGAAAGAATTGATGGCGAGATCCGCCGGCACCCAGCCGACACCAGACGTCACGGACAGGTCGGCGGAGGGAAGCCCCCGACCCCGCGTGAGTGCAACAAGATCGTTTGTGGCGACAAAGGCGAGGCGATCATCAGACATGTGTCCTCCTCAGGCGATCAACACGAGATCGATGGCGCCAGTAGGGATGTCCACGACGAGAAGAGTCCCATTGGGCAATGGTTGCGCGTGGTCCGCATGTGGCCGGACTCCCGTCGACCATGCACTGATGGTGCCCCGATCCTCACTCCAGGTCAGGTCGAAGTAGTCGTCGTCGGCGTCGCTAGGCCGATTCTCCGGCTTAAACAGGCAGGCGACGGCCAGAGTATTCGGCGTCAGGATCATGGCGTTGAGTGATGTGTAGGCGATGCCCGACAGGCGCTCGGCGGTGCGCTGCATCGCCGCAGCAATGTCGCCGTTCTCGCGTCGGAGTTCGCTGATGAAGATGCCGAAGTAGCGCTCGCTGTCGGTATCTCCCCGAAAGGAGTCCACGAGGTCGGCATCAATGTCGCTGAGCAACTCGGTGGATCCGGGCAGCATGCCGTTGTGCACGAATGCGACGGGACCGAGGCTGCTGGGTGCCTCAAAGGGATGCGTGTTGCCGAGGTGAACGGCGAGATCATCCGTGGCCCTGCGCAGGTGGACCATGCCCGCCCGCGCGGCCCGTGAGCGCATGTCGCGGGCGAAGACGGGGTCTGTGTGAGCGGCAACGGGCCCCCGCTCAATGTAGAGGTCGTCAGGCGGCTCCGCTGTAGCGATGCCCCAGCCGTCGCAATGGACACGGCTGAGGTTGGAGAGGGAGTCCTGGTCTGCCCCGAGTACTTCCTCTGGGCAGACCGGGTGCGGGGATCGCCATGAAAGCAAGCGGCACACAGTCGACTCTTCCGTCCGAGGTCAGACCTTTTCGGCAACGCGTTTGCCGAAAAGGCCATTGGGGAACAGGGACAGTACGGCGATCACGAGCACAAATGTCAGGGAGTCCCGGTAGGGAGCCAGGCCTTCTGGCAGCCAGGTTTGCAGGGCGATCTCGATGGCAGCAAGGAGGTAGCCACCAAGGACGGCGCCGGATATTGAGCCGAGGCCGCCGATCACGACAACAACGAAGGCGGCCAACACGGGCTTGAGGCCCATGAGGGGGTCGACGGACCCTCGCTGCATCACCCACAGCACGCCAGCGATCCCGGCGAGCAGCCCTGAGATCAGGAAGGCGATGGCAATGAGTCGAGACGCCCTAAAGCCCATGAGCCGGAGCGTCTCAAAGTCATCAGCGGCCGCGCGGATTGCCCACCCCGAGCGGCTGCGATCGAAGAAGACCTTGAGCGCGATCAGGCTCAGGAGAGAGACGACAATCGAAATCGCCTGGATGATGGACACCTGCGCGTTGCCAATGGCGATGGAGCCGGTGAAAAGCGAAGGCACGGGCACGGCTTGGCCCCGCGCAGAGATAAAGTTCTGGAAGATAACCTGCAGCAGCATGGCGACAGCAAAACTCGTCATGAGCAGTGTCGCCGGGTTCGCATTGCGCACAGGTCGAAAGGCAGTTGTTTCCATGATGACCGCGGCGACTCCGCCCACGAGCACCGCCGCGAGGACGGCAGCCCAGAAGGGCACGCCCAGGAGGATTCCGGCGAGCAGGGCGTAGCCGGCCAGGGTCATCAGTTCACCATGAGCGAAGTTGATCAGCCCAAGGACGCTGAAGACAACCGCCAAGCCCAGAGCGAGGAGTGCATACGTGCCACCCAAGCTCACCACGTTAACGATATAGGTCAAGATGGCATCCACGAGCTACTCCTCCGCGCCCAGGTAGAAGTGCTTCACGTCGTCAGAGTTGCGCAATTCCGCAGCGGATCCCGACATCACGATTGTGCCGTTGGCCATGGCGTATGCTCGATCCGCAAAGTTGAGAACCCGGATGACCTCTTGCTCAACGATCAGCATGCTGAGTCCGTCAGCCTTGAGGTCCGCCAGCAATTCGTAGACGCGATCCACCAGCGTGGGTGCGAGCCCGAGGGACGGCTCGTCAATGAGCAGCAGGTCTGGCTGCGACATCAAGGCTCGCGCAATCGCCACCTGCTGCTGCTCTCCGCCTGACAAGGTCCCGGCGGGCTGATCTCGACGCTCAGCAAGGATCGGTAGTCTCGCCAGGAGGGCCTCATACGTCGACTGGATCGCCTTGCGGTGGCGCGCCGCGAGCATGAGATTTTCATGGATCGTCAACTGCGGGAACAGTCGGCGACCTTCAGGCACAAGGGTCAAGCCTTGCGACACGATGCGCTCACAGGCGACCCCGGATATTGATGTGCTTCGGAAGTTGACCTGACCCGTTGACTTGATCAGGCCCAGGATCGCACGCAGGGTCGAGGATTTCCCTGCGCCGTTCGGGCCGAGGAGGGCGACTGCTTCGCCCTCCTCGACCCGAATGCTGCTGTCGTGAACGGCCTGGACTCCGCCGTAATTCACGGAGAGGCCGGTCACGTCCAGCAACGTCGACATATCGCTTCCTATCTTGATTGCGCTCAGGCCGCGGGCACGGTGGCCGGATCGACGATGACCACCTCGACGAGCGAGCGCTCGCCTCCGGTGACCTTGATGAGAGCGATCTCGCGGATGGCCATGCGGTCACCACCCTTGAAGCTGATCGTGCCCGTGATGCCCTGGACTCCCTCGAGATTGGTGATGGCGTCCTTGATGGCCACCGGGTCGCAGCTTTGTGCATTCGTGACTGCTGCGTTGAGGACGTTGCCAAGCTCGTAGCCGGTGACAGCGAAGATCGCCTCGGGATCCTTGCCGTACTTCGCGTTGTACTTGGTGAAGAACTCGCCCATCGGCCCCTCGTTCGCGAGCACGCCGGCGGTCGTGTATACGACGCCCTCGGCCGTCTCACCGAGCGCGAGCGTGGTGGGTGAGTCGATGCCGTCGGTGCCGAGCACCGGCGTGTTGATGCCAGCGCCGCGGATCGCCTTGAGGAAGGTCGGGAAATCAGGCTCGTACGCCGGTGTCATGATGACGTCGGGGGCCGGATTGAGGGCCTTGATCTCGTCGGCGATCACGTTGAAGTTGGGCTGGCCCATGGTGTACGTGCCCTCTCCCACGACGGTGCCACCATTGGAGGTGAAGGCCTCCTTGAAGTAGCGGGGGAGGTTCGAGGTGTAGGCGCTGTCGGGTGAGCCCAGCGTGTAGGCCGTCGTGTAGCCCTGCTGAGTCGCGTAGTTGGCGAGGACTCGCGCCTGGGCGTTGTCCCCGAAGGCATTGGAGAACATGAAGTCGCCCACGGCTACAGGCAGGACCGGCGAGGAACCAAACCAGGACATGGCAGGGACCTGGGCTTCCTGTGCCAACTGCCCGGCCGCGATGGAGGGATCAGCATCACCCGGTGTGATGAGGAAGCTGATCCCCTCGCCCAGGAGTTCGGCGGCTACGGTCGCCGACTGCGCGGCATCCGAGCGGGTGTCCTTGACGATGGTCTCGACGCGGAACTTCCCATCGATACCTCCGGCAGCGTTGACCTCGTCGACCCAGATGTCAAAGCCCTCAAGGCTGGGTACGTCGACGTAGGCCAGCCCCCCGGTCTGGCCTGTGGCGACACCGACCTTGACGGTGCAGGACTCGCCGGCAGGTGCCGCATCACTGGATGCGGCGGAGTCGGATGAGCCGGAGGAGCCGCAAGCAGCCAGCAAGAGCGTGCCTGCTGCTATTGCAACAAGGGCTCCGGTCACCCTTCGGTGATGTGAGTGATTCATAACGATTTCCTTTCTGTGCCGGTGGCACCGATCTCTTGCGTAGCTGAGGGATCGGATTCCCTCCAGCCTAGGTATGCGGCGGCTACCTCGGGTTGGTCGAGGACCGCCTGTGGCTCGCCGTGGGCGAGGACCTTCCCGTAGTCCAGGACGGTCAAGCTGTCGCACGCGGATCGGATCAGCGCGACGTCGTGATCGATGAGGAGCATCCCCACGCCCGTCGTCGCCAGGATCGTCTCCATTTGACGGAGGAGTTCGCGCGATTCGGCTGGGTTCATGCCTGCCGCAGGCTCATCCAGGAGAAGGACTCGCGGATTGAGGGCGAGCGCCCGGCTGATCTCCACACGGCGCTGATCACCGTAGGGGAGTTCTCCGGCGAGGCGATTGCCATGATGGGCGACACCGAGGACAGCGAGGATCTGCAGAGCACGCTGGTCCGCCTCGTGTGGCGACATACCCGCGGATATGCACGAAACGGTGACGTTGTCGAGCACTGTGAGCTCGCGGAAGAGTCGCATGGTTTGGAAGGTGCGCCCGAGTCCCTTGCGCGCCCGGCGCCAGACGGGTGTCCTGGCGATGTCCTCACCAGCGAGGGTGAGGCGTGCCTCCTCTGGCTTGGTGACGCCGGTCACGCAGTTGACGAAGGTGGATTTGCCGGAGCCGTTGGGGCCGATGAGTCCCATCACGTGCTGGGCCTCGACATCCACCGACACGTGGTTGAGCGCCACGAGGCCTGAGAAGTTTTTGACCAGGTTGTGACCGCACAGGACCGTCTGCCCCGGATTCTCGTTGCGCACGGGTAGAGCGCCAGCGGCGTCCGCATCCGGAGGCGTGGGGCTCTTGCGGTACGCCAGGAACTCTTCTGGCTCTCGGAAGCCGAGAAGGCCCCGGGGGCGGAAATAGAGCGTCAGCAGGATGATGATGGCGAGTCCGGCGTTGGTCAGACCGAAGAACTCGTTGGCATCGCCCACTCGCCTCAGTGCCTCCACGACGAGGGTGACGACGAAGGCCCCGACGATTCCACCGGCCACGGAGCCAGACCCTCCGACGATGAGCATCGTTAGCAGGGTCAGGGTCAGGGTGAAGTAGAAGTCTTTCGGGGAGAAGGCTCCAAGCAGCCCGGCATACGCAGCGCCCATCGCGCCGGCGATTACCGACGAGACGATCCAGCCGATCAGCGTGGCGTACTGCACGCGCACGCCCGCGGTCGATGCAGCCAGGGCGTCATCGCGCGATGCCCGCAGGTGGATGCCGATCCGAGAGTCGCGGAAGAGGCGCGCGACGATCACGGCAAGAATCGCGGTGATGCCAGCGACGAAGATGCTTGTGTAGCGAGGCACTCCATAGAAGGTCTGGCTGCCTCGCGTGAAGGGCTCGGCACCGACCATGACGCCGTGGAGGATGATGAGTACGGCGAGCGTCGCGATGGACGCCGCGTCGCCAAGCCTGGCGATGACCAGCCCAGATATCACCCCGACGATAGTGGCGGCCAGGATGCCGCCCAGCATCGCCGCGACAATGGGCAACTCAACTTCCTGAAGCGGCTCGGGCAGGAGGGGGAGAGATGTCCTCTTGACGGCAGCGGGCATC
>Ga0194134_10002880_pt1 | contig 19431 bp, 19 predicted proteins | sample TA2KigOff0mmetaG_FD_148602 | JGI IMG/M metagenome (GOLD analysis project Ga0194134, IMG submission 148602) | Freshwater microbial communities from Lake Tanganyika, Tanzania - TA2015056 Kigoma Offshore 0m | ecosystem: Environmental > Aquatic > Freshwater > Lake | place: Tanzania: Lake Tanganyika... | reverse complement strand
TGGCGGCGTCGGTCCGGGAGATCCGCTACATCGGCGCCTCGGATGCCACCACACGATGGGGGACCGGCCATTCGAACGGGGTGATTCAGGTCCTCCTCAGGCGATGACGGTCTGATGAACCTCCTTTGGGTGGCGATCCTCTGCCTCGCTGTCTCTCATGGGGTGGGGGCGCAGGATGCGCCGGCACCAGGACCTGACGCCTATCTGAACCCCGAGGTCGCCCCGCGCCCGAGCATGCACCCCACCAAGGTGACACGCGCCCCGCGGATCGATGGCATCCTCGATGAACCGGAGTGGCGCTCCGCGCAGGTGCTGACCGATTTCCGGCAGCAGCTCCCGAACACCGGCCTCCCAGCGACGTTCCGCACGGAGGTCCGTGTCCTCTACGATGCGGACCATCTCTACGTGGCCGCCGAGAACTTCGATCCCGAGCCGGCGCGCGCGATCAGCGCCGGTCTCGAACGCGACTTCAATACCGGGGACAGCGACATCTTCGGCCTCGCGCTCGACACTTTCCACGACCGTCGCAACGCCTTCCTCTTCGCGATCAATCCCATGGGCGGGATCCGCGACGAGCAGGTCTTCAACGATTCGCGTACCGTCGTCGAGGCGTGGGAGGGGATCATCGCCCTCAAGACGCGGATGACCGACTCGTCGTGGATCGCCGAGCTCGCGATCCCGATGCGCACCCTCCGCTTCGATGGGTCCCTCCCGGTGCAGGACTGGGGGGCGAACTTCATCCGCCGTGTGCGTCGCGTGAACGAGACCTCGTATTGGGCGCCGCTCGAACGGCAGTATCGGTTGCATCGGATGTCGAAGGCCGGGACGCTCGAGGGGCTCGAGGGGATCCAGCCCGGTCGCAATCTGCAACTCAAGCCCTACGGCGTCACCAGTGATTCACGGGGCACACAGGTCCCCGCCGCTGCGCTCGGGACCGCGCGTGATGCCGGGCTCGACCTCAAGTATGGGCTCACCCCGTCGATGACCCTCGACGCGACCTACAATACCGACTTCTCCCAGGTCGAGGTCGACCAGGAGCAGGTGAATCTCACGCGCTTCTCCCTCTTCTTCCCTGAGCGGCGCGAGTTCTTCATCGAGAACGCTGGCTCGTTGATGTTCGGCGACACCGAAGAACGGAACTACCGGATGGGGGCGGGGCCCCGCGACTTCACCCTCTTCAACTCGCGCCAGATCGGGCTCACCGCCGATGGGCGACCGATTCCGATCGTCGGGGGCGGGCGGATCTCCGGTCGCGCGCGGGCGTGGGAGTTGGGCGCGCTCGACATGCAAACACAACGGTCGGCGTCGTTGCCCGCTGAGAATTTTGGTGTGCTCCGGGCGCGGCGGCAGGTCGCAGGGGCGTCGGACATCGGGGTGCTCGCGCAGCGGCGCGCGGCGACCGATGGGAGTGGTCGCGAGAATCTGAGTTACGGGATCGATGCGAATCTCCGGCCGAGCACCGCGCTCATCCTCAATGCGTACTACGCCGCGAGTGAGGCCGATGGCACCTCGTCCGACGGCTACACCGCGCGGCTCTCCGCCTTCTATCGTGATGCCTTCTGGAATGGCGGGGCGATGTGGAAACGCGTCTCGGAGGACTTCGATCCCGGGATCGGTTTCGTGCGGCGTCGCGATATGGATCAGGCCTATGCGACGCTCGGTGTGCACGCGCGGCCGAAGTGGAAGGGGATCCAGGAGGTCGCGCCATATGTGGAGTTCGATCACATCACCGATTTGCGCGGGATGTTGAGCACGCGGAGCGCCGAGGCGGGGCTCGATCTGCAGTTTCAGCCCGACGGCGATCTCAAGTTCGTGGTGAAGGACCTCTTCGATCGGCTCGACGATCCCTTCATCGTGGCCGCCGGGCGGAGTGTGCCGGTCGGGAGCTATGGATGGCGCGAGGCGCAGGTGAGTTATACCACCGGTCGCTCGCGCCGGCTCTTCGGGTCGGCGAGTGTGGCGCGCGGCGGATTCTATGATGGGGAGCGGACAAGCATCGGCACCACGCTCACCTGGCGGCCACGGTACGATCTCCTCCTCGAGGCGAACTACACCCGGAACGACATCACCCTCGCGAGCGGTCCGGTGCTGGCGGACATCGGTCGGCTCCGCCTGCGCTACGCCTGGTCGACGACCCTCTTCGGCAGCGCCTTTGTGCAGTACAATGCGCAGTCCGACACCTGGGTGACGAATGCGCGGATCAACTATCGCTATGCGCCATTGAGCGATCTCTTCTTGGTCTATACCGATCGCCGGACCGCCGGCACGGGGGTACTCGGCGAACGGACGATCGCGCTCAAGGTCACGAGGATGTTGGCGTTCTAGGTCAGGTGCCGGTTATCGGATCAGAGTAGCCCTTAGTGCCACACCAAGTGGGCTACCCGTGGATCAGAAAGAGGTGGCCTATCCTCTGTTCGAGGTCTGCGACTGACGCGGCGGCGTTCGTATCGACTGTGACCGTCGCCAGTGGATGTTGACCCCCTTCCGTCACATCGATTCATCACCCACGAGGGCCTCGAGCCCACGCTTGTCTCGCTGGGCCACGAGTCGGCTGACCGTACGCACGAACCGCAGACTGGAGATATCGAAGTCAGATATTTCAGCGCTCCACCGCTCGCCCACACATCCTCCCTCACCTGACAGCTCGGCCTCCGCGCGCACGCGCTTCCTCGACACGATCGAATCCCGCCACACATAGACGGAGTCGACTGTCGTGGTGCGACGAATGGGATCGCCGGAGTTGTCGATACCGGCATAGGTGTCGACGATCCGGCCGAGCCCACCGGGGACAAGAAAGATCTCGATCGTCCGTGAACTCCGCCCCCTGAGCGCGTAGCCGTAATACGCGGTAAGGCTACTGACGCGCCCACCTGCGCGTCCACGTCGCGCCACAGCCTGCCATCCTGAGGGCATGAACTCACCGGCATCGCTCGAAAGGGAGGGACCCTTTGGCGCTGACCGCAGCTCCTTGGCGAGACAGTCGATGGTCGCGATCATCTCTCGCACCGATACCGTGGTCACAGCGGTCGGACCACGCGAACCTTGGCCTCGGCACGCCGGCAATGTGGACGATGCGGCCGCGAGGGCGGCACGCGATGTCCCGCGATAGGTGATCGCCATCGGACGGTCTTGCTGGCAACCGGCGCCTTCCTGGCGCGCGAACTCGAACCGGACCGTCATGTCTGGGAGGATGACGCGCCAGACACATCCCTCGTGGCTGCCCCCGATCTCCGGCGTCGTCTCCAACGCAGACCACAGAGACCGCCGAAGCGGCTCCTCGAGGAGATAGCCCTGATAGGCCGCGAAGACACACTCGAAGTCGACACACTGGTCGCGCGTCGCGAGCCAGCGTGGATTCCGCGACTTCATCTCACGCAGGGCCGACGCGTTCCCCCTGTTGCGCCGCCATCGTCGTCGGATACACTCGGCTGAGGACGACATCGAGGAGTGCCAAGGCGGAGTGATCACAGATCAAGAACTCCGCGGTGTGTGCCGCCAAGCGGCAGTCGAATGCGGGCGTCACCTCGGCCACCGTCTCGGTCGGACGGACCGGGGACGTCTCACCCGCTCCCTGTTCCCCACGGGATATCCGCCCGAGGGTCACCCCTCCCACCAGCGTCACGATCAGCGCCACCCCAGCGCCGAGGACGCGCATCGAGGTATGCCCATTCCGGCGTCTGTCCGGCTCGCGCCCGACCATCTGCGTAGGTGCCATCGTCATCTCCTCGACGGAAATCGTCCGCTCGCCCACACTGAGCTGCAGCCATTCATCATGTCCCAATATTGCGTCGAGGGAGTCTGGCCCCGATAAGTGGCGTTATTGGGGCATGGGAGCGTGGGATGACCGCTCTCGACGTGGGTGCGAGACTTCATGACATTGGGAGGTCACACTCGGGAGGTAGGATGCCTAGGATCTGGACGAAGCACATCGAGCGCCGCAGGATGAGATCATTCATTCTCCCGATCGGGGAGGGGGGTCGTATGAATCGAAAGATTCTGACACTGTTCGTCGCACTGGTGTCAGGTCTCGCGGTTGGGGGCTGTAGTGGTCAAGCGGCGGGATCGTGGCGGCTATCCGAAGGACGGGACACCCTCTTCATCGCCAACAAGGTCGTGCTGGCACAAGATACGTCCTGGCAGATGAACGGGCCCGGGAAGCGGTTAATCCCCCATTGCCCTGCCGGCATCGACTCCGTCTCCCCGAATCCTGCCGGGACATGGCTCCTCGTCATCCTCGGGTGCTTCCACGACGACAACTTGATTCTGCTCTTTCAGGCGGATGGCGCGCGCTGGGCGATCGCTCCGAGCTATTCGTATACGGCGCGCTGGATCGGGGAGGGACGGACTGTCCAGACCGTGGATGGATGGGGTGAGCCCCTGGCTCGCGTGGAGCTGTCCCCGACGGCCGAGGAGTATCCATCGGGTGAAATGCGAATTACCTACCGCGTCGTCGATGTACGCGCCGATGACTTTCTGAACATCCGCCAGGCACCCAACGCCGCGGCGCCGATCGTCGCGCGAATCCCTCCGACGGGCCGGGGAATCGTCCTCATCAAGGAGGGTGGCGTGGAAGTGGAAGGGTACTTTCAGGGCACCGGATGGCTGCAGATCCTTTGGGGGGAACAGGTCGGCTGGGTGAACGGCAGGTATCTCCGGGCCGTCGTCGGGGATCGGGAGCATGTCTCGTCCCGGGCCGACCTGTTCCCCCCAAGCTTGTGATGGGGCGGGGGGGGGGGGGGGGGGGGGTGGGGTGTGGCCACTGACGCTTGAACAGCCCGATCGATCCCATGGGCGGCACGGGCGGCGTCATCCCCGGGGCGTTAACGCCGGCCTCGACCTGCCGCTTCCCCCCTGTCGGCCTCGCATCACACACGACAAGATTTCTTCCTCGGACGGCTGTGACTTCCCTACGGGTCGGGGGGTCTAGAGGGGGCAGGGCGGCGCGCCAATCGTCGCATTCCCTCGATCCCTGCCGGGATCGGACGTCCTCGTCACCACGGAATCATGTCGAGTCAGCAGCTGCGAGTGCTCCGCGTCATCTTGATCGCGACGGTTGTCATCCTGTCAGGCACCTACGGGTGGTTGACGTACGAGGCGTCCGCGGCACGCAAGGTCCTCGCGACAGCTGAGGTCGATCGCAGTGTCGCCGAATCGCTCGCGGCGGTTCACCGAGTCAGGCTCGCGTTGGAGCGGGTGCGACGCCTCCCGTACGATTCCGCCACGCTCCATCTGTCCGTCCGTCGTCAGGATGGCACCGTGACACTTGAGCGCGCACGGACCACCCTAGTCCAGACAACGGTGCAGGTAGCATGGCCGATCGGCATCGACACCATCGCCACCGTCGCTCCCGATACCATCCGATCGACCAAGGGAACGGTCGTGACCACGGACCGGGTGACCTCCCCGGTCGAATTCCGAGCGATCACCCGATCGCTCATGCCAGGAGCTCTGATCTATGTCCAGTGAGCACGTCATCGGTCGTCATCCACGTGGTGGGAACACCCCGCTCATCGTGCTGTGGGGCCTCTTGACCGTTGCCGGCATCCCGGGCGTCTCCATGCAGTGGTCCGAGCGGTCCGAGGTGGTCGCGGCGGCGGCGAAGGTGACTAGCGAGATCGAACAGATCCAGCAGGAGGCGCGCCTCCTCGCCGATTCGCTCGAGGGCTTGCGTCGCGAGGTGACGCCGGCGTCAGCCGAGGCCACGCCTTACATCGTGGTCTCCGCCGATGCGCGCCGGCTCTGGGTGCGTCAGGGGGATTCGGTGCTCTTCGAATCCGGGGTCGCAACCGGCAAGGGCGACCTGATCGGTCGGAATGCGTCGTTTGCGACGCCGCGGCGTCGCTTCCAGGTCCTCAGGAAGGAGACGGCGCCCCTCTGGGTCCCGCCCGACTGGCACTATCAGGAGTACGCCGCGTCGCGCGGGCTCTCGATGGCGCGACTCGATGCCGCCACTCCCCTCACGATCGGCGAGACGACGCTTCGGGTCGAGGGCGGTGATGTGGTCAAGGTGCGCCCAGATGGTGGTGTCGAACGCTTCGCCCCCGGCAAGGAGGTGGTGGTCGGCGGGCAGGTCATCATTCCTCCCTTCGGCACTCGGCAGCGCTCCTATAAGAACGTGCTTGGGTCGTATCGCCTCAACTTCGGCGACGGGTACGGCATCCATGGCACGGACCGGCCGGGGAGCATCGGCCAGGCGGCCAGCCACGGCTGCATCCGGATGAAGAATGAGGATATCGCGAAGCTCGTCGGACTCGTGGACGTCGGAACGCCCGTCTACATCTTCTAGGAGGTCAGGTGGTACGCATCGGACTGATTCTGACGGGACTACTCGTGGCGATCGCCTCAGCTGAGGGACAGCGCGCGGCGCAGCGGCCCGCAAGGGTACCCGCTCAGGCGGCGAAATCGCCGTATTAGATTCTTAGCCTCGCAATCTATCCCCTCTGCCCTGACGGCGCTGATAATCGCCGGAATTCCGTCGATGGGGGGGTCCAGCTGCGATTGGGGGAAGGCGCCCAGGAGGGGAATGATATTTGCAATGGGCCAGCGATGGTCCTCGTGGATATCGGCGGACCAGTGTATAAGGGGATGATCGACTATAGATCTCGGCTGACCCTCTCCCTCGTGGACCTTAATCCTGCGCCTGGACAGAAACAGGTAGTCAAGGAGCTGGCGACGGTGCGGATCGCCGATAACATGGTCGTCGAACTCTCCCCCCTCGGCGGCCGTCCAACGCAGTTTCTCCCCGTCCTTATTTATCTTCAGTCGAACTGCGGCTTTAATGAACTGCGGGCCGCAGTATCAGGCGCCCCCGGGGCTCCGGCGGTGAGTCAACGGACCTTCAAGTTCTGGGGCCCCGCCGCCGAGTGCGGTGGTAATTGACCTGCTCGGGGCTCACCACCGCTCAACCGGGAGGAACCCAGCGGCGCTATCGGTGAGATGCCGCGTCGTCTCGGTCCAGACCTGTCGGCCGCGTGAAAGCTCCCCCCCCAGATGGCTTGCCGCGCGCGAGTCCGTGACGGCGAGCGCATCCACGAGAGAGACGACCCGATAGTGGGGACGCCGAGCGACGTAGGTCGGAACGAAACGGACCTCGCCCACGCGTAGAGACCCTCCCGTCTCCGGCCGGATCAGCGAGAACTGGAGGATCACGCCGGCGTCCGTGAAGGGCATCCGCTGGCCCGACACGAAGTTGCCGAGCGAATAGATCACCAGTGTGCGCCCCGCCGGGCCATCGAGCCACTCCATCGGCTGTAGCACATGCGGGTGGGATCCCAGGATGATCTCGACGCCCTGACCCGCGAGGAAGGTGGCCACGCGCCGCTGCACGATGTTCGGCTGGCGCTCGTATTCCGCCCCCCAGTGGAGCGAGACGATGATCGCGTCGGCGCTGGCCGCTCGCGCCTGCCGGATGTCTCGCGCCATCGCGAGCGTGTCGATCAGATTGACCGCGAAGGGCTTCCCCGCGGGAAGGGCGATCCCATTGGTCCCATAGGTGTAGGCGAGGACCGCGATGCGCATCCCCTTCACCTCCGCGATCAGTGGGCGGTCCCGCTCCTCCGCGGTCCGCGCCGTCCCCGTATGCTGGAGTCCGCGATCCTCCAACGCCTGGATGGTCCGCTCCACCCCGAGGAATCGTCGATCAAGGGAATGGTTGTTCGCCGTGGTGATCACATCGAATCCCGCGTCGGCGATCGCGTCCAGATATTCGACGGGACAGTTGAACTGGGGGTACCCGGTGAAGCGCTCCTCGCGACCGGCGGTGACCGTCTCCAGATTCCCGATGGCCAGATCGGCGCGCGTGAGATAGGGTCGGACCGGCGCGAACGCGGGGCGGAAATCGAAGCCGGTGGTCGTCCGCGCATCGTCGAACTGGGAGGTGTGACACATCAGGTCGCCGACCGCCACGAGTCGGACCGTGTCAGCGGTCGCTCCAGCGGTCGCCGTGCCTCCAGCCACAGGACCCTCGCGCGCCTCGAGGCTCAGCGGTTGGCGGACCGCCGTCACTTTGATGATCCCCAGTCCGAGCGCGAGGATGGCCAGACGTCGCCAGGGTCGCAGCATCATGTTACCGTGGAGCAGTCGAGCGCTCATCGAACCCACGGGTCGGTCATCAGGAGGGACCATATGAGACAATATAGCCGCCGCCGTTACGTCTGGTTCCGCCGAGCGCTCGGCCTCGTGGCCCTCTGGACCCTCACCCTTGCTGCGCCCTCATCGGTCGGCGCCCAAGGTCGGCAGAACCCCTCACCGATGACGGACCAGACGCGACGACACGATCGCATCCTTCGCGGGGAGGATCCCGGACTCCGCTTCACGATCGATTCGATCCTGCCGACGCCGGTCGAGATCTTCGTACCGGCGCGCCTGCTAGGGACCGCTGCCGCCCCGCTCCTGATCCACTTCATGGGGTCGACGTGGCTCCCGCCTCGTGCCGTGGCGGCGATGCCGGATCCCGTGATGGTCGCCGCCGTCCATCTCGGTGGTGGATTTGCGAGCAATGCGCGTCCCTTCGTGACGGATTCGCTGCGCTTCCAGTCGACGGTGGCTGCCATCAGACAGCGCCTCGAGCGTGAGTCGGAGGCGCCTCGTATCTCGGCGGTCCATCTCAGTGCATGGAGCGCCGGCACTGGGGCGGTACGCGCGATCGTCGATGCGCCGGCGAACGTCGCGCTCCTCTCCGGTGTGCTCATATTGGACGGATGTCATACGAGCTATCTCCCCGAGGGGCGACCACTCGCGGACGGCGGGGTCCTCGACACGACCGGCCTCCTCCCATTCCTCACGCTCGCACGCCGCGCCGAAGCCGGCACGCTTCGGTTCGTGATGACGCACTCCGAGATCTTCCCCGGGACCTATGCCTCCACCACCGAGTGCGCGGATTGGTTGGTCGAGCGTCTCGCGCTCCGTCGCACCTCGGTGCTCGAGTGGGGACCGATAGGAATGCAGCTCCTCAGCCGTACGCGCTCCGGTGGTTTCGAGGTCCTCGGCTTCGCTGGTAATTCGGCGCCCGACCATCTCGATCATCTGCACGGGCTCGCTGGTGTCGTCCCACTCCTGCTTCGTTCCCACTGAGATGCTGACCCAGATCACGCTCGTCGGACTCGGTGGGTTCCTTGGTTCGGTCGGACGCTACCTGCTCTCGCTCCTCGTGACGCAGTGGAGCGGCGCGTCGCGATTTCCGGCCGCGACGCTCGTCGTCAACGTGATCGGTTGTCTCGCGATCGGTGCCCTGAGTGGATTCGCGACGCGCACCGAATTCCTCACCCCCGCGCTCCGACTCTTCCTGATCACCGGGCTGCTCGGTGGGTTCACCACCTTCTCGGCGTTCGGCTACGAGACCCTCCTCCTCGGGCGAGACACGCTCGGAGGGATCGCGTTCGCCAACATCGTGGCACAGCTGCTCCTTGGCCTTGGGGCGGTGTGGCTTGGCCACACCGTGGCGCTCTCGGGACACTGAGGCGCCCCCGCCTTACCGGTATATTGCGGGGTATCGTGGCACGGCCCATTTCTTCTCGGAGCATCATGATGATCGTCCGGCGGCGTTGGAGCTTCGGTGTCCTGCTCGGAGTGCTCACAGCATGCCAGGTGGGTGAGCGGCCCATGGCACCGGTCAGCACGGATTCGACGGCCACGCCCCCCGTGGCACCGATCGTGGTCCGCCTCTGGTCCGACCCAGCCTCCTGGCCCTCGGGTCGTGTCCCCATCGCTGATGAGGTCGTGACGATCCCCCAGCGTGTCCGGATGCGGTTGGATGTCGCGCCACCAGCGCTCGGCGGCTTGGACATCCAGGGAGAGTTGGAGGCCGATTCCACCCGTGACCTCTCGCTGACGGTGGAGTGGATCAAGGTCGCCGGGACCTTCCGTATCGGTTCGGAAGCCGCACCCTTCCCTCGGCGCGCCGTGATCACCCTCACCGGATCAGGGTTCGGAGAGGCCATCACTGGGATGGGGAGGCGCGTGCTGGGGGTCGTCCCTGGGGGCCAACTCGAGTTACATGGGCCAGTGCGGCGTGCGTGGACCCGTCTCGCGAGCTCGACCACGCCTGGGTCCGTCACCCTCACGGTCGCGACCGATGTCGACTGGCGCGTCGGGGACCGGATCGCGATCGCCCCATCAGGATTCGACCCGTTTCAGGCGGAAGATCGGCGCATCAGTGCCGTGGTCGGACGCACGATCACGGTCGCGACGCCGCTCCAGCACCCGCACTATGGGGAGGTGCAGGAGTTCGCCGGACAGGTGGTCGACGAGCGCGCGGAGGTGGGCTTGCTCTCGCGCGGGATCACGATCCAAGGGGCGGGTCCCCTGGTCGACGGCGTACCACTCTCCCCCGATGGATTCGGGGGACACGTCATGATCCTCGCGGGCGCGACGGCGAAGGTGGAAGGGGTGGAACTCGTCAACATGGGACAGCGTGGCCACATCGGGCACTATCCGATTCATTGGCATCTCGCCGGGCTCGTCGACGGACAGTACATCCGGAACAGTGTGATCTGGCGCAGTGGGAATCGTTGCGTCACGGTCCACGGGACGCGCAACCTGACGGTTCTGGACAATGTGTGCTACGACCACGTCGGCCATGGGTATTTCCTCGAGGAAGGTGCCGAGACGGGAACGATCCTGCACGGCAATCTCGGCATCCTCTCACGCCGTCCACCAGCGGTCGATCGTCTGCTGCCGACGGACGATCGCCCTGCCACCTTCTGGGTGACCAACCCGGACAATAGCGTCGTGGGTAATGTCGCGGCGGGATCCGAAGGTTTCGGCTTCTGGTATGCGCTGCCTGAGTTCCCTCTTGGTCCCTCAGCTGGTCAGCCGGATCGGCCGACGCAGACGCCGCTGAGGGACTTCGCCGGAAATGTCGCGCACTCAAACCATCAGACCGGCCTGCATGTGGATGATGGACCGCGTGCCGACGGGACCACGACGGCCACCTCGTATGTACCACATCGCGCGGGCACGATCGTGCCCGCGCGATTCGTGAAGTTCCTCTCGTACAAGAATGGGAACCGTGGGGTCTGGCTCCGTGGGAAGCAGCACTATTTGCAAGAGGCGATCCTCGTGGATAACCACATCGCTGCCACCTTTGCGAGCTTCGAGAGCTACCTCACGGGATCCCTCGTGATCGGTCCATCTGGCAATACCATCGGGTCGCGGGATGTCTATCGGGGATTCGAATACTATGACGGCCCAGTGGGCGCGCGCGATGTGACCTTTGTGGGATTCGATGGGCGTGGACAGATCCCATGGAGCGCTCTTGGGTTCAACCGACGGAACGCCTTCTCACTGAGTACCGTGAGCGCCTCTGAGAATCTGACCTTCGTCCAGTCCACCCGGCTGTACATCGAGTCGCCGGATCCCTCCAAGGATGGTGATAAATCCGCGGTCTTCCAGGATGCCTCCGGTTCGGTGACCGGGATCCCTGGGCGATGGGTCACGGCGAATACGCCTTTTCTCACGACCCCGGACTGCACCCCCTACGTGGAATGGAATGCGAGGGGATGTCCTGGTCCCTACCTGAAGGTCGTCGTGGAGGGCACCGGATCGAGCACCGCCATCGCCCCGGTCGAGGTGCAGCGTGATGGTACCGCGACGGAACGGTTCGTTGGGGACGGCGAGAATCGCCATCGGATCGCGATGATGGTCATGCCGAGTCACAGCTATGATCTCACGCTCGGCCAGCGGCCCACCAATCTCCAAGTCCGTGTCCAAGAGGGACGCCCGAACGAGTGGGTGCTCCTGTCGATCGCCACGGTCGCGGCGCCGATTCGGGTGACGCTGAACAACTTCATGTTATCGCCCGTCGACTCTCCCCAAGTGGTGGCGCAGGGCAGTGGGTCCACCTATGCGTACGACCCGGTAGCTGGGCGCCTCTTCGTGAAGCTTGTCGTTCCCAACACCACACAGTTCGTGCAGGCCAACTTTGCCATCCAGCTGACGCCGTGAGAATGGGTGCTCAGTTACGTCGAGCGCCCTGCAGGATCCATCGCCGCACATTGATCAGGTCGATGGAGTCGACCGGGGCGCCGCCCAGCGGCATCCGAGATCCCACCACCTGAGTCCCCTCGAGCCGCTGAACGAGATAGCTCGCTGCCGGGTCACCAGGCCGCACCCGTAGGATAGGTTCTGCGGTGGCGACGACACCGACGAGATGGTCGTAGGCGAGTGGGGCTGTGAGCGGTACGGCGGAGGTGGCCCCATGACATGCGGTCTGCGAGCACCCTCGACGATCGAACATCGTCTGGATGTCCGCACGGAAGGATGGGGTCTCGCGAACCATGCGGACCCCTGTATCATCGCGGGGAATCCCCGACCCATCATGCGTGCAGCCCAGCGTCGCAAGGGTCACGAGGGTACCGAGGAGATAGGTGCTTCGATGGAATCTCATCCGACCGCCTGTCCGACCAATCGCGCGATCGCGGTGAGTCCTGCCTCACCGACATCGAGACTTTGCTGGTTGACGTAGAGGGCGATGTGTGCTGCGCAGACCTCATCGGATAGCTCTTGAGCGTGCGTGCGCACATATGCCCGACTGGCCTCGGGATGATCGAAGGCGTACTGCACCGAGCCACGAATGGCAGATTCTACGGCGGCGGCGGTCGCCGCATCGAGATCAGCGCGTGCGCAGATCCCAGCGAGTGGGACAGGGAGCCCGGTCTCCCCCTCCCACCATTCGCCGAGGTCGATGACCTTCACCAACCCGTGATCGGGGTAGGTGAACCGGCTCTCGTGGATGATGAGTCCCGCATCCACCTCACCATCTCGCACAGCGGCGAGGATGCGGTCGTAGCGTAGCTCGATGGTCTCGCCCAGTGCGGGTGCGACGGTACGGAGGAGTCGGAACGCCGTAGTCTCACGGCCGGGAATGGCGATGCGTCCACTTGTGGCGTCGGCCAGGGACATCGCCGATCGCGCGACGACGAGGGGACCGACGCCGAAGCCGAGGGCGGCACCGCTGCGGAGCATCCGATAGCGATCACCGACGGCGGCGAAGGCGCCGACGCTCAACTTGGTGAGATCGAACTCGCCCATGTGCGCACGCCGATTGAGCTCCTCGATGTCGAGGAGCACGGGGCGGATACGAAAGGGTGCGTCGATCAATCCATGCGTGAGCGCATGGAACGCGAAGGTGTCGTTCGGGCAGGGGGAGAAGCCGAAGGTCAGCTCACGCATGCCGCGACCTCGGTGACGAGCGCAGGCGTGGCGGCGATGATCGCCACGAACGCCTCGTCAAAGTGCCAGCGCGCGCGGTCCGCCTCTTCAATCTGATTGGAGATCGCACGGACCTCGATCGCAGGGATGCCGGCGTGCGCGGCGGCGCGGAGCACGGCGAATCCCTCCATCGCTTCCACGTCGCAGTCGCGCGTCCCGCCGATGTGAGCGCTCGTCCCGATCGTGCGCTCCAGTGCATTTGGAGTGGCGCGTCGTACCGCGGCGAGAAGCGCTGGATCCACCGTGATCTCGGAGGGGGCCCACTCCGGACCGACGCTGAGGTCGGCATAGCGCGAGGCGGTCCCGATGATCAGTGAGCCCAACGCGATCCTACTTTCGGCACGCGCACCGGCGATCCCGACGTGCATGATCGCGGCGGGGCGTTCGGTGGCGATGGTGGCTGCGGTGCTGATCGCCGCTTCGACCGGTCCCACACCACAGAGGAGCGTACGCCACCCCTCCGACGGCGCAAGCTCACGCGCCGTCGCGGCGACGACCAGGATGCGGGACCGATCGACCACGGATCGGTCAGTGCTTCATGGTGCCACGCGCCACACCGAGGTGGTGCATGGTGTGATGCTCACCGACGGTCATGAGGCCGATGAAGCCGAGGCCGCGGATGCGAGCGACGCTCTTTGCGTCGGATGGGGTGGTCGAGGTCACCGTGACCTTCACCCCTTCGGTGATCTCCTCGGTGACCCAGGTGAGTCCACCACCGCGCATCATGGAGCCGTGTTCCTTTGCCATCCGACGAATGGCGTCACCCACGCGGCCAGCGCCAGTCACGGTGAAGGCCGCCCCACCGGCGACCTCTTGTGTCTTCACCGATGCCCGCATCGTGAGGTCATCCATGTCGATGAGATGCTGACGGAGCGCTTCGATGTCCACCTTGTTCCAATCGGTCTTCGGATCGGCCTCGAGGATCCGGACGATCTCAGCGATCGTCGCGAAGGCGGCCTGCCCGGTCTGTGTCGCGGCGGTCGGCGCAGCCGCTGCCGGGGTGCCGGGCTTGGCAGCAGCCCCGTGATCATGCGTCATGCCGGGCGCGTGGGTCATCCCCTGAGCGGCGAGGGAGATGGGGAGGGCGAGGGCGAGAAGGAGGCGCATCATACCGGCAGGGATCAGGTGAGAGGGATCAGGTGACAGGATAGGACGAAAGTTAGCGCGTGGATCCGTCACGCTCGCTTGGCACCGATCACCACGGCGGCGAGGCGCGCCCCAGCGGAGGCGAGCATCATCGCGGTGGCGAGGGCGCGCCACCCGCCTTGGCCAGGATGGGTCGCGAGTCGCAGGGCGTTTCGGCGTGCGAAGTCGATGAAGCCAGAGAAGACCTCCGCTTCGCATCGGCGGACGCTCACGTCCGTGAAGCCCGCTGCCGTCAGCGTCGGGACGATCTCATCGACCGACCAGAGATTGGCCGCGGGAATCCCGGTGCGGCGGGCGTAGCCGCTGAACCGAGCACGGTCCGCCGTGTTGCGGAGTGCGATATCGAACAGCCCGAGCCGCGTTCCCGGTCGGCAGACCGCTCCAAGTCGTCGCAACCAGTGCTCGCGCGTCACGATGTGATAGGCCGCGTCGACCGAGACCACGGCATGCATCGGCGCGAGTGCATCGAGATCACCGAACGACTCGGCTGATCGCGTCTCAATCGTGATCCGATCAGGGAGTCCCCACGTCGCGATTCGCCGCTGCGCACGCGCCGCAACGCTTGCGTTCGGTTCGATTCCGGTCACTCGAGTGGCCCCGAACTCACGGATCCAGAGTGCGGTGGAATCCCCGGCGCCGCACCCGACATCGAGGATCTGATCGCCTGCGGTGAGTCTCGCTGCGTACCCCACCTGTCGCGCGAGGGCGGCCCCCGCCTCAGCGTACACCGACGTCTCCGCCCACCACCCGAGGTTCATCCACTCACTCGATGTCCCGCGACCGTTCAGCAGCGCGGGGTCGACCAGCTCACCCACCCGAGATGACCCAATTCAGGGTGAGCGTATGATTCGATTCGTTCGCGCTGCGCGAGGGAATCGGATTCCAGAGGTTCATGTACCCGATGTCGAGGCGCTGCCGTGGCGTGAGCGGCACCCCGATCCCTGCGCCGAGTCGGTTCTGTGTGAGCCGTGCCGCGGCGCCCCCATGACCGACGTTGACGAAAAGCTCCTCCTGCACGAACAGCGTGACGCGCCGGTCATCCACCGTGAAGAGCGTTGGTAGCTGCCCGCGCCCCATGAAGCGGATCCGATTCTGATAGCTGGGGCGCTCCCAGTCGCCGTCGACGAGCGGATAGATCCAGCGCTGCTCGGTGCGGATGCGGTGTTGGATCCCGAGGTCACCGAGGGCATACGCGATGTGGATCTGCTGCCAAAGGCGATGTTCGCGCAGCGGGGTGGGGGTGGGGAGCTCGCCGTAGGGTGCGGTGGCGGCGTAGGTGTAACCGGCGCCGGCACGCACCCCCTCGACGATCGTCCAGAGGAATCCCGGACGGAGCAGGATCTGTTGTGGGTCCGCGCCGATCCCCATCCGACGCCAGTTCCCGTCGAACCAGAGGGAACGCCCACCACCGATCGGTCGCTCGATGGTGGTCGTGAGCCAGGTCGCCATCTGATGCGAGGTCGGCCATGGCGCCTGGGCGGGGAGGGTGGTGGCCCCCCAGCAGAGGGCGGCGGCCACGAGTGCGCGCCGGAGGCGCTCCACTCGCACCGCGGAGCTCGATGTCATCGTCGGATGGCTCGCGACCACTGGAGCGCTACTTCGCGTGGATCGCCGCCTCCACCAACTCGCGGATCTTGAGTTCGAGATCCCCCGTGGAGACGCAGCGCACGTCAGCGTTGCTCGAGGTGATGGGGTTCCGCCCCGTGCCAGAGATCGTCGTGGAGACGATCGCACCCCCCTTCGGATTCGGGCGCACCGATGAGAGGATCGACAGGGTCAACTGATAGGTCTCGGCGTTCTGGAGCGTCCCAGAGGACCCACAATCGACATACTGGGTCGCCCGCGTCTTCCCGATCAGGCGGCGCACACGCCAGTTGCTGACCCCCATGGTCTTATTCCGCGGATCATTCACCTCCGCCGGGATGCCGAGCTGCTGGTAGACCCCGGGCAACACCGCCCACGCCTGATCGGTGGTGCCCGTCACGAGGAGACGGACGTCGAGGTCGACGGCCATCGTCCCGGCGGTCACGGTGCTCCCGCCCGAGGTGACGACGCGGGTGGTCGTGACGGTCGGGGTCGGTGTGATGTCACCAGCGGTAGTGCCAGTGGTGCCGGCGCACCCGAGGGTGGCCGTGGTGACGAGGGCGAGAAGGGGGAATCGCATGGGAAGGGAGGGTATCATGAAGGGGACGATGTCATCTGCCTGCTAGAACCTACGTGCTGACCCTCCTCGATGTTAAGCGGCGGATCCAGTACACCGTGCTCGACCCGATTGGATCGGTCTCGCTCGAGCCGGCGGTGCGGCGGTTGCTGGCCGAACGCGCACCGCTCGTGACGCGCTAGCGCAGGATCGCGCTCGTGTCTCGCGCGATCACCGCGGCGATCGCATCGAGGGGAAGATCGTTGCTGTCGACGCCGAACGGTTCTTCGATCTCCGTCGCCAGGAGTTCGAGCCCCATCGTGGCAAAGAAGATGAACATGCTCGCCACCACCGCGCCGTAGTGGTAGTCGTTCACCAACCCGAACGGCACCATGATCGCGTACAAGAAGACGAACTGCTTAATGTACGACGAATAGCTGAAGGGGATCGGGGTGTTGCGGATCCGTTCGCACGCGCCGACCACGTCATCGAACTGTTGAAGGAGCGGGCCGAGGACGATCCGGTGCTCTGCGGCGAATCGTCCGGCGACCAGATCCTGCTGGATCTCACGATGCAGCAGGGAGAGCGACTCGTTCGGGCCATGTGGGCCATCGGCGCCCACCGGGCGCCGGAGATGGGCGGCCAACAGGGTGGGGAACTCGCCGAGCAGATCGGCGTAGCGCTGCCGTCGGTCCTGGTGCCCGCCCAAAGGAGCGGCGAGCTGACGCGCGATCCCTCGCGAGACGTTCACGAGCTGCCCCCAGAGCTTCCGGCCCTCCCACCAGCGGTCGTAGGCGGTGTTGGTCCGGAAGACGAGGAGGAGGCCCAGGATGATCCCGAGGATGCTCAGGAAGGCGGGACCGAGCTCCACTTGGAACCACCGCCGATCCGCCTCGGCATAGACCACGAAGGCCGCCCACGCCCCTGCGAGGAGGACGTCAAGGAACAGGGTGCGGAAGACCGGGCTTCGCGGGAAGTCGAAGAGGACCCGGAACCACTTCTTCGGATCGTAGGAGATCATGCCATAATTGTATGCATGCGACCTCTCCTCGTCCCGCTCGGCGCCCTCTCTCTCCTGGCGCTCCCCCTCCTCGCGCAGGCCCCCGCCGCGCCCCGCCGTCCGGTCCCGATGGACTCGGCCCGCGCCGCCCAGCTGTACGTGAGCAATCGGTTGGAGGACCATCCCGTCTCCGATTACGCACGGGCGATCCGCGAGAAGGCGGAGACCGATAGCATCTTCGCGGTGCGAAGCCGCGGCGTGATGCGCTACGAGAAGACGACGTACCGGAGCCGGCACGGCGACTTCGACATCCCGGTCTATGTCTTCGCGCCTCTCGTGTCGCGCGGCGCACGTGCTCACGCGGCGATGGTCTGGGTGCATGGCGGCGTCCACGGCAACTGGGATCAGAACTATCTCCCCTTCATCATCGAGGCCACGCAGCGCGGCTACGTGGTGGTCGCGCCAGAGTATCGTGGGTCGACGGGATACGGGGCGGCCTTCCACAACGCCATCGATTACGGGGGACGCGAGCTCGATGACGTCGAGGACGCGATCGACTTCCTCCAGCGTCGCACTGAGGTGGATCCCGCGCGGATCGGGATCATGGGATGGAGTCATGGCGGCTACATCACGTCACTCTTGTTGATGCGCGGCGAACAGGCGCGCTTCGTCGCCGGGGCAGCGATCGTCCCGGTCACGAATCTCGTCTTCCGGCTCTCGTATAAGGGACCCAGCTATCAGCGGAGCTTCGCGACACAGGCCACCTTGAGTGGCCTTCCATTCGAGCGGCGTGAGGAGTACATCCGCCGCTCGCCGTACTATCACGTCGATGCGCTCGCGCGGCCGCTCCTCGTGCACGCCGCCACGAACGACACCGATGTCGACTTCGTCGAAGGACGGATGCTGATCGACGCGCTCCGCGCGCGGAAGCCCGAGCTCGCCGAGACCAAGGTCTATGTGGATCCCGCACCCGGACCCGCGAGCCAGGGGCACACCTTCAGTCGCCGGGTGAATCGCGAGACGCTGCTCCGAGAGGATTCGCCGGCGCAGATCGATTCCTGGAACCTCACCTGGGCGTTCTTCGCGCGGCTTCTGCGTCCCGATGGCGGTGCGAGCCCGGCGACCCAGGCATCGGCGATCACAGGCGGTTTCTCTGGCCCCAACCCCTGGCCCGCCATCCGTCAGGAGCGGATCCGCACCCTCCTCCCCGCCGCGATGCGGGAGACTGGGGTCGATGCCTGGGTGAATCTCTTCCGCGAGAACGCGAACGATCCGCTCGCACTGCATCTCGGTGGCGAGAATGCCGGCGCGCCCTCAGCGGTCATCGTCACCCGTCAGGGTGACGCGGTGCGCACGGTGATGCTCTCGGGGTTCGGGGAGGCGATCGCGCTGCGTGAAGTCGGCGTGCACGACTCCGTCGTGGTGTACGATGGGAGTGCGACCGCGCTCCATCGGGCGATCGCCACGCGGCTACGTGCCGCTGGCGCGAAGCGGATCGCGATCAACTCCGGCGAGGCGAGTGGGATCGCGGATGGGATGTCGGCCACGCAACGGCGTGGACTCGAGCGCGCCCTCGGGCCAGAGTGGTCCAAGCGGCTCGTCCCCTCACACGACCTCGTACAGGCGTGGCTCGCGATCAAGCTCCCCGCCGAGGTCGAGATCATGTCGCGGGCGGCGCAACTCACCGCGCAGCTCGAGGAGGAGGCCTACGCGCAGGTCGTGCCGGGAGTCACGCGTGACTCCGACATCGCCCGCTACCTCAAGGCACGGATCCGCGATCTCGGGGTGGAGGATGGATGGAGCCCATCGCAGAACCCGAGTGTGAACTCGGGGCCGGATCGCGGCCACTCGCACGCGAGCGATCGCGTGATCGAGCCCGGCGATGTGATCCAGACCGATTTCGGGATTCGGGTGCATGGGGTCTGGGTGACCGACA
>Ga0194134_10002877_pt1 | contig 19474 bp, 14 predicted proteins | sample TA2KigOff0mmetaG_FD_148602 | JGI IMG/M metagenome (GOLD analysis project Ga0194134, IMG submission 148602) | Freshwater microbial communities from Lake Tanganyika, Tanzania - TA2015056 Kigoma Offshore 0m | ecosystem: Environmental > Aquatic > Freshwater > Lake | place: Tanzania: Lake Tanganyika... | reverse complement strand
TCACCCAGTTGCTGTTCAGGCTGCGCGGTCCGGCCGTGAACAGAAACAGGGAGGCCAGCTCGCTGGGCTGCCGATAGGGCACGAAGTATTTGAGGTGCAGGGCAGCCTGGGGGAAACCGGTGATCAGGGGGTAGCGGCGGAACAGCTTCAGCTTGTCCCGGATCGAGAGCTCTTCGGCGCAGATCACGTCCACGTTCGGCAGGGCGGCGAGGGCGGCGACCACCTCCTGTTCCCCCTCAAAGCAGGTGGTGCCCTGCTGCAGTTTGTGGCGGGAGAAGTAGGCGATCCGCCCCGGGCGGCGCTCCACCTTCAGCAGGCGCTTGCGCAGCCGGGGTGCGAGGGCGGCGCGGGCTGCCGCAGGGAAATCGGCGGTCACGAATTCCCTGTCGCGGTACAGCACGCTCGACGACACCAGCATCGAGCTCTCCAGCGTGCGCCGGATCAGGCGCACCCGCTTGCGGATCCCCAGGCAGCGCAGCCATTCGTCCACCAGGGGGTTGTCAATCGGCTCGAGCTCGCCCTTTGGCAGCGGGGTCTTGGGGCGCTGGGTCTGGCCGGGGTAGTGGAACCAGATCGGCTCCTTGCTGCGGCGGAAGAGGCGCAACAGTTGATAAGTGCGGGTGAGATCAAGCAGCAGGTGGCCGAAATGGGGAAAGAGTGTGCCTCCGTAGAGCGCCATCGACCGCTCCATTCCCACCCGTGGCACGGCATCCGGCCCACCCATCTCCGCTGGCAACGGATAGATCAGGCGGCTGCCCCGGCGATCGGTGAGCGCATCGATCGGGCGCCCCTGGCGATCCAGGCCGCCCTGGCGGCGGGCATCCCACCAGCGCGGGCTGGCCTTGCCGGTGCTGCGGGTGGGCACCAGCCGGGCGCCGGGTTCCAGCACCCAGGAGGCCGCCTCGGGTGTGCTGATGTGCCCCCACAGGCAGGGGTGATCCGCGGCGAGCTGGGCCAGCACGGTTGCGGTGGGCATCTCGGCCGCGCTCAGCCTGAAGTGTGCCGACAGTACAGGAGTTGAACCTGCCTCTTCAGCCGGTTGGGGCCCCCTGGAGGGCAACCCCGAGGCCCTGGGCCAGCTGGGTGAGGGCCTGGCGTCGTTGCGGCAGGCTGGCCAGGAGCGCCTGGCGCTCCCGGCGGTTGCGGCAGCGCGGCAGCTGGTGCTCCTGCAGGAGCTCCTGGAAGCCCTCGCTGTTCATCAGGTCCCACACTGAAGGGGTGGTCTGGTAGTGGGCAACGGCCAGGATGTTGGCCAGCTCCACGCTGTGGCGGGCCACCTGCAGCCGCCAGCGGCTGGAGGGCCGCAGCTCGGCGTGCACGAAATTGGGGCGATCCGGCGCCGGGGTGTAGCGCCAGCGCAGGGCCCCTCGCTTGTTCTGGCGGTGAATGCGGGCCAGCAGGGTGTTGCGGAATCCGCTGAAAAAGGGCTGGCGGGCCAGCTCCTGGTGATCGCCGATCAGGTCGGTGTCGAGCCGGGGTGCTTCGGAGTTCTTGCCGGCCATCTTCTGGCCCTGCTCGCAGAAGCTCTCGGGCTGAAACACCAGGGTCTTGAGCTTGCGCTTCTTCAGGCGCCGGTAGAAGTCGACGTCATCGCCTCCCCAGCCCGACATGTGGTCGTGATAGCCCCCGGCCGCTCGCATCGTCCGGCGCGGGGCCAGACACAGACCCGAGGAGGTGCCGAGTTTGCTAAAGCCCTTGAAGAAGATGCCGGGACCGTCGCCTATCTGGCGCACGTAGGGCTGGATGTCCACGGTGGCCACGTCCGCATCCGTTTTCAGCACAAGATCCGCTTCCGCAAGGCCCAGGCCGATGTTCTGAGCCCGCCCCTGGCGCCAGATCGGCTCCTCTTCCACCCGCACCACCGTCACCCGTTCGCCGCTCAGGTCGCCCAGGTCGTCGATCACCGGCACGGTGGAGTTGAAGTCGACCACGATGATGCGCCGCAGCTGGGGGCAGGCCAGCCAGGAGGGCAGGCTGTCGCGCAGATACTCCACCCGGTTGCGGCACGGGGTGATCAGGTCAACGCTCGGCAGCGGGCTCATGGGGTGGGGGCGGGGTTGAACCAGGCGGCCGTGGGTTGTTTCTGGCTGAGCATCCAGCCGAGGGCCAGGTATTGGGCTTCTTTGGTGAGGGGGGTGATCCCCTCGCCGTCGTCGTCGGCTTTGCGGGTGGCACCGGAGACGAACTGCGGGCAAAAGCGCGCGCGAATCTGCGCATCGTCGGCCAGAAAGCTGCGCCGCAGCCGGCGAAGCTCCTTGGCCGTGAGCCAGCTGTTGATTGCCTTCAGTCCAGCGATCGGGCTGCTGGCGGCGGTCTTGGCGAAGCGCCGGCGCCCCTTGTTGTACATCCGGATCAACTGCTCCCGGGGCAGACCCTCCATGCCGTTCAGATAGCGCTTGAAGACCACGCAGGGAATGGGGTGTCCCACGTTGAACTGACGGCGTTGCTCCTCCATGTCTGGCGGCAGGGCCAGGTGGCCCGCCAGCGTGTGCAGGAACCGTTGGGTGAGGTCGTGCTGCTCGCAGAGCGTCTCGTAGCTCAAGGTGCGCACGGGAAAGTGCTGCTGCCAGGCATCCAGCTGGCGCTGGTAGTCGGCCACATGGCGGAAGGCCTTCAGAAATTTGTGAATGGATTTGCGATAGAAGGTGGCGAGAATCAGCTCGCTATAGCTGCTCTGCAGATAGGCTGCGCGTTCGCGGATCACGCACACCACCTTCACATCCGCATCCCGGCCGAAGAGCTCGCGGATCCGCCGCACGTTGTCAGCCTTGCGCACCCACATCAGCTCCCGGTCCCCCTCCTGGTCGATACGCCCGAAACCGATCCGCCAGAAGGCCTCGGCACTCACGATCGTGTGCGCGTAGCGGCTTGCCTTGGTCACGAGAGCCCGGGCCATGGCCTGCAGCTGCTCCTCGCTGTAGGGCTTGGGCTTGGTGGTGCAGTCGAGGGAGCGGGCGATGTTCAGGTGGGTTGGGGCGTCCCGGCCCCCCTCCAGCAGCTCCGACTCCCGCGGGTACCACAGCCCCTGGCTGGCGTAGAAGTCGGCGTTGCGGCCCAGATGCCGCTGAATCGCCGTGGTGCCGGTCTTGTGGGTGCCGATGTGCAGAAAGATGGTCACGGCCTACAGGTCCCAGCTGTTGAGCGGCTTGCCCATGTAGGCGAGCATCTGCTCGGCGTCCGGCCGCACCACCTCCAGCACCTGGCGCCGCAGCTTGTCGTTCCACTCGGGCTCCGCCACCAGGATGCGGCCCTTGTCGCCGGCTTCGTTCACCCTGGGCAGGGCGCCCTGATCGAGCAGCAGATCGACCTGCTCGGGTGTGGTGGAGGCTCCCAGGAAGGTGAGCAGCCCCGTGAGGGTGGGCCTGGGTGCGGCGATCAGGTCTTCAAAGGTGAGGCAGTGAATCTGGGAATCGGGATAGAACTGCCGAAAACTCTGCAGCCGTTCGTAATAGAGCGAGCAGCCCACAACCAAGCGACGCAGATGGCGGGAGCTCATCAAATGCTGGAAGTCGCGGGTGCGCGGTTGTCGGCCCTTGCGATGGCGCCATTGCGACACGATGCGCTTGAGCGGATCCCGAACCACATACACGAGTTTCAGCTCGGGCAGGTAGCGGTGCATCAGGGCCGGTGCCTGGGCAAAACTCTTGAGGGCGCTGGCGTACATCGTGCTGCCCTCACCGCGGAGTTTGCAGCTTTTGCCGGGTTTGAACAGCCGCCCGTACCACTCCCATCCCTTGTCGTAGCGCCGACCGAAGAACTTCGGCTCCTTGGGATGGCTGATGAAGATGTCGGGGTGGCGCGGCAGGATTGTGGTGAGGGTGGTGGTGGCTGATTTAGCCGCGCCGATGATGATGAAATTGGGCAGTCTTTTGCCGAGAGCTTCAACATCTGCCTGGTGATCTCCCCGCAGACCGGCATCGATCACCGTGCGCAGTCGGCGGTTGAGGCCCAAGATGATGTCTCCCTGAATGATGGAATCAGCGCTGAATCGTAGGCCAGCAGCCCTGCCGTCTCAGATGGGGGCAACCGCTGCAAAACGCTCCAGCGGGCTGGCTGAGCCGCCCAGCTCTCCCCGGGCCAGCTGCTCCAGGGGGTAGTCGCCGTAGAACACCTCCACGTCCTGCTGGTAGCGGTCCCGGGCCAGGGTGATCAGGCTGTCATCACTGAAGTACTGGCCCAGGTCGCTGCCGCCGGCGCGGCGCACGTTCTTGCTGGGAAGCTTGCCCAGGGCGGGGAGCCCGGCCTGGCGCATCCGCTGGCGCAGCAGCTGCCAGTGCTCGGCCATCGCCTCCATCTGGCCGATGAACCCCGGCACGGGCACCCCCTCCACGCAGAGGATGCTGCTCTGGGGCAGCAGGTGCACGTCGAGGTCGGCGTCGGCGGTGGCGGCCACCACCTCGAGAAAGCAGCGGAAGGGCATCTGCCGCTCCAGCCCCATCCGCTGCATCGCCGTGGACAGGCTGTCGTTCTCGATCAGCTTGTTGTTGTACGCCGACACCAGCCGATCGAAGGGGTTGCGCACGAAGCTGAAGATGAAGTGGCTGCTGCGCCGCTGCAGCGCGTCTTGGGCGCTGATCATCGTGGTTTCCCCGTGGGTGCCCTTGCGCCAGAAGGCGTCAGCCGTGGTGCGATACCCCTCCTCCGGCGGCTGCTCGAGCAGGCGGGTGAGCGCCGCCTTCACCGAGGAATTGGCCACCTTCGGCACCCGGCCGTAGATGAGCGGCAGGTTCTGGAACTGGATGAAGTGCTCGCTCACGGGCAGGTCCTCACGCGGCGACCAGGGACGGCCCCACGGCGAGCTGGTGGCTCTCCAGCCGCTCCAGCGCCAGCCAGGCCCCCTCGCCGTTGTTCTTGTGGCCCTGCCAGATCTCCGGAATGAAGGAGGCGGTGGGGGCCAGCCGGTTCAGCTGGCTGAACACCTGGGGCCAGTCGACATCCCCCTCATCGATCTGAAGCCCTTCGCCATCCACCCCGGCCGCATCGGCCAGGTGCAGGTGGGCGGTGAAGGGCAGGATGCGCTCCAGGAAGCGGGAGAAGGGTTCGCGCAGGTGGTTGCAGGCCAGCTTCGAGTGCGACACATCGAGGCACACCCGCAGGCCCTGCTCCCGGCAGAAGCCCTCGATGCAGTCGGCATCGACGAACAGGTTGTGATAGCGCTGGCCGCCGAAGTGCCAGGGGAAGGGGGGCATGGTCTGGGGAATAATCTCCACGCCGTCGCAGCGGAGTTCCGCCAGGCTTGTGGCCAGCCGCTCCAACAGCGGCTCGCGCTCCTGCTGGCTGAGGTGGCGGTTGGCGGAGAATCCCCCCACGTTCGTCACCAGCAGCACCGGGGCCGGGCAGCTGAAGCGGGTGCGCAGGCGGGCGGAGAGGTCGAGCACCCGCTGCAACTCAGCCACTGAATGGCGCCGGTAGGCGTCGTCGTCGGTGCAGAGATCGAGGGTGTGGTCGCCGGCGAACAGCTCCGGGGCATGCACCACCAGCCCCATCGGCACCCGCTCCGGCAGCACGGCATCGATGTCCACCTCCACATCTTTGTAGCTGAGGTGGATTTCCACGAGATCGAGGTTGCTCACCCCGCAGAATTGCTCGAGGTCGTGATAGCGCACCGGCACGCCGAAGGGATTGGCGAAGCGGTAGGGACGCGGTTTGGCGGCCGGTCGCTTCAGGTCGGATTCGAAGAAGAAGTCGCCCTCGGCTTTGTCGCTGCTGAGGCTGCGGCCCACCAGGTCGTCGAGGCGGTAGGGCTGCAGACCCTGGCCGGGACTCTGGATGCGCACCATCTCCCGGCTGATCACCGTGCCGGCGGGGATCGGACAGGCCGCCACCAGGCTCTTGGCCAGCACCTCCCGGTTCATCAGCTCCCCCTGGCTGAGGCTGCGGGCCGCCTCGCTGCCCATCGATTCCTCCACGGCCCGGATGCCCGCCACCATCGCCGTGAATTCGTCGGGCAGCAGGCTCACCTTGTGGTCGTTGCCCTCCATCCCCCGGTCGACGGTGATGTGTTTCTCGATCACCGCGGCCCCCAGGGCCACGGCGGCGATCGGCACGGCGTAGCCCCGCTCATGGCCCGAGTAGCCCACCGGCGCCTCCGCCAGCTCCGCCAGCCGGCGCAGGTAGCGCAGGTTCACGTCCTTGAAGGGAGTGGGGTAGGTGGAGTTGCAGTGCAGCAGGGCAAAGGAGGCGCTCTGCTCGCGCAGGTGGCGGATGCCGGCGCTGATCTCCTGCTCGGTGGCCATCCCCGTGGAGGCGATCAGGGGCTTGCCCGTGGCGGCGATGGCACTGAGCAGGTCGTGGTTGGTGAAGTCGGCCGAGGCCACCTTGTAGCCGGCCATTCCCCAGCGCTCCAGCTTGGCCAGGCTGGTGGTGTCCCAGGGGGTGCAGAGGGGGATCAGACCCTGGCTCACCGTGTGGTCGAAACAGCGGAAGAGCTCGTCGTCGCTGAGCTGGAAGCGCTCCAGCAGATCCAGGGTGTACTGGGTGCCCAGATCCGACGCCATGTCGTTGCTGTCGCCCGCGTTCACATACAGCTCCCCCATGTCGCGCATCTGGAACTTGGCGCAGTCGGCGCCGGCGGCGGCCGCCGCATCGATCAGCTGCAGGGCCAGCTCCAGGGAGCCGTTGTGGTTGTTGCCGATCTCGGCGATCAGGAAGGCCGGTGCCCCCTCGCCGATCGCCCGCTCTCCCAGCAGGAGCTGGCGCTGCCCGCCCCGGGCGACTGCCACCACGCGGCCGTGGTCGTCGAGCAGGGGGATCACCTGGATCTTCTGGGAGAACAGGCCCGCCAGGTCAGCGGCAGCGCTGCCCTCAGGGGCGGTGACGCAGGCGGCGTTCATGGCGGCCGTCACCGGCCGGCCCAGGTCGATCGCGTCGGTGGCGGCGATCCAGCGGCGGAAATCGCCGTCGCTGAGCACGCCCTGGAGGATTCCCCCCTCCGACACCACGAAGATCAGCCGGCACTGGTTGGCCGTGATCTTGTTGAGGGCGGTGAGGATCGAGTCTTCGGCGAAGACCACGAACTGGGTGAAATTCCGCTCGATCTGCACCGCTTGCACCTATTGCTCACCCGCCGTTTCTGGTGCCCGACTCTAGAGCCGGAAGCGGGGGGGCACCAGCAGGGCGAGGCGGCGGAGCAGGGCGGGCCTCAGGCGCAGGGCCGCCAGGCGCCGGCTGATGTTGCGGTTGTCGGGCCGCTGCAGCTGGGCCATCTCCAGCAATCGGGTGGCTTCCTCCAGATCGCCGCAGCGGATGGCGGTCTCGGCCCCCCGCCGCAGCTGGTTGGTGGAGAGATCGGCCGCGTTCACCACGTAGCCCGGCTGGCTGAGCTGCAGCGGCGGCAGGGGATGGGTCTGCAGCTCCCGCAGGGCCTCCAGCAGGTTGGCCGGCGAGAACTGGGGGTGATAGCCCACCCAGTGCAGCCAGGCCGGATCCGGATCCGCGGCGGCCGCCAGGCTGTCGAGATCGTCGGCCGTGGCCAGGGAGCGCAGCAGGCCGGAGCCGGCGAAGAAGGGGGTGCCCAGGTCGGGGCGCAGGCCGAAATCGTCCATCACCACGGCGCGGCAGCCGAGATCGAGGGCATCAAACAGCGCCGTCGACGACACGGTGCCGAGCAGCCGGCTCTGGGCGAGCAGCTTCGGCAGGGGCGCGTAGCTGAGCTGCAGGTTGGCCGGCGGGCTGCCGAGGGTGTCGCGCAGGGTGTGGCTGATGTGGGTGTCCACCGCGTGGAAGGTGGATTCATGGGGGGCCACCCGCGGCTTGATCAGCAGCTCCCACTCCGGCGAGCGGCGGGCCAGGCGCCCCAGGATCCGCACCAGGCGCCGCCGCTCCGCCAGGGCTGCCGGCATCACCACCTGCTCGGCGAACACCATTCGGCGGGGGCGCTCGCTTCCTGGCGCCTGGGGGCGCTGGCGGCCCAGGCCCGTGAGCACCGTGCGCTGGCCGCTGAAGGGGGTGTGGCGCAGCAGCAGCTCCAGGCGCGCCTGGTCGCGGGGGCCGTTCAGGCAAATCAGGTCGTAGCCCAGGCGCCAGGCGATCGCCTCCTCGAAGCGCTCCAGCACCACGCCGTTGAAGCCGCAGAACAGGGGCCGTCGCGGCCGCCGCTGTTGCTCCCGGCTCAGCTGATACACGCTGCGGAACTCCGCCAGCTTGCTGCCGGTGAGATACACGCCGATGGCGGCGAAGCCGTCCAGCCGCGGGTCGGCCAGGAGTTGCTGGGGGGTGAGGCGCCAGAGGGGGCCACCGCGCTCCAGGGCCTGCAGCACGGCCTCCGGGGTGCCCTCCCGGGGGATGGCGTTCACCGTGAAGCGCAGCGCCTGCCCATCGCCGTGGCGCGTGAGGGCCTGACAGGCCAGCAGCTGGCTGTCGCTGTCGGCCACCAACAGCACGTTCAAGGTCATGGCCGCAGCTCCTCCAGTTGGCGGAGCAGGCGGGCCGGGCCATCGGCGATCCCCCAGCCCCGGGCATCCAGCCAGGCGGCGTTCACCGCGGGGCGCTCCCGCAGGCGCTCCAGGGGCAGGCAGTCGGCGAGCCGGGCCATGCAGCCACTGCCGAAGAACAGGGGCCCGTTGAACTCGGTGCGGATGCCGTAGTCGCCCAGCACCACCGTGGGCTTGCCCCACACCATCGCCGTGATCAGCCAGCTGGAGCCGATGCCCAGGCAGGCGCTGGCCTGCATCAGGGCGAGGGGCAGGTCGTCGCCCTCGCCCTGCTGCAGGTTGGCGGGCCGCTGGCGATCCTGCAGGCCGTGCCAGAGCAGGGAGGTTTCGGGCCAGTCGCTCGGATCTGGCGGCAGCGGGGCGTCGGGCTGGAGGCGCACCTGCCAGGAGGGCGTCTCCAGGGCGATGCTGCGCAGACGCTGGTAGAGCACCCCGTTGGCGAACGGCGAGGGGGGCACCTGGGCGTCGTCGAGCAACAGCAGCACGGGATCCGGCGTGGGGGCATGGCCGATGGGCTCGGTGGGCAGGCACCACAGCCCTAGCATCACCTGGGCCTGCCCCCTGCGGCCGCAGCTGCGCAGCAGCCAGTCCAGTTCCTGGCGCTGGGCCTCCCCCTGCACGGCGATCAGGTCGTAGCCCAGCCGGGGCAGCAGGTCGGCCATCAGGGCGTCGCCGCAGAGGGGCCGGAGCGGCCCGGTGAAGAGCAGGCAGGGCGACCGCCCCCGCAGTTCCGCTGCCTGCTGGTGCGCCGAGCGGAATGCGGTGAGCGCGCTGCCCTCCAGAAACACCCCCAGGGCATCGAAGCCCTGCACCAGGTCACTGGTGGCCGCGGCCAGGGGGGCCAGGGGCAGCCAGCCCAGGGCATCGTTCGATGCCCCTGCTGGCGTTCCCGGCCGGCCGGCCGGGGGGGCGGTGCTGATCAGGGTCACCGCCGCCCCCGCGTGGGCCAGGGCGCAGCCCAGGCGCTGGCAGGCCCCCAGGCCCGGCTCGCCGTCGCAGATCAACCCCAGCCTCATCGCCCCTTGAACACCCGCTCCAGCAGCCACAGGCCCACCAGGTTCTGGCGGATGCGCCGCAGCAGGTCGCGCCCCCGGTGGCTGGCGACCTGGCGGGAGCGGGCCCCCGCCGAACTCAGCATGCGCCGCCCCCCCTTGGCCAGGGCGTAGGCCTGCCAGGCGCTGCTGCCCCAACCCGCCGGCCCCGGCCGGGGCAGGGCATCTCCGCTGGGCGGGTTGGCGATGCGGCTGGCGAGGGCGTTCACAAAGCGCTCGGCGCCGTCGGCCCGGTAACCCTGGCGCTCCAGCCAGGGCTGGTGGTGCACGGGGGTGAAGGGGTCGCGCACGATCGCATCGAAGCTGGCCAGGGCGCCCGATTCCAGGAAATAGTGGTTGCCCAGGCTCTCGTTCACCCCGAGATCGGCGACGATGCGGGTGCTGATGCCCAGGGCCATCGCCTCCATCGCCGCGGTGGAGGAGACGGTGATCGCACAGCCGCAGCGTTTGAGCAGGTTGAGGCTCGGCTTGTAGCTGATCTCCAGGTTGGGGATGCGGCGGCTGAGCTTCTCCACCCGGCTGGCCATCTCGCCGTGGTGGCGGTGGAGGGTGGCCTCCACCGGCGAGGTGCGTGGCTTGAAGATCACCGGATGCTGGGGCCAGGCCTTGGCCAGATCCGCCAGCCGGCGGCAGAGGTATTTGCGCTGGATCGGGTTGTCCGGCACGGAGGGCTGCTCAAAGAACACGATCGCCGCTAGCTCCGGCACCTGCAGCCGCGGTTGCAGCGGCCAGAGGATCGGCAGCCCGGTGAGCTCCGCATTGCGGCCATCGAGGCCCAGGGCCGCACAGCCCTGGTGGTAGAGCGCTGCATCGCTCTCGGAATTGAGGCAGAGCAGATCCACCCCCGAGCGATCCATCATCCCCTCGAGCTGGTGGCGGAAGAGGATCCCCGGGTAGGCACTCACCAGCACCGGCCGGCGCTCCTGGCCGGCCCAGGCCGACTGCAGCAGCAGTTGCGTTTCCCGGGTGCGGCGGCCGTCGAGCCCCAGCACCAGGGCATCGAGGCGGCTGAGGTCGTCGCGCAGCTCCCGCAGCTGGGGCCACTGGCGCTGGTGGATGCGTGTGCGGGGATCGATCCGCCGGATCTCCAGCACCTGGCGCCGCGACAGCTTCCGGCCGGGGAGTTCCAGCAGGTAGAGATGGGTCTCGGCCCCTTCCCTGCGCGCCGCCTGCAGCAGGTTCATGGCGGTCTTGCCGAAGGAGTCGAAACAGGCCAGGGCGGCCACCTGGCGTCCCTGCAGGCGGCCGCTCATCGCTGAGCACCCCCGGCGGCGGCCTCGGGGTGGGGGGCGGCGGTGCGATCCAACAGCGGGGCCAGTTGCTCGCAGAGGGCCAGGTCGTGGGCGCTGTCGATCTCCGGGGCCAGGGCCTCGATCGGCACCGGCAGCACGGGCATCACGAAGCGGTTGCCCGCCTGCAGGAACGGGGTTGTGCGGATGGCATAGATGGCGCCCGTCTCCAGGTAGGTGGGCTCGAGATCCTGACGGCGCTGGCGCGGCAGGTGGGCGTCGTGGTTCACCCCCGTGCCTTGGCCCTGGCCGTCATGGCGCCAGAGAAAGCCATGCCAGGGCACCACGCTGAAGGCCATGTTGGCGTCGCTGGCATCGAGGGCTTCCACCACGGCATCGATCTGGGCCCCGGTCGTGAAGGGGGAGGTGCACTGCAGGAAGACAAACAGGGGCGGCAGCGGAGCGGATGCGGCCAGGGTGCGCAGGGCATGCAGCAGGGCTGCCTCGGAGGAGGCCTGATCGCCGGCGATCGCGGCAGGTCGCTGGAGCCAGCCGGCCCCTTCCTGCTCGGCCAGGGCGCCGATGGCCCCGTCGTCGCTGCTCACCCACACCGCTCCCACCCGGGCGGCCCCCCGGGCGGCGCGCACACTGCGGGCCAGCAGGGGCACTCCCCCCACCGGCTTGAGGTTCTTGCCGGGAATGCCCTTGGAGCCGCCGCGGGCCGGGATCAGGACCAGGGGCGGCAGCTGGGGGTCGATGGGGACGGGTGAGAACTCGGCCATCAGACCGTTGCCCCCGGCCCAGTGACCGCCGCCGCAGTGGCGGCGGGAGGGCGCAGGCGGCCGTTGGCGCCAAGCGGGTAGAAGCGCAGGCGATCGGCGTGGGAGCCGGGCGTGGCCGCGGCGGGGCCGCACGATGCTGCCGGCACCGGCGCCGCGTTCCCCACTTGCCGCTGAAGGCGCTGGGCGCTTTGGAGCACCTTGCGCACCCGACCCTCAGGGATGCCGGTCTCCGCCGCCACGGCCGCGCAGAGTCCTGCCAGAGCTGCTCCGGAGAGCGGCTCTGGGGGGGCCGGGTCGCGGCAAGATCCACCACCAGGCTCAGTCACTGGAGCGTCCACTGGAGGGTCAATCGGCACAGGCGGAGGATCGAACCTGCCCAGGATCCCGAACAATCCTGCGGCTGCAACTGGAGTGGGCTGAACGTAGCAGTGGTCCCCCCGGCTTTGGTCCCTCTCGCAGTGGTTCCGCTCGGTAGCTTGGGACCCCGCCGCCGGCGCCTCGACTCCCTTGCCCCTTCCCCCCGCCGCCGCGCGCCTGGGTCTGCCGGGGACCGGCATGCTCCGCCACGCCACCCTGCCGGCCCTGCTGGGGGAGTACAGCCTGGTGCGGGGGGGCGGGCCCTGCCGGCGCGAGACCCTTTATGGCCTGTTGGCCTGGGGCCGCAAGCCGAGTGCGCGCGTCGCCGAGCGCCTCAGCACCGCCCGCGCCCTGCCCCTATGGCGCTGCGAAGACGGCCTGATCCGTTCCCTGGGCCTGGGGCCGGACAGTCCGCCCCTCGGCCTGCTGCTCGATGACCTGGGCGTCTATTACGACGCCACCACCCCCAGCCGGATGGAGCAGGCCATCGGCCGCTCCCACAGCCCGGTGGAGCTGGAGCGGGCGGAGGCGCTGCGACAGCTCTGGTGCCGATCCCGTGTCAGCAAATACAACGGCGCCCCGGATGCCCCCGCCCCCGCCGGCCCCTTCGTGCTGGTGGTCGACCAGACCGCCGGCGACCTCTCCATTGCCCTCGGGGCGGCCAGCGCCGCCAGCTTCACCGCCATGCTCGAGGCCGCCCTGGCGGCCCATCCCGGCGCCACGGTGGTGGTGAAGACCCATCCCGACGTGGTGGCTGGCCGCAAGCGCGGCCACTTCAGCCCCCGCCAGCTGGCCGATCCGCGCATTGTGCTGGAGGCCAGTGGCGGCCATCCCGCCGCCCTGTTGGAGCAGGCCGAGGCGGTTTATGTGGTGACCTCGCAGCTGGGCTTCGAGGCCCTGCTGCATGGCAAGCCGGTGCACTGCTTTGGTCTGCCCTTCTATGCCGGCTGGGGCCTCACCCACGACCAGCTCCCCGCCCCGCCCCGGCGCCAGGCCGCCGGGCGCCGCCAGCTGGCCGACCTTGTGCATGGCGCCCTGATCGAGGGGGCGCTCTACATCGATCCTCACCAGCACCGGCCCTGCAGCGTGGAGGAGCTGGTGGCCGCCATCGGCCTGCAGCGGCGCCTGCGCGCCGACCTGCCCGAGCCGATCGAGGCCTTTGGCTTCACCCCCTGGAAACAGCGGGTGCTGCGCCGCTTCCTGCCGGTGCGGCGGCTGCGCTTCCGCTTTCCCTGGCAGCGCCCGGGCGCCTCGGCCGCCCTGGTGGCGATCTGGGGCCGCCGCGCCCAGCCGGGCCTGCTGCGGGCGGTAGAGCGGCGCCGGCTGCCCCTGCTGCACGTGGAGGATGGCTTTCTGCGCTCGGTGGGCCTCGGAGCCGACCTGATCGATCCGATCTCCTGGGTGCTGGATCGCCGCGGCATCTATTACGACGCCAGTGCCCCCAGCGACCTGGAGCACCGGCTCGCCCACGGCCAGTGGAGTGGGGCCCAGCTGGAGCGGGCCGCCCGCCTGCGCCAGCGGCTGGTGGAGGGGGCCATCACCAAGTACAACCTCAGTGCCCTGGCCTGGCGGCGTCCTGCGGGCGCTCGGCGGGTGGTGCTGGTGGTGGGGCAGGTGGAGTCGGATGCCTCGATCCGCCTGGGGGCCCCCGGGCTGCGCGGCAACCTGGCCCTGCTGGAGGCGGTGCGCCGGGCCGAGCCCGAGGCCTATCTCGTCTACAAGCCGCACCCCGATGTGGTGGCCGGCCTCTGCCGCGAGGGGGAGGGGGAGGCCCGGGCTGCCCAGTGCTGCGATGAGGTGCTGGTGGAGGCCTCGATCCAGCAGCTGTTCACCCAGATCGATGCCTTGCACGTGCTCACTTCGATCGCTGGTTTCGAGGCCCTGCTGCGCGGGCTGGAGGTGCACACCTGGGGGCTGCCCTTCTATGCCGGCTGGGGCCTCACCCACGACCGCTGCCAGGCCGCCCGCCGCGGCCGCCCCCTGCCCCTCGAAGCGCTGGTGCATGCGGCCCTGATCGATTACCCGCGCTACGTGAGCCGCCACAGCGGCCTGTTCATCGAGCCGGAGCAGGCGATCGACGAGCTGCTCGCCTGGCGCGCCGCGCCGCCCCGGCCCCTGAGCCTGCGCCAGCGCATCTTCCGCCACTGGGGCCGCCTGCGGCGCCGCTGAGGCCCCGGACAGCCATGGCAAAGTTGCCGCCAGGCCAAGACAGGGACAGCGCGTTGAGCTCAGAGCAGGCCCCGGCGCTGGTGCAGGTGCAGATCGACGGGCCGGTGCTGCTGCTGATGGGCCCGATCGGTCTGTTCTTCGCCCGCTTCTGCAATTACCTGCGGGGCTGCGGCATTCCGGTCACCAAGGTGTCCTTTCCCCTGCAGGAGTTCGGCTTCCCCCGCGACGTGCGGGTGCCGTTCCGGGGCTCGATGGAGGAGTGGCGCCCGTTTCTGCGCCAGCTGCTGGCGGAACGCGGCATCCGCCACATCTTCATGTATGGCGATTTCATCATTCCCCACCGGATCGCCATCGAGGAGGCCCAGCGGGCCGGCATCGAGGCCTGGGTGTTTGAGCTGGGCTACATCCGGCCCAACTACGTGAGCCTGGAGCGGGACCGGGTGAACGCCCGCTCCAACCTCAACCAGCCCGTGGAGTTCTACCGGGCCCTGCCGCCGGTGAACCGCCTCCCTGGCGGCACCCTCGATCCGGGCTGGCGCTGGCGCAAGCTCTGGAAGGCGCCCACCTTCATCCAGCACGCCTTTACCGACTACCCGATCATCGAGGGGGAGCACAAGCTGCAGCCCTCGCCACGCTTCCTCTGGTGCCAGCTGCGGGGCAGCTGGCGCTTCTGGCTCTACCGCCTGCAGGAGCGGGGCATCAAGCAGCGCCTGCTGGAGCACCTCTCGTTTTTTCTGGTGGTGCTGCAGGTCTCCAGCGACTCCCAGATCCAGATGGGTTCGCCCTATCGGGGCATGCACGATTTCATCGAGGACGTGATCCGCTCCTTCGCGGCCCACGCCCACGCCTCCGATCACCTGGCCTTCAAGCACCACCCGCGCGACCGCGGCTACAACCACTACGGACGGCTCATCCACCTGTTGGCCGAGCGCTACGGCGTGGCCGGGCGCGTGCACTACTTCCACGACGGCGCCCTCAGCCGCTACCTGCGCACCTGCCGCGGCGTGGTGACGGTGAACAGCACCGTGGGGCTTCAGGCGCTCTACCACGCCGTGCCCACCAAGGTGATGGGCAGCACCTTCTACAACCTGCCCGGCCTCACCGACCAGAAGCCCCTCGACCAGTTCTGGCAGGAGCCGCAGACCAGCGACCGGCCGCTCTTTTACCGCTTCTATGCCCACCTGGTCACCTCCACCCAGGTGAACGGCAACTTCGACGGCGACTTCCCCTTCCGCACCACCTTCCCCATCGGTCCGGAGGCCCGCCAGCTGCCCCCCGCCCCGCGCCTGCCCGACACGCCGCGCCCCAGTCGCCGTGCCGGCCTGGTGGTGGTACCGCGGTTGCTCGGCCGGCTGGCCTGGGCCCTCGCCCTGTTCGCGCTCTATGGCCTGCAGCTGCTCGCCCTCGGCCTGGGGCGCCGGCGCCTGGCCGCCACCCTGCTGGCCTGGTCGGCGGCGGCCGCGTTGCGGGCCCTCGGGGTGCAGGTGGTGGTCGACGACAGCCAGCGCAGCGAGCCCCCGGGGATGCCCCTGGTGCACATCTGGAACCACGGCAGCCCGGTGGATGTGCTCGTGGTGCAGGCGGTGCTGCGCCTGCCCAGCATCACCACCGCCAATCTGCACCTGGGCCGGATCCTGCCCTGGTTTGCCGCCTCGGCCGCCAATGCGGGCCATGGCCTCATGGACCACCGCGACGGCGCGTCCCGCCGCTCCGCCCTCTACCGGGCCGCCCGCACCCTCAAGGCCTGCGGCCAGGTGATGCTCGCCCCCAACGGCTCCCTGGTGACGCCGATCAGCGAGCGGGTCTCCGCCAGTCCCCTGCTGCTGGCGCGCCGCCACGGGGCCCTGATCGTGCCCTGGACCTTCACTTACCACAACCTGCCCAGGGATCCCGGCCGCCAGTACAGCCCCCTGGCCCTGTTGCTGGCACGGCTCACCGCCCCCCTGGCCACGATCTACTGCCGCCGAGGGCGGGCCGCCGACCTGCAGCTGCCGGAGGGGGGCTGCGACCGGGCCACCTTCACCGCGGCCGTGCAGGCCTACTACGCCGCTGGCCAGCCCGGCGGCTGATTCAGGCGGCGAGCACCAGACTGATGTTGTGGCCGCCGAAGCCGAAGGCGTTCTTCAGGGCGTAGCGCTCGCGGCCGGAGCCCCCCGGCAGGCTGAGGGGTTGGCCCTGCACCACCGCCAGGTCGATGGCGGGATCGAGGGGATCGGCGTTGAGGCTGGGGGGCACGACACCCTGGCGCAGGGCTTGCAGGGCGAGGATCGTCTCCACGGCGCCCGCCGCCCCCAGCAGGTGACCGAGCTGGCCCTTGGGGGCCGTGACCGGGATGGCCTCGCCGCCAGGGCCGAGGCCCCGCCGCAGGGCGCGGGCCTCGGCCAGATCCCCCACGGGGGTGCCGGTGGCATGGGCCTGCACAAAGCTGAGATCGCCGCTGCTCAGGCCGGCCCGGCGCAGGGCATCGCCGATGGCCACGCTGGCGTGCAGGCCGTCCGGCTCGGGGGCCACGATGTGGTGGCCATCGCTGCTGCTGCCGCAGGCCAGCAGCCACCCCAGGGGCGGCGGGGCGCTGCTCGGCAGGTCGGCGGCGCGCTGCAGCACCAGCATGCCCGCCCCTTCCGAGAGCACGAAGCCATCGCGCTCCAGGCCGTAGGGACGGGACGCCTCCGCTGGAGCCTCGTTGCGGCAGGAGAGGGCCCGCATCGCCGCAAAGCCCACCAGCCCCAGGCGGTTCACGGGGGCCTCACTGCCGCCGGCGATCACCAGATCGGCCCGGTCGTCGTGGAGCAGGAGCTGGGCCAGCAGCAGGGCCTCCGCACCGGAGGCACAGGCGGAGACAGGCGTGTGGGCGCCGCCATGGAGCCCCAGGTCGATGGCGACCTGGCCGGCCGCCGCATTGGGGATCAGCATCGGCACCGTGAGCGGGTTCACCCGCGACGGCCCCGCCTCCAGCAGGTTGGTGTGCTGCCGCTCGAGGGTGGCCAGCCCCCCGATACCCGTGCCGATCACCACCGCCACCCGGGCGGGGTCCACACCGGCGCGGTGGGCCGCGGCGGCAGCCCAGGCCTGGCGGGCTGCCACCAGGGCCAGCTGGGAACAGCGGTCGAGGCGGCGCTGCAGCAGTGGTTCCAGGGCTGTGGTGGGGTCGCCCTCCGCGCCCTGGCCCACCCGACCGGCGATGCGGGCCGGCAGGTCGCTGGCCCAGCTCTCCTGCACGGCGCTGATGCCGGAATCACCCGCCAGGCTGGCTTGCCAGGTGGCGTGCGGGTCGTTGCCCAGGGGAGTGACGGCGCCCCAGCCGGTGATCGCCAGCCGCTCAGGTGGCCTGGGCATCGGGGGGATCCAGCGTGCGCAGATGGCGTTGAATATCGCCCACGGTGCGGAACTTGAGCAGGTCTTCCTCGCGGATCTTGATGCCGAGGCTCTCGTCGGCCTCGATCAGGATTTCGTAGAAGCCGAGCGAGTCGATGCCGATGTCTTCGATCAGCCGGGCTTCCGGGGTGATCTGCTCCAGATCGGCTCCCGAGATGCGCTGCAGGATCTCCACCAACTTGGCCTGCAGGTCGTCGGGGCTCCCCTGCATCTCCACCCTCACCCGCGACGGCACTGAGGGCAACGTACCAGTCGGCGGTGGGGTCTCAGTGACCCCGGTACCAGCTGAAGCGCCGGTAGACGGGCTCGTGGGCAAAGTCGATGAAGTGCTGCAGGCGGCGGCGGGGGATGCGCTGCAGTTCGGCCGCCATCAGGATCTCGGTGATCTGGTTGAAATCGCGAGCCAGCGAGAGGTTGCGCACCCGCGCGCCCATCAGGTTGATGTACTGGCGTAGCAGCACCGGCAGCCGGAAGGCCGGATCGAGCTGGTCGCGGATCTGCTGCTCCAGGGCCTGGATGGTGTCGACAGGCTTGAACGCCTCTGCGTCTTGCAGGTCAGCAACCGGGTGCCGGGGCTGGGGGTGCGGTGGCGTGCTGTCCCGAAAGGGGGGGCGCATCAGGCTGCTGAGGAAGTGCTGGTTCACCGCCGTGCCGTAGGCGAAGTGGTTGTAGGAGACCAGCCCGTGGATCGAGCCGTAGCCCGAGCTCACCGCCACCTGCAGCCCGCCCCGGAACAGGCACATCAGGGTGTGGGGCTGGCGCTGGAAGCGGGGCGCCAGGGCAACGCGGCCAATCTCCAGGTGGTTGCCCTGCTGGGCCAGCCCAGCCTTGATCCCCGGGTACACGTGCTCCAGATACGACTGGTGGCCCTGGGGCAGCCCATCGGCACGGCTGCCGGCCTCGAGGCGCGGCACAAATTGCAGCCGGGCTGAGCCGGCCAGCTCGCCGCTGCTGCGCTCCACCAGCAGAAAGTGGTCGTAGTGGGGGTCGCGGCTGTCGAGATCCCGGCTCTGGCCCGAGCCCGAGAGCTGCTGGCGGTAGGTGAGTTCCCGCAGAATGCCGACGGCATCGGCATAGGGCTCAAAGCGCTCTCCTGGCAGCAGGACGAGATCCAGGCCCTGGGAGGCGTAGAGCCGGAAAGGAGACAGGTCCCGCTCGATCTGCTCCAGCGGCAGGGTGAGCGAATCGATCACCAGGGGGCTGGTCCCAGTCACCGGCACGTCCTGGTCGAAAAATTCTTGACCGCTCGCATATCGCGCAACAAGCGATTGCTCGGGGGATGTTGCTGTAACCAGTTCCCCTCGCGGCCCTTCACGTTCAGGTTCAGAGTGAGGGAAGATTAGCGCCACTGCTCCTCGCCCCCGACCCTTGGTTGCAGCTTCCCGCCACTCCGTTCTCGCCTGGCGCCGCGCCCTGACCGGTTGGCTGGCCGCGGCGGCTCTGCTGGCTCCGGCCGGTCAGGCCCAGCCCGCAGCCTTCCCGTTGCCGGAGGGTGAGGCTGGTACCGGCACCTCCGGGGGGGGCGGACGTGTGGATGCCCTGCCTCGCTCCGCTCCAATGCCGAGTCGGGTGCCGCTGCCGTCTTCCAGTGCTCCCCAGGCTTTGCCGGCGTCCGGTCCGCCCGCATCAGCGCTGACGCCAGCCATCCCTGCCACGGATCCCGGCAAGTACCAGCGCTATCGGCTCGGTCCTGGCGATCGGCTGCGCATGTCGGTGTTCAAGGTGGAGGGCTATGAGGCCGAAGTCGAGGTGCTCAGTGACGGCACCATCAACCTCCCGAGACTGGGATCGGTGCCCGTGTGGGGGCTCAGTCTCGATGAGGCGCGCAGTCGGATTACCAGTGGCTATAGCCGTTATTTGCGCCGTCCGCTGGTCTATATCGACCTGATTGCCCCCCGGCCGGTGCGCGTCACCTTAGTGGGGGAAGTGCAGAAGCCGGGCTTCTACAGCCTGGATCAACGCAATTCCGGAGCCAATCTCCAATCCGCCGGGGTTGGCGGGGAAGGGACGCTGATTCAGAGCGCCGGCTGGCCCACCCTGGTGGATGCGGTGCAGCGTGCCGGTGGGATCACGGCGAG
>Ga0194134_10002875_pt1 | contig 19483 bp, 15 predicted proteins | sample TA2KigOff0mmetaG_FD_148602 | JGI IMG/M metagenome (GOLD analysis project Ga0194134, IMG submission 148602) | Freshwater microbial communities from Lake Tanganyika, Tanzania - TA2015056 Kigoma Offshore 0m | ecosystem: Environmental > Aquatic > Freshwater > Lake | place: Tanzania: Lake Tanganyika... | reverse complement strand
GTAATGATGAGTTAAACGATTTAATACAAGGACTTGGAAATGAATTGGATACCCAAACGCCCGAGTATATACAAGACATAATAAAATATACTACTGGTGATACGGATGCACAAGATGCAGCAAAAGACAAATTGACTAGAATACTGGGTATGTACGAAAACCTAGCTGATGGTATTTATGACGATGGAACTGGAGCAAAAAATATTCCACCCAATGCTTATCGCGCGATGAGTCAGATTATAAAAGCAAGAGAAAGAGCATTAAAAAAAATTTCTGAGGAAAGAAAAAAACTTGGAGCAGAAGCAAGAAATACTCTTATGAAAGCAGGGGATCCTATTGATGAAAATATTTTGGAAAAAGATATGTTGATTGATGAATATTATACTGATGTTTTATTAAGTGATCCAATTTTTAACAACTTTAATGGTGTTACCGTTCTTGATGGTAAGAGTGCAACACTCACATTGGATCAGGTTGTGGAAATATTAATGGCAGGCACTTCTACTCAAGTGGTTAATTCTTTATTAAGTTACTTTTTTACCAAAGGTGGTATATTTAGAAAAGAGGCATATGAAATGCAAACGCTATCATGTTTATATACTGGTGCAGGAGGACCAGGAGAGCTTACATTTGATGTTTCTCCTATAAATATTCCTAACAGGTTTACACTAGGTGATGGTGGTATTACTGTAACTGCAGCAGATATAGCAAATACTGGCACATACGCTTTACCTGTTCTCTTCAGTAGAGATTATCAAAACTTGGTGAAAGTAGCTAGTATAATTACCAAGGATTCGAGTATCGCCGCTGGAAATAAAATAGGTTATTTGAATAGGTGTCAATCATTTCCCAGTATTCTTAGAATTGAAATGTTGCGTTTAAAGCCTGGATTTCAACAAACATCAAAAGTCCATCGCAAGCCAGGTAGTGATACGTACTTGTTCGCTTTTAAATATTCAAAAGGTAGTGTATTTGAAGTTCCATTTGATCCAAGGTATTATAAACTGCCACAGGGTATGGCATTGTATGCAAGAGCTGATGGAATAGTTGTTCATTTTGACAGCACAAACTCGAAACTCGTTGCAGAATTTCCACTGGGTACATATGCAATTTCACCAGATGGAGTGACGGAGCCGTTTCTTCGTAGTGATATTCAACAACAAGTATATGCTGATTTAGTAACGACAACAAGTAGTTTAAATTTAAATGTAACAGCGGATCAGGTTGTGGCGGATACTCAGACTCAACAAAGACTTATAATGTTAGCATATATCCGGAATTATCAATATGATGAAGACAGAGTAGCAACAACATATGAAGGTAGGACTGGTGGTGGTCATCATCGTCGTCGTAGTAAAAGTGGTGGTGGTGGTGGAAGTAAAAAGAAATTAAAAAAAATGACCCGAAAAAGAAAAAATAGAAGCAAAAGTAAAAGTAAAAATTAATTTCAACCAATAACTAGTAACAACTATATTATGATATTGTATTCATCATTCAATATGAATATAATATCAGAAATACAAAATTCGTGGAGGGTTGTTGGATAGTTATAAATTATTTATTTTATTATTTTATTTTATATTTTCTTTTCTTTTCTTTTATTTTATTTTTATTAGTTGATGCGATTTGACTGAATGTCTGAAGATACAATGTAGATTGAGTTTTCGGTAAGAATAATGTACTCATTTTCGATTTTGAATATTTTCGAAACAGGACTTGTGTATTCCTCCTCGCTTTTAACAAGAAGTTTTTCGCCATTTTCTTTCACTCCTATAATGACTTTTTTTTCAAGTGAAAGTGTCCAATAGTCGAGCATGATGGGGCGGTCTTCAACGACTGCTAATTTTGAGGCGTGTTGCATGCAGAGCTGAGATGGCATGCGAATCGACGAACTGCTGCCACCTTCGGACGAATTTGGTGGCTGATTTTTTCCAGAATTTTGACTCATATAGTTATTTGTTATATAGATAACATTCTCATTTTCTTTAAATACTTAAATACACAATTTATTATTTATAATTTATTTATAATTTATTTATAATTTATTTATAATTTGTTTATAATTTATTATTTACTATTTACTATTGAAATAATAAATTAAATAATGGTTTTATATTTTATATTATTTTAGTAAAAGATATAACAATGTTGAATTAAAATATAATATTGGTAGATATTATATAGAGAGTATATAGAATAGAATGGCACGTAACACACCAAGAAGTCGAAATGGAAGGTCGGCGGTTGCACGAAAAGCGATATTTAGCGCGACTGGTAAAACGGATGGTTTTTATACAAATACGAATAATGGCGGTGGAATGAAAAAGGGGGGTGCACAACCGTCAGGTACGGGGTTCATGATTCCTTTTGGTCGGAGGCACATGATAGCTGTTCCGGCATTGAATGCTAATTATTTGTTCAACTGGACGCCATTTATTCAATCCGGGAAGGCGCGCATACGGTGCAAATCTCGGATAGTTTACTTTTTGAGTTGAAAAATAATAGTTTTGGATTCAGATTTAGAGAGATGATGATAATAATTATAACTGTTATCATTATCGTGCGCAGACACACACACACACACACACACCCAACACACCCACGTTACACTACATCTTTTGCGGATATGCTTATTACCGTTGACTACCGAGAGAAAGAGCTTATTGATTTGTTTCAGCAAAGTTTACTTGAAACAGAATCAGAAATGGCGGAAAAAGGGAAAAATCAGGAAAAAGGTATGGAAAAAATAAAAATAAAAATAGAAAATTTGAAATTGGGTGACATTGTCATAAGCGATGGCGATGATGCGAATGAATTGATTTTATTTGAACGAAAAAGTTTGAATGATTTGGCATCTAGCATAAAGGATGGCAGGTATATGGAACAGTCATATCGTTTAGACGGATACGATTCTGTTCCCAACCATAACATTGTTTACATTATTGAAGGCGATTTGTCCAAATGGAAAAATGCGAGTTATAATGGTAGGGTGAATAAAAAAACGTTGCTTTCATCAATGTGTTCCATGCTTTATTACAAGGGATTTTCGGTGATAAGAACTATGAATATAATTGAGACATGCGAGTTGATATTGAATTGGGCGGACAAACTTCAGCGAGAGAAGGTGACAAAAACGCCGTATTATAGTGGTGGTTCAAAAATGGGAAAACAAGCGTCACAAGCGTCAAAGGAACCACAAGAACAAGATGACGAGAAAATCGAAGCCCAGTCCCAGTCGCATTCTGCCCAATCCGAGCCCCAACAAGCGCAACCTATTCGCGAGTCGCATTATTGTGACGTATTTAAAATAAAAAAAGAGAAAAATGGCAATATTACTCCAGATAACATTGGAGAGATAATGCTTTGTACTATTCCGGGGATAAGTTCGAAAACGGCGATTGTAATTATGAAGGAATTTAAAACAATAAATGGTTTAATAAAGTCTCTTGAGAATGATGCATATTGTTTGAATAATATTTACATGGAGACCAATGGTAAAAAGCGAAAAATTAATTCGCAGTGTATTGAAAACATTCGAAGTTATTTACTAGGGAATGTATAGACTTACCTGGTCGCCTTCATAATACCCGGCATCAATTAAGTGTTGTGTATATTTTGGACCTCCCCAATTTGGATCCATTGGGTTCGGGCTTAAGCCGGACTCTTGCTGGATGAAATTAAGCGCGTCAAGCGGTGTAAAGTCGCCCATGTTGAATCCGGATGCATCAAAACCGGGATATGAGTTTGTGTTGTAGGGCGGATCATTTCGATTGGAATCCATGAGTTTGGTCACGGTTGGCATTTGAATTCCCGTAACTGTTGTGTCAACCATTGGCGGCAATCCACCTTGTAAATCAACGGGAGACGGTCTGATTTTATAAACATCTTTTCCTTGAGCGTCATTCATGTGCTGCAAATACAAAACCGGGCAAACAATCCCCTGACTTCTTTGCCAATCCATAAACTCAACATAATCTTCTAAATTATTGAATCTTACCGGATTTACTCCTGGGACTTTAGCTATTTTTGAGTTATATAAGAATATTTCAGTTCCTTTTTGTATCAGAAGATTAGGGCAACGATGTTGGCCGGTTGTTGTAAACCCTTCAGCTGCGTGCGAGGACGAGTAGTTGAGAACAAAGTAGAGTCCAAGAATAAAAACGATGATTGAAAACATGAGCTGGTTTGAAATATGAGGAAATTGAAATTGCATCGCTGTGATAATAAATATATTTTTATTTATTTTTTGTTTAATATTATAAGTAAAGAATAAAATATCTATTAATATTATATATAATTGTTTATTCAATATATAAATAAAAAAATTAATATAAATATTTTTTCAAAAATGGTTATTCTGAATTATGAGCCTGAATCGAATGTAAGAAACTTGAAGGGACCGTGCGTTGTGGTTATACATGCCGAGTGGTGCGGTCACTGCAAAGATTTTATGCCGATATATAAAAATAAAATTGTGCCGTCGAATCAATTTGACGCAGAATTGAAAAACTTGTTAACACTGTCATCTATTGAAGATAAAGAATATGTAAAGGCAAAAGACACTTTCGGTGAAATCGACGGATACCCGACAATTCGATACATGGTGTTTGATGAAAATGGGAAACCGTTCAAAGACAACAATGGAGCGATTATAAAAATGGATGCAGTAAATGTTCCTAGAAAAGTTGAAACCATAACCAACTGGATTAACACTGTTGTAAAAAATGATGTAAAAAAAAGAAAACAAAAACATGGGCGTAAAAAACATAATAAGCATCATAAAAATGCTCAAACCATTGATATTGACATAGGGGATGTGCGCGGTATGGGTATGGGTATGCGTGGTGGAAGGACAAAACGGGTTAAAAAAATAAAACGGGTTAAAAGAACAAAACGGGTCAAAAAAACAAAAAGGTCTTAAATTATTTTTTTTATATTAATAATTGAAAACTTTTCTTAATATAAAATTGAATTTTATAAAAGTTAAAGACAAGTAAACATAGATATATAACCGAGCAAGCAATAACACTGTTCACTGTTCACTATACACACCATTTGACTCAACCGGATAATGTCACAATTATCAGAAAGACCGTCGAATCCACCGCCGAATAAGAAGAAAATTGTAATAAAACGAAATTCGGGACAACAAGAGACACAACAGACAGAAAAAACACAAGAGACAAAATATGACAAGGCAACGGTGTCGATTCGTCTTCTAGACTTCAACATTTATGATGCAAATGCGAGTGAGAATGAAGAAGAAAATGGTTTCAACAGCATGTATAGAAAAAAAATGGTGATTCAAATGTTTGGATTGAATGAGCAAGGTGAGACGTGCGCTCTTTTTGTTGAAGATATGAATCCGTTCTTCTATGTTATGGTTTCACCCGACTGGACTGAACGAACAAAAAAACAATTTGTTGTTGACATAATAAAAAAACTGGGATTTGCGGAAGGTTTGATTATTAAAGAAAAATGCGCACTTGTGAAGCGAAAAAAATTGTATGGGTTTGATGGCGGAAAAATGCACAACTTTGTAGTGTTGTATTTTAAAAATCTTGCAATTATGAACAAGGTGAAAAATTTATGGTATGTTTCTTGTCCTGAAACATCGTCATATGATCTGAATCCAGAGGGGTTCAATTACAATGGTGCGTGTCTCAGAATTTATGAATCAAATATTCCTCCACTTTTGCGATTTTTCCACATGAATGAAATTAGTCCATCTGGATGGATAGAGTTTTTGAAAGAAAGTGCTACTACTATTTTGGAAGAAGAAAAAAAGACAACAACGTGCACTCACGAATTTATAATTAGCATGCAAGACATTCGCGCACAACCCGCAAAAGAAACTCGTGTTCCCTATAAAATATGCAGTTTTGATATTGAGGCGAGCAGCAGTCACGGCGATTTCCCGCTTGCAATCAAAACGCATAAAAAACTTGCGACAAACATTGTTGACGTGTGTCGGTGTATTCAAAATGACGGTGGAACAATTACGAATGAATTGTTGCGTGAAATGATTTGCGTTGCATTTTTAAACACAGAAAGCGAAAATGAATACATTGATGGAAACGTTCAGAGAATATATTCAAAACGAGAATTATCAAAAAGCCAAGTTGACTCAATGGTGGAAAAGTTCATGACAGAAAAAATTAAAAATTTAGTCGTTGAAAACAGTGCAAGTGATGCAAACACAATTGAAGCCATGTTTGAATCCATTGGAAAAAAACTTGCGTTGGCGGCAGCATCAGCGAAGGAAAGCGGCGACGGCGAAAGTGATGCAGAAAACAGCGACGACGACGAAGATGAACACTCTGAAAATGGTGTTACAATGAACATTGTTGAAGAGATAAAAAAAACAAGTGCCAAGACAGTTGCAACCACGACCATTGATAAAAACATGACTGTATTGCAGCTGCTTCAATCATGTGCAACCGCGCACACTCGAGAAGTAAAGATAACTCACCTGAATTCTGCATTGTCCAGCGTGTTTCCAGATGTTGAAGGCGATAAAGTAACATTCATTGGGTCAACCTTTTTGAAATCGGGGGAAGAACGTCCGTATTTGAATCATTGTTTGACCATTGACACGTGCGACAATCTTCGCGATGTGCAGAATTCGGAAATACAGGTTTGTAATGGCGAGCGCGACATGCTGTTGGAATGGACGAATTTGATTCAGCGTGAAGACCCCGACATTATAATCGGATACAACATTTTCGGTTTTGATTACAACTTTCTGTTTCATCGCGCTACAGAAAATGACTGCGCTACAGAATTTTTGAAACTGTCTAGAAATAAAGGCAAAGTTTGTGGTCAAGTTGACCCCAAGACACAAAAGCTTGCAATCGAAGAAAGCACTATTGTCATTGCGAGCGGACAGCACGATTTGCAGTATATTAAAATGGCGGGCAGATTGCAAATTGACATGTACAACTATTTGCGACGAGACTACAACATGTCGTCTTATAAGTTGGACTATGTTTCGGGATATTTCATAGGCGATGCAGTTGCAAAAATCGAGCACAAAATTGACGAAGCCGGACAAGATGTTACTGCGATCTACACGGGAAATGTCATGGGACTAGACGTTGGAAGTTACATCAGCTTTGAAGAGACCAGTAACTCAACGGACTCCTACAAGGGTGGCGAAAAATTCAAAGTAATTCGACTTGACTCGGCGACAAAAGTATTTGAAATACAGGGTAAAGAGATGCCCAATATGGAAAAGAAGGTTCGCTGGGGACTGGCAAAAGACGATGTTACGCCGCAGGATATTTTTAGAATGACGAATAAAGGTCCGGCAGAGCGCGCAATCATTGCAAAATACTGTATTCAAGATTGCAACCTCGTGCACCACTTGATGCGTAAAATCGATGTTTTAACCGGTTTCATTGAAATGGCAAATATTTGCAGTGTTCCAATTAGCTTTCTAGTTTTTCGCGGACAGGGAATTAAGCTGACCAGTTTTATCGCAAAAAAATGCAGAGAAAAAAATACGCTTATTCCTGTGTTGGATCGAAGATTCGGAAATGAAAGTTATGATGGCGCAATCGTGCTTCCGCCCAAGTGCGACCTGTATTTAGATAATCCGGTTGCATGCGTCGATTATTCGTCATTGTATCCATCATCTATGATTAGCGAGAATTTGTCACACGACAGCAAAGTGTGGACAAAAGAATATAATTTGAACGGAATACTGGTTTGTTCTACAGGCGAAACGGATGGAAATGGCGTATTTATCTACGACAACTTGCCTGGATACGAATATGTCGATGTCGAGTATGACACGTACGTGTGGAAACACAATGCTAGAGGAAAAGCGATAAAGACGGTCAACGGGAAAAAGGTGTGTCGATTTGCGCAACCAAGATTGGATGGCGGCGGTGAAAAGGCAATCATGCCTTCGATTTTGGAGGAACTGCTTGAAGCTCGAAGCGCCACGCGCAAACTCATTCCAAAGCAGACGGACGACTTCATGAAGAATATTTTGGATAAGCGCCAGCTGGGTTATAAAGTGACGGCGAATTCGCTGTACGGTCAATGCGGTGCCAAAACGAGCTCGTTCTATGAAATTGATGTGGCGGCATCCACAACGGCAACTGGCAGAAAGCTGCTCTTGTATGCCAAGCGTGTTGTTGAAGAAACATACGGAAATGCCGAATGCCAGACGAGCAAATATGGTGTCGTAAACACGCGGGCGGAGCACGTGTATGGGGACAGTGTGGCAGCATATACTCCAGTATATATTCGATTTTGCGGCGCTATCGATGTTTGTACGATAGAAGTGCTTGCAGAAAAATACGGAGTAAACTCTAATAACTGGACATATTGCAAAGAAGATGGAAAACAAACCAAGCAGGTATGCGAAATGATGTGTGGCGTGGAAACATGGTCGGAAAAAGGGTGGACTCGTCTTCATCGCGTGATTCGACATGTTCTTGCCCCCCATAAAAAAATGATGCGGATTGTTACTCATACGGGAATTGTTGATGTTACCGATGATCATTCTTTGATTCTGGAAAATGGCGAAGAGATTTCGCCAAAAAATGTGGATATTGGAACAAAATTATTACATCATGCATTGCCCCAGCCACAACAGCAACAACATTCACAGTCGTCAGTGGAAAATGCAGAAACACCCACATACCTGAATACAGAGATCACTATTGAACAAGCTAGAATCATGGGGTTCTTCTTTGGAGATGGAAGTTGTGGAGAGTATGAATGTGATTCTGGTAAAAAATGTTCATGGGCATTAAATAATGCATCAATGGAATTTATTCATAAATATCTAGAGTTGTGTAAAGTTGCTTATCCAGATTTAGAATGGGTGTATAACGACACTCTAAAAAGCAGTGGTGTATATAAAATTGTTCCAAAGTCAAAAAAATATGGTAGCATCATTAATTTTGTAAAATTTTATAGAAAAATGATGTATTATAAAGAGTGTAAAATTATACCATCGATTATTATCAATAATACGCAAGAAGTTAGAGAAAGTTTTTGGAAAGGAATGTATGATGCCGACGGGGATAAAGATAAAAATGGATACACTCGTGTTGACCAAAAAAGTCAAATCAGTGCTGCATGTATATGTTTATTGGCTCAAAGTATTGGATGGAAAACATCATTGAACACGCGTTTAGACAAAATGGATATTTATAGAATGACAATGACAACGCGCACTCGAAGAAAATGCACCGATTCTATTAAGAAAATAATAACATTACCTGTTGAAGATAATCAATATGTTTATGATTTAACCACCGACAATCATCATTTTGCAGCTGGAATTGGAAACATGATTGTTCATAACACGGATTCTGTATTCTTTACATTTAATTTGGCCGACAAAGACGGAACACCGATTCGCGGCAAGCAAGCGCTGGAAATCACGATTGAGCTTGCGCAGCAAGTGGGGGAGCTGGCTTCGTCATTCTTGAAAGCGCCGCATTCGCTAGTGTACGAAAAGTCAATCATGCCGTTTTGTTTGCTTCGTAAAAAGGGATATGTCGGCATCTACTATGAAACGAATGCAAACAAAGGAACGAGGAAAAGCATGGGCATTGTTTTAAAGCGCAGAGACAATGCGCCGATTGTAAAAGACGTGTACGGCGGAATTATAGACATACTTATGAAGGAACAAGACATGGGACGCGCCATTTCATTTCTGAAAGAATACTTGAAAAATCTAGTTGATGAAAAAATACCGTTGGAAAAGCTTATTATTACCAAGTCGCTGAATTCGAATTATAAAAACCCGCAGCAAATTGCGCACAAAGTCCTTGCGGATCGAATGGGACAGCGTGATTCTGGGAATAAGCCTAGCGTTGGTGACAGAATTCCGTTTATATATATTCACAATCCGGATAAAAAGGCGCTACAGGGTGAAAAAATCGAGCATCCTACGTACATTAGAGAAAATAATATACGTCCCAACTATACATTTTACATTACGAATCAAATTATGAAACCCGTGCAACAGCTATTTGCACTCGTGTTGGAAAGAATTCCTGGATTTAAACGACGTCAAGAAACGTTTAAAGACAGAATTGAATTTGAAACAAATAAAATTGGAATTGAAAATAAAGAAGCGTTGCAAAAAAAAATCACAGAGTTACGACAAAAAGAAGTAAAGGCGCTACTTTTTGATGAGTTTTTAATACAAGCAACAAATGCAATTCAAAAAAACCAAAGTATTAAAAATTTCTTCAACAAACAATGAATTGTTTTACAAAAGGTTGTCATGTATTTTTTTATGCCATATTTATTTTACACGTGTTTGCATCCAAAAGAGCAAAGTAAACAACATCCAACCAGTCCGCATAAGTATAATTTTACACATCCATCCTCTTCGAAACTTGGTTTAGGTCGATTATTTACACTGTAGTCGCGCGGATCGGAATATTCATTGAATAGTCCGTCATCGTCATCGTCATCATTCACCGAAACCGAGTAATACGTAAAAGGTTTATTCACATCTTTCACAAATCGATATTTTTTTTGTCTTGCTAAATGTGTGTTGGTATTTGTGTAGAGCTCTTTATATTGATTAAATGTGTTTGCATATAATGGACTTGTATTTGTAGCATGATAGTGTTCTTGTTCTTGGTTATTGCTGTGGATGTCATCAAAGATGTTATAATTTACATTTATGTTTGACATGAATCGATAGTATATAAAATTATATAAATTAACAAAATGTAATCTTTATATCTACATACTAAAATATAATTAACTATTTTTTTAACAAAAACAAAATACAACCACACAAAATCAAACGAAGTCTGATTCTGACTCTGATTCAGAGTACAATATTTCAGATTCTGATTGTTGTATATAAACACTTGCATTTACATTCAAAGATTCATCATCATCATCATTTGAATGGTTTGAATGAGAGTGTGAGTTCAAATTGTATCTGCACATTGGACATGTTGAATTTCTATCAAACCATCGAAATAAACTATATGGATTAAAATTATGTTTACAATGATTGATTTGCATGATGCAGTCCACTTCTTCAAAATGTATTTGTGAAATTGGACATATTTCATTTTTTGGATTATCTACGGTACAAAATGGAACTATTTTTGTTGCAGTTTGGATGGTGTCATAAGTTAAAAAACTTGACCCGCTTTCAGTTTCACGCAGGGTCGGTTGGTGCGCTCTTTGCATAAATAAAAATGATTGAATTTCTGGTTCTTGTTCTTGAAATTGTTGTCGTTGTGGTGGTCGTTGTGATGGTTGTGGTGGTCGTTGTGATGGTTGTGGTGGTCGTTGTGATGGTTGTGGTGATGGTCGTTGCGGTAGTGGTCGCATCAACGGTCGTTCTAATAGTCGTTGAAAATAATTAAAATTTATATTTTCGGGTTCTCTCGACTGTGTGCGACTTACATTCATGTTTATTCTTGAAGTTGGAAATATTGGCGACAATGACCGAAACTGTGGAAGAGGCGGAGGTGGTGGCGGCGGAGGTGAAACAGGAGGAGGTGACGACGATGGTGAAATATAAAAAGTAGGTGATGATGATAGGTTGGGTGGTGGCGTTATAATTCTTGATGCTCTTGTAGTTAGAGAAGGTAGTGGTAACCTGTATCTAACAAAGGTTGTAGTTACTGGTTGTTGTGACGGTAGCGCGGGTGCGGGTGGTGCTGATGCGGATGCGGGTGCGGGTGCGGATGCGGATGCGGGTGCGGGTGCGGATGCGGGTGCGGATGCGGGTGCGGATGCGGGTGCGGATGCGGGTGGTTGAGGTAAACTTCTATACAAAAGTTGATTGTTCAGTATTCTGACTAGCCCACGCTCAAACGTCATATATCCATTTAATATTTCTCTCGTCGATGAAATATAAGATTCTACTAAACTATAATAAATTGCATCTGATTCTGAACTATGTCCATTCATTGTCTTTATTTTTGTTTAGTTTTAATATTTATTTTAATATTTATTTTATTATTTATTTTATTATATTTTTATTTTATTTTCTTTATTATTTATTTACACTGATTCATTTATTATTATCTCTCCTTCTCTCAGATTATAACATAGATAACTATATTAAAGATATAAAATGATAGTATCTAGGTTTACTAAAATTGAGTAATGACTTCGACGACAAAATCATTGTTTCAACCAGAAAAATTAAATGAAGAAAAGTTAGAAAAATATAAAGGCAAGGGTCTTTCTGGTCTTGCAAATTTGGGACAAACATGTTTTATCAATGCATTATTGCAGATTATTTCTCACACATATGAACTGAATGAACTTTTAAACGGTGATGGGTACAAATCCAAATTGAACAAGTGCATTGAGTCAGAGTTGTTGGTATCTTGGGACGAGTTGCGATTGTTGATGTGGAGCGAAAACTGCACAATCTCTCCGGGTGGTTTTATTTATGCAATTCGCAAGATATCAAAAATAAAAAAAAATAACATGTTTTCGTCCATTTCTCAAAACGACATGCCAGAGTTTTTAACTTTTTTATTTGATATATTTCACACTGCTTTGAAGAGAAAAGTGACAATGACAATTGGTGGTAACCCGAAAAACAAACGAGATAAAATGGCCAAATTGTGTTATGAAATGATGCAAAAGGAATACACGGAAAATTACTCTGAAGTCTTGAAAATGTTTTACGGAATTCATGTGTCGACCTTGACAAGTGTTGACGTAACAGAATCAAAGTCTAAATATGAATACCTTAGTATTCGTCCTGAACCATTTATGGTAATAAGTTTACCTATTCCCGATAAAAAAACATCAGACCAAGAGCACATTACTTTAATGGATTGTTTTGATTTGAATTGTGAAAAAGAGTTGATGGAAGGCAATAATGCGTGGTTCAATGAATCTTTAGGAAAAAAGCAGGATGTGCATAAACGTTTAGTGTACTGGAGCTTACCAGACATTATGATAATTGACATCAAACGATTTGAATACAATCCAAAAATGGATTCGTTTGTAAAAAATCAATCAAACATTAGAATACCGGTTGAAAATGTGAATTTTTCAAAATATGTAGAAGGTTACAACAAGGAAAGTTATGTGTACGATCTTTATGGGATTTGCAATCACCATGGGGATGAAAATTTCGGACACTATACTTCAACTATAAAAACGGCAGACTCTAGATGGTTTAATTTCAACGATGCAACTGTAAAAGAAATACATATAAAGGGTCCTGATATTATTGGAAACACGCCATATTGTTTATTCTATAGAAAAAAATGAAAAAAGAAAAAAAACTAATGTAACACTATAATATAAATTATTTTCACCGTTTTTAATATTTAATAAATATAAATATAAATAATATTAAATGGATTTGACTTATAATTCTATCAGTGGAATAAATACAGACCCAACTATTTACTTAAAGGAATTTATTAGAAAAAATGGAAAAGAAGATCCTCAAACTGCTGCGGATACTAGAGTATTCATGCTTATAGCACTCGTAGTTATTATTGTTATATACGGATTTTTTTTTGCGATTTTAGGTGGTAGCAGCGGTGGGACTACTGGAACCGATGCATCTAGCCCTGATGGTCCGGGAGTAACAAAAAATCTAGGATTACGATTTTTAGAAGTGTTGCTGTGGTCTGTGTTTATTATTTTAGTTTTGTTGAATGGGTTTCAGTATTTTTTCAATGTAAATCTTACGACAAGGTTTGTGAATTTTTTCACAGATAAACCTAGACTTGAAGTTACAATGCAAGTTCCTGAAGATGAGCCGGTTCAAGAATTGAAGATTAAAAAAGAGGTTTTCAATATTCCAAATAATGAATACACATATGATGATGCGAAAGCGATTTGTGCGGCATATGGTGCGAAACTTGCAAACTATGATGAGATTGAAACGTCATACAAAAGTGGAGGAGAGTGGTGCAATTATGGATGGTCAGACAACCAAATGGCATTTTTTCCAACACAAAAAGAGACATGGGACAAGTTGCAAAAAATAAAAGGACATGAGAATGACTGTGGAAGACCTGGTATAAATGGTGGGTTTATTGGTAACAAGAACGTTCGTTTTGGTGTCAACTGCTATGGTTATAAACCCATCATTACTGCTGCAGAAACACAAAAAATGCAGACTGCGTCTGTTTTTCCTTTAACAATGAGAGATATTGAAAAACAAAATCGAATCGACTATTGGAAAAAACGAATTCCTGAAATTTTACTATCTCCATTTAACCGTTCATCTTGGTCGATTATTTAATTTTTCAAAAAATGATTTATAGTCCTAATGAAATGACCAAATGACCTATTTAATTATTGTTGTGTTTTCTTGTTTTTCTTCTCATATATATTTTTTTATATAATTTTACACTTTTTAAATCATCATCATTTGCATTTCGTTTTTTAGTAACTCTTTTTGAAAAATTTGCATGGTTAGTATGGTTATGGTTATGGTCAGTTACAGTATTATTCAAAAGTATTTGAAATACTTCTGGATCCACTTCGTTGGAAATTATTTCTGTGGCATCTTCTTTAAACACGCAGTTGTTGTTGTTGTGGTCAGGGTCAGAAATAATAAGCTGTGACTGTTGTGGCGACATTACAAGCTCAAGTTCGCCAATCGCGGCTACAGCTGCGGCCGCAGCATCATCATTTTCGTGCGCATGTGTGTATGCGGACACTTTTTGCTCCTGCTCCTGCTGTTGCTGTTCTACACTAAATTTTGGACTAAGAAATAATAAACCCATTGGTATTCCATAATTTTCTTTGTATAAGTTTTCAACTTCTTCGTGATACTCTTTTTTATTTTTCCTTTTACCACTACCACCACCATGTTTATTTTTTGCGGTGCCAAATATTTTTTTTATTCTATATCCGCCGCTCATAATCGTTTTTCCATCCGCTGAATTTGTAAAGACCAGGTCTCTTGCTGCATCAAACATGTTTATATGTTGTTGTTATTCTCTTTATTTATTAATATATTTTGTTTATAGTTATATATTTAATTATCTTCTTATTAAATATATAAAATAAAATATAAATATATTCACACATTTTAATTACATTTTTTTTTCTAATTATAGTATCTCTTAATTTCGGAATTGATTTTGATCTCTCTTTTTTCTTTGATATATTTTAAAATATGTTGAACTTGTGAATTGTTTGGTATTATTTCGTGCATACACTGTTCTATAAATGCGAGAGATAGAGGATTTGACGTTTTTGTTTCTATAAAACGTAGCCGACCATCTGCTGTTGCGATTGACGTATTTAATAATTTTTTATTATTTACAATTTCCATGATTGACGCTTCAATATCATTTTTCGATTCTCTCATTGTTTTAACTTCACTGTTCATTTTTTTCAATTTGTTATCGATTTCAATCCATCTTTGGATTTGTTTATCGAATGAAGAAACGATACTTGCGGCAACAGGATTTACGGCATGTCCATGTCCCCCCCCGTACACAGATGCAGTTGCTGATGTATTTTTTAGTGACGACATGTTATTCAAGTTATTTAATGACGACGACGATGTAGTCGTTATTGTATTTTTTCCAAAATTCATATTTTATATATAATAAATATATAAAATGTGCTAAAATAACACCCCCACAACCTCCATGTTTCCATTCTACTTCACTACACATGCATCACAGACTGATACAACCAGGGCAAAGCTTCCCGAGCCTGAATGCTAACAAGTGTTAGTGCGCACAATACAAAATTTGCCCCTAAACATCTATCAGGTTCTTGTACTGCTGTTGTTGTAAGACGTTCAATGACTACCATATTGATATTCACAATGTTTTCTAGTGTCAAGTACTCGTAAAACTGATGCATAAGCCACCCTGTTACATGTTGAGGAAAAGGGTTGCCGTAAGGCGGATAAATTGATATTCTCGCATTGTATGACAACTCTGCCCTGTAATTCCAAATGTCCATCAACTCTCTCAAAAATGTAATGTGTTGTTGATACGTTAAATGTAAAAACCAGTCAGGGTCAGAATAATGTCCAAGAAAATTTATGTTTTGAAACAAGTGTAAAACATTTTGACGATACCTCTGTTGCGGCGTTAAAACATCTTGCGGCAAAGTGATAATAATATTTCCACCTTCATTTCCACCGTCGGCACTTCCATTATGACTCAATACAATGTTTCCATCGCCATTATTTTCATGTTGGTTACTATTTTTACTATTTTTATTTATTTTTTTACTATTTTTATTTCTTTTACTACTTAAAATTCTATCTAGTTTTATTATTTTCAAAATATCTTTTATAATGTTGTGTGGAATTGTGTTTCTATTATAAGGATTGCTTGACTGTTTCCAAATTAACCGACAGTTTAAATTTGCCACACTATCTACTAAGTTATCATTCAGTATCAAATTACATATAGATGCGATGTCAAAACCATAACAACACGTCTTTTCACCACACACTTCTTCATAACTATAAAATTGTGAGTCTGGAATCTCTCTAACGGGGTCCAATGTATAAAAATCTGTTTCATTAATACAAATGTCTCTATTTTTCAACGCTGGACCTCTCAACAATGTCATTTTTTTACGTAAATATTTTTTGAATTTTAATTGAATCTTAATACAATGAAACGTATAATTGTAAAAATCATATATATTTTGTTTCATTTCAACCTTGTTTCCGGTTGTTTTCATTTTTTTATAACCATATTCTTTTTGAATTTTAGTGCACATGTTTTTCAAATCAACAACCTTATAGTTAAACTGGTTGGTCATTAATAATGCATAATTGTTTATTGATATTTCTTCTGGTGGTGGTGGTGGTAAATTTTTAACTAAAGATTTTGACTTTGGCAAAGAAGAAGAAGAAATAATAACATTACACTCTTGTCCATCTTCTTTTACTTTACATTCATTTTCTTTTTTTTTAATTATAATAACTTTTGTCATTAAATATAACTTGGATATTGACTGTCGCGCTTGTTTATATTATATATAGAGATATTTCTATATTACTTGTTGTATAATAGTTTTTTGATGATAAGTATTTGAATGTGCGTTACCGTGTTGGTTTAACCTATAGTTAAAATTAAAATTTAAAAATATAAATATATGTTAAAATGCCAAATAATGATAAAATAATTCCATTGAAAATATTTCAAACATGGTATACTAAAAATTTATCACCAAAAATGAAAGAAAGGGTTGAAAATTTAAAAGCATCAAATCCTGAATTTGAACATCACTTATTTGATGACAATGATTGTAGAGAGTTTATAAAAAATAACTTTGACTCTCATGTTTTACATGCATTTGACTCTTTAATCCCTGGAGCATATAAAGCTGATTTATGGCGTTATTGTGTGTTGTTCAAACATGGAGGAATTTATCTTGACATAAAATTAAATTGTATAAATGGATTCAAACTGATTGAGTTGACCCGTTCGAACCATTTTGTTAAAGATAGAATACCTCCTTTGTCGGTATATAATGCATTAATGGTGTGCAAACCGCGCACTCCGCTCTTGTGGTATGCAATATGCAAAATAGTGTTCAACGTAAAAACCAATTTTTTTGGGAAATCGGCTCTTGATCCAACGGGACCGGTTTTATTGGGTAATATAATATTGAAAAAAAAATTAAGATCAAACATAGATATGATTCATTACAAACACGGGGGGTATATTATTTACAAAAAAAAATTTATTATTTCGACAGAGTATCCCGAGTATAATACTGAAAGAGTTAATATTAAACGTTATGATCGCTGGTGGGATGAAAAAAAAATTTATAAATAAACTGCGTATTTACAAAGTGGACAGTGGCTGCACGTTGCTGTTAACAAATGTAAAATTTATTTAATATTACCTGAATAATACCAAGTGCGCAAACATTTAATAATGTTAGTATTACATTTAGGTACATAATTCCAAGACTTGTAATGCTATCTCTTTCTGAAATATCACACTTACCTCCATTTAAGCATGTCATATTTAAAAATAAATAATAAAAAGTAATAGCTACTTGCATAAGCGCTAGTATGGCTGATATGGATGAAAAAGTTGTGTATTCAGAAGATGTTATATTTTGAGATGTTGTTATTGTTTGATAAAGCAGCATTCCAACTATTCCACAAATAAGAAGCAATTGAACTAAACTCGGTAAAACTGCTCCATTAAAAAGTGATTTTTCACTTCCAGTGCTGAAGTAGTATTTCAATACCATGAGCATTGAACCAAATAATGAGAGTCCGACTAACCCCAGTCCTATTAATGATGCTTCATATGATGATATTGTAAATTTAATGATTAAACCGATTACTGAAATTATTGCACACACTTTGATCGTGTATGATATATTTCCCATAACTGATTTAGAATTTAACTGAAAAGATGATTCCATGTACTGTCGAAATGTTGATTAACTATTTTATCTTATATATTGTTAATAAATAAATAATATTTAATGTAAACCACCATTTTTATTGGTTAATTAAATTGCTAAAATAGATTTTTGTGGATGTTATTTTTGTTGACGTAGGTAAGTTGTTTAATACGTTGTTCATCTGGACACAGTTACATTTATTTTTGTATAATTTAAATATTATTTTATTTTGTTTTTATTTATAAAATAAAATAAATCATAAAATATAATACAATAATAATATAAGTATTAGATTGTTGTTTAATCATTGAATGTCATCATATAGTAATCTTTATAAATATACAGAGTGTTGTGGTTGTGAAGAAAGTTCAAGTGGAGGACAAGGATCCCAGGGTGTAACAGGTGCACAAGGTGCTACAGGTGTAAAAGGCGCCACAGGAGCACAAGGCGCCACAGGTATAAAAGGCGCCACAGGAGCACAAGGCGCCACAGGTATAAAAGGCACAACAGGCGCAACAGGCGCACAAGGAGCCCAGGGTGTAACAGGCGCAACAGGAGCACAAGGAGCCCAGGGATCAACAGGTGCAACAGGAGCACAAGGAGCTCAAGGTGTCACAGGTGCAACAGGCGCACAAGGAGCCCAGGGTGTAACAGGCGCAACAGGTGCACAAGGAGCCCAGGGTGTAACAGGTGCAACAGGCGCACAAGGAGCCCAGGGTGTAACAGGCGCAACAGGCGCAACAGGCGCACAAGGAGCTCAGGGTGTAACAGGTGCAACAGGTGCACAAGGAGCCCAGGGATCAACAGGCGCAACAGGCGCAACAGGCGCACAAGGAGCTCAAGGTGTAACAGGTGCAACAGGTGCACAAGGAGCTCAAGGTGTAACAGGTGCAACAGGAGCACAAGGAGCTCAAGGTGTAACAGGCGCAACAGGCGCACAAGGATCTCAAGGTGTCACAGGTGCAACAGGCGCACAAGGAGCCCAGGGTGTCACAGGTGCAACAGGCGCACAAGGAGCTCAAGGTGTCACAGGTGCAACAGGCGCACAAGGAGCTCAAGGTGTCACAGGTGCAACAGGTGCACAAGGAGCTCAAGGTGTCACAGGTGCAACAGGCGCACAAGGAGCTCAAGGTGTAACAGGTGC
>Ga0194134_10002851_pt1 | contig 19604 bp, 9 predicted proteins | sample TA2KigOff0mmetaG_FD_148602 | JGI IMG/M metagenome (GOLD analysis project Ga0194134, IMG submission 148602) | Freshwater microbial communities from Lake Tanganyika, Tanzania - TA2015056 Kigoma Offshore 0m | ecosystem: Environmental > Aquatic > Freshwater > Lake | place: Tanzania: Lake Tanganyika... | reverse complement strand
GTCCCTTTCGGGCGGGAACGTCTTTATGCCCAACCTCCGCGCGATCGCGGACCTCTACCGCGCCAACCCGGACGCGTTCCGGCAGAACTGGGGCACCAACGGCGACAACTTCTACGCGTCCTACGTCGCCCGGCGGCGCCGCTATTACGAGCGCGTCGATTCGGGCTTCCTGATGGGGACCGCCAGCCTACGGGGGCTCACCCTGCGGGCCGGGCTGCGCTGGGAGGGCACCAGCACCGAGGCGAGCGAGGCGGACACGCGGACCCCGGCGGAACTCCGGGCGGCGGGCTTCCCGGTGAATGCCGCCGGCCGGGCCACGACCATCCCGGGCATCCAGTACCAGTTCCTTTCCCAGCCGCGCGTGAAGCGCACCGGCGATTACGACAACCTATTCCCCAGCGCCTCGGTGAAGTACGGGCTGGCCCGCAACCTCGATCTCCACTTTGGCTACAGCTCCACGATCCGCCGGCCCTCCTACGTCAATCTCGCCGGCGTCTGGATCGTCAATGACACCGCGCTGACGGTCACCTCGCCCAACCCGCGCCTGAAGCCGGAGACGGCGGACAACTACGCGGCGCGGCTCGCCTATTACTTCGAGCCGGTGGGCCAGCTCGCCGTCACCCTCACGGAGCGCAAGGTGCGCAACCTGTTCATCACCGACCGCCTGACCGCGCAGGAGTTCGGCTACACCGGGGACGACGAGCTGCTCGGCTACGAGTTCATCACCACCGACAACGGTCCGGGCACCATCCGGATGCGCAGTATGGAATGGGAGTACAACCAGAGCCTCTCGTTCCTCGGCGCGCTCTTCCGGCGCCTCTCCGTGCGGGCGAGCTACACCCGGCTCTACGCCGAGGTGCCGCGCGCGAACCTGACGCCCCACCTCGCCAGCGGCGGGATCAATTACACCTACAACCGCCTCAACCTCTACACGAACTGGAACTGGACGGATGACGTGAACACGAACCTCGCCGGCACGACCTTCCGGCGGCATCGCACCAACGTCGACGCCGGGGCCGGCTGGCGCCTGAGCGCCGTCTACAGCCTCTCGGTCAGCGTGCGGAACCTCACGGACACGCCTTACATCAACCTGCAGCGTTTCGCCGGCGGACTGACCGCGCTCACGCGGAACGAGACCGTGGGCCAGAACTGGACGTTCGCCCTGAAGGGCACTTATTGACGCCACCCGCCACCCCGATGAACCGCCGCCGCTTCCTCCGTCATTCCGTCTCCGCCCTGCCCGCCGCCGTCTTGGCCCCGTCCGCCCTGCGCGCGGGCGGGACGCCCGCCGGCCCCGTGATCCTCAGCGGCGTGGCGGCCCGGACCGCTCCGGCCGCGAAGGAACTGAGAGCGGACGTCGTGGTGATCGGCGGCGGGCTCGGCGGCTGCGCGGCGGCCCTGGCCGCGGCGCGCCGAGGGCGGCGAGTAATCCTCACCGAGGAGACGGATTGGATCGGTGGCCAGTTGACGTCCCAGGCGGTGCCGCCGGATGAGAACGCCCAGATCGAGACCGGCGGCGCCACCCGGTCCTACCGCGAGTTGCGGGAGCGCATCCGCGACCATTACCGGCGCAATTTCCCGCTGACGCCCGCCGCGCGCGCGAACGCCCGGCTCAACCCGGGCAACGGCAGCGTCTCGCGGCTCTGCCACGAGCCGCGCGCCGCCCTCGCGGCCCTGCAGGAACTCCTCGCCCCGCACGTGGCCGGGGGGCGCGTGGAGATCCTGCTGTTCCACGTGCCGGTCGCGGCCCAGACCACGGGGGACCGCGTCGAGGCCGTGACCGTCCGCAGCCTCGACCTTGGCCACGAGACCGTGCTGCGCGCGCCCTACTTCATCGATGCGACGGAACTTGGCGACCTGCTGCCGCTCACCGGCACGGAGTTCGTTACCGGGGCGGAGTCACGGCGGGAGACCGGGGAACCCCGCGCGAAGGAGCAGGCGGAACCCGACAACCACCAATCCTTCACCTGCTGCTTCGCGATGGATTACGTCGCGGGGGAGGATCACGTGATCGAGCGCCCTCGCGACTACGCGTTCTGGCGCGACCACGTCCCCGCCCTCCGGCCGCCGTGGTCGGGCAAGCTGCTGAGCCTGTTCTATTCGTCGCCGCGGACCCTCCAGCCCTTCAATATGGGCTTCGACCCCGAGAAGGGCACGGGGCTGTTCAAGTACCGGCGGATCATCGACCGCTCCCAGTTCGCGCCCGGCACCTACCGCGGGGACATCACCCTGGTGAACTGGCCCCAGAACGACTATATGCTGGGCAACCTCGTCGGCGTATCCCCCGCGGAGGCCGCGCGCCACACCGAGGGGGGCAAGCAGCTGAGCCTGTCGTGGCTCCATTGGCTGCAGACCGAGTGCCCGCGCCCGGACGGCGGCACCGGTTGGAAGGGGCTGCGGTTGCGGCCCGACATCGTCGGCACGGCGGACGGCCTCGCCAAGTACCCGTACATCCGCGAGAGCCGCCGGATCCGCGCGGAATTCACGGTGACCGAGCTGCACGTCGGCACGGAGGCCCGCCAGCGCGAGACGGGCGCGAAGACCCCGGCTGAGACCACGGCGGCCCTCTTCCCGGATAGCGTCGGGATCGGCAGCTACAACATCGACCTCCACCCCAGCAGCGGCGGCGACAACTACATCGATTTCCCCGCGCTGCCCTTCCAGATCCCGCTCGGCTGCCTGTTGCCTGTGCGGATGGAGAACCTCCTGGCCGCGAACAAGAATATCGGCACCACCCACCTCACGAACGGCTGCTATCGCCTCCACCCCGTGGAGTGGAACATCGGCGAGGCCGCCGGGGAACTGGCGGCCTTCTGCCTGGCCGGGCGGCATGCGCCGCGCTCCGTCCGCAAGGCGCCGGGACTACTGGCGGATTTCCAAGCCCAACTGGTGGCGGCCGGGATCCCGCTGGCGTGGGAGCGCCGACCCTGAGCGCGGCGGTCAGGCGAACAGTTCCTCGGGGCGGAAGAAACGGGCCAGCTCGGCCCGCGCGTTCTCCACGCTGTCGGAAGCGTGGGCGACGTTGACCATCATATCGGTGCCGAAGTCCCCGCGGATCGTGCCCTTGGCCGCCTTGCGCGAATCGGTCGGCCCGAGCAGGTCCCGCACGCGCTGGACCACGTTCTCCCCCTGCAGGGCCACCAGCACAACGGGCCGGCGGCTCATAAAGGCCTCGATCTCCGGATAGAAGGGCTTGGACGCGACGTGCGCGTAATGCTCCCGGAGCAGCGCGGGCGACAGCCGGCCCATCTTGCACGCCACGACGTCGAAACCGGCCGCCTCGAAGCGGGCCACGATCGTGCCCACCAGGCGTTTCTCCATCGCGTCAGGCTTCAGGATGATGAACGTTTTCTCCATAAAAGCCCGATAAGGTAGCGGCGGCCCCGTGGGTGGGAAGCCTAGAGTTGCCCGGCGACCCGCGCTCAGAATCCGCGCTCGAGGGCGAGGAACCCACCCCGCCCGATCGCGGGGTAGCCGTGGACCTCCTCGTAACGCTCGTCCAACGCGTTCTCGAGCCGCGCGCGCAGGACCCACGCGGGCCCCAGCCGCTGCTCCGCGTAGAGGCGCGCCACCACGTAGTCCTCGCCGTCGATCGTCCGGAAGGTCCGGGCGTGCACATCCTCGCGTTGGCCCGTCGCGACGACCCCGGCGCCGGCGCTGAATCCGCCGCCCCACGCCCGCCACAAATCGAGCCCGCCGCGGTGGCGCGGCCGGCGCAGCAGCCGGGTCCCCGCCGTGAGGTTCTCGGCATCCAGGTAGGCGTAATGCCCCGAGATCGTGGCGGTCTCCGCCCAACGCAGGCGCCAGGTGAGCTCCCAGCCCCGGGTGCGGGCGCGCAGGATGTTCTCGACGCTGCGGAAATCCCGGGTGCTGGCGATCAGGTCGCGGAGGCCAAGCTCGAAACGCGTCAGGCCCACGGTCCAGCGCCCGCCCGCGCCGCGCCATTCGCCCCCGAGCTCCCACCCCCGGGCGCGTTCCGGGCGAAGGCCGGGGTTGCCGCGGTAAAACGCGCTTTGCCCGTAGAGATCGAGGAAACTCGGCGAGCGGAAGCCGGTTCCGAAACCCGCACCCCACCGCAAACCAGAACCGGCGGGTGCCCAGGACGCGGTGGCCCGGCCGGTGGTGGCGCGGCCGAAGGTGTCGAAATCGTCGTTCCGCAAGCCGAAGCCCAGGTGCAAGTCCGGGCGCGGCCGGAATTCGTCGTGGAGGAACACCGCCGCGAGGCGCTGGCGGCGGTTGATGTTGCCGAAGCCCGTGTTGCGCGTGTGGTTCGCCTCGAGCGTGGCGCCACCGAGCAGGAGATGGCCGGGCCATCCCCGAAAGGTGCTCTGGGCATCGAGCACTCCACGCCGGTTCGTCACCCGCGTCTCCGCCGTCGGGCGCGGGGCGGGAAACGGGCTAACCGCGACAAAGCGACGATCCTGCCCGCCGGCGAGCAACCGCGTCTGCCACGACCCTCGGCTCACCTGGAGTTGCGCCGTGGCCAGGAGGTTGTCCTCGCGCTCACGATTGTCGGGGTCGTTGGTGAACCGGTCCCCGGGCGAACCATAGGCGCCGCGGAACCAGCGCAGCGTGGCCGTCGCCTCGATCCCGGGGCGCAGGGTGCGGTCCAGCCGCAGCACCGCGTTGTGCGAGGTGAAGGCGTTGTTCGCCCGCTCGTTCCGCGTGCGGCCGCCGCGCAGCGAAAGGTTCCAGGCGTCCATCCCCCGGGCCCCCTGCGCGCTCACGGCACCCTGAAAGGTGCCGAAACTCCCCGCCTCCAACACGACCCGCCCGGCCGGTGCGCCCTGCCCTCGCGACGCCCGCAGGGAAATCAGCCCGCCGACCGCCTCTCCCCCGTACAGGGTGCTCTGCGGGCCGTGGGAAACCTCCAGGCTGTCGCACGCCGCGAGGCAGGCGCCGCCCAGGAAAACCGCGTAGTCCGTGTTGGGGTCGTTCAGCCGCAGGCCATCGACCAGCAACAACGTCTGGTTGGAGTTCGCCCCCCGCGTGAAAACCGAGGTGATCATCCCGGCCGCCCCGGAGGTCACGGCTGGAACCCCGGCCACCTGCCGCAAGGCGTCCGCGAGCGAAGTGACCTGCCGGCGGGCCAATTCTTCCGCCGTCAACCAGCCGGCGCTCGGGGTCGCCGGTCCCGCCGGCTCCCCCCCACGGGACGCGCGGAAGACAAAAGGCGGTAGCGATTCCGGCACCTGCGCGCGCAGCTCCGGCACCGCCGCGAACCACAGGACGAGGCTTCCCAGCGCACCGACCGCGCCACCCCAACCGCCGCAGCCAAAAGCAAAACTCCGGCGATAACCGCTCACGGAGCGGAAGGCGCGGGAGAGGTCGCGGACGGCGTTCACACCTTCGCAATGACCTTCTTCCTCTGGATGTAAAGAACGCATCAACCCATATAGATACGTAGATATGTCACTTGCCACGCGGGGCGGCCAACGCCAGACTAATACCCGAAATGTCCGCCCCCTTCCCTCCCGCCGCTGCTCGTGACGATGCCTTCCGCCGCCTGTTCGCCGGCCGCATCGTGGTGCTGGATGGCGCGATGGGGTCGATGATCCAAGGTCACGCGCTTGAGGAGGCTGATTTCCGCGGCGAGCGCTTCGCCGGGCACCCGCAGGACCTCAAGGGGAACAACGACCTGCTTTGCCTGACCCGGCCCGATGTGATCGAGGGCATCCACCGGGCCTATTTCGAGGCGGGCGCCGACCTCGTCGATACCAACACCTTCAGCAGCACCTCGATCGCGATGGCGGACTACCGCTGCGAGCCCTGGGTGCGGGAGATCAACCTGGCCGCGGTGGCGTGCGCCCGGCGCGCCGCGGAGACGGCGGAAAAGGCGACGCCGGGCCGGCGTTGTTTTGTCGCGGGCGCGATCGGGCCGCTCAACCGCACGCTCTCGATGTCGCCGGACGTGAATCGCCCGGAGTACCGCGCGGTGACCTGGGATCAGGTGGTCGGCGCCTACACCGAGCAGATCGAAGCGCTGCTGGACGGCGGGGTCGACGCGCTGCTCGTGGAGACGATCTTCGACACGTTGAACGCGAAGGCCGCCCTCTACGCGATCGCGGAGGTGCAGGAGCGGCGTGGCGCCGCGGCGCGCGTCCCGGTCCTCGTGAGCGTGACCATCACCGATGCCTCGGGGCGGACCCTTTCCGGCCAAACGATCAGCGCGTTCTACCACAGCGTGGCGCACGCGCAGCCGTTCTCGGTCGGCATCAACTGCGCGCTGGGCGGTGAGGCGATGCGGCCCTACGTCGAGGAGCTTTCCCGCATCGCGGGCTGCTACGTGTCCTGCTATCCCAACGCGGGGCTGCCGAACGCCTTCGGCGGTTACGACGAGACGCCGGAGGATATGGCGAAGGTCCTCGGGGATTTCGCCCGGCAGGGCTGGGTAAACCTCGTGGGCGGCTGCTGCGGCTCGACGCCGGCCCACATCGCGGCCATCGCCGCCGCCGTCCACGGTGTCGCCCCGCGGGCGGTCCCCGCCGCCCGCCGTGCGTTGCGGCTGAGCGGGCTTGAACCGCTGGTAGTCGCCTGATCCGCCGTGAACACCGCCGCCCAGTTCCTCGTCATCGGGGAGCGGACCAACATCACCGGTTCGCCCCGCTTCGCCAAGGCCCTCAAGGCGGGTGACTGGGAGGCCTGCCTCGCCATCGCCCGCCAGCAGGTGGAGAGCGGGGCCAACGTGATCGACATCAACGTCGACGAGGCGCTGATCGACGGGGAGGCGACGATGGTCCGCTTCCTCAACCTGATCGCCGCCGAGCCCGAGATCGCGCGCGTGCCGGTGATGCTGGACTCCTCCAAGTGGTCCGTGCTGGAGCGCGGGCTCCAGTGCCTGCAGGGCAAGGGCATTGTGAACTCCATCTCCCTCAAGGACGGGGAGGCGGAGTTCCTGCGCCGGGCCCGGCTGGTCCGCCGCTACGGCGCGGCCGTGGTGGTGATGGCGTTCGACGAGCAGGGCCAGGCGGCCACGCGCGACGACAAGGTGCGCATCTGCACGCGGGCCTACCGCCTCCTGACCGAGGCCATCGGCTTCCCCGCGGAGGACATCATCTTCGACCCGAACATCCTCACGGTGGCGACCGGCATCGAGGAGCACAACGGGTACGCCGTGGACTTCTTCGAGGCGACGCGGACCATCAAGGCGACCCTGCCCGGCGCGCGCGTGAGCGGCGGCGTCTCGAACGTGTCCTTCTCGTTCCGCGGCAACAACCCGGTCCGCGAGGCAATGCACACGGTGTTCCTGTACCACGCCGTCCAGGCCGGCCTGGATATGGCGATCGTGAACGCCGGGATGCTGGGCGTCTACGAAGAGATCCCCGCGGAGCTCCGGGACCGGGTCGAGGACGTGATCCTCAACCGCCGCCTCGACGCCACGGAACGGCTCGTGGCGCTGGCCGACGAGCTCAAGCAGTCCTCCGCGGGGGACACTGCCGGCAAGCCGGCACCCGAGGCGGAGGAGTGGCGCCGCGCCCCGGTCGCCGAGCGCCTACGGCACGCGCTGGTCAAGGGCATCGACGCCTTCATCGAGGCGGACACCGAGGAGGCGCGGACCCTCTACCCGCGGCCGCTCGATATCATTGAGGGGCCGTTGATGGACGGGATGCGGGTGGTCGGCGACCTCTTCGGCGCCGGGAAGATGTTCCTCCCCCAAGTGGTGAAATCCGCCCGCGTGATGAAGAAGTCCGTGGCCGTGCTGACGCCGTATATGGAGGCGGAGAAGGCGGCCGCCGGTCAGGCCTCGGCCAAGGGCCGCATCGTGCTCGCGACGGTCAAGGGCGACGTCCACGACATCGGCAAGAACATCGTGGGCGTGGTGCTGGCCTGCAACAATTACGAGGTCACGGACCTTGGCGTGATGGTGCCCGCGGAGCGGATCCTCGCGGTGGCGCGCGAGGGCAAGGCGGACGTCATCGGGCTTTCCGGGCTGATCACGCCCTCCCTCGATGAGATGGTGCACGTGGCCCGGGAGATGACCCGCCAGGGCTTCGGGGTGCCGCTGCTGATCGGCGGGGCCACCACGAGCGCGGCGCACACGGCGGTGAAGATCGCCCCCACCTACGCGCCGGGCGTGGTGCACGTGCTGGACGCCTCGCGGGTGGTGAACGTGGTGAGCGCGCTGCTCTCACCGGAGCAGCGCGCCCCCTACCTCGCGGAGGTCGCCGGAAAGCAGGGTCAGCTCCGCGCCGAATTCGAGGGCCGCCAGGGCAAGCGGGCCGCGTTGCCGCTCGCGTCCGCCCGTGCCCGCGCCGCCGCCTCGCGCTGGGCGGAGGTGGACATCCCCCGGCCGGAGTTCCTCGGTGCAAGGATCTATGATCCGGTCCCCCTCGCGGAGATCACGCCCCTGATCGACTGGGGCCCCTTCTTCAGCGCGTGGGAACTGCACGGCCGCTACCCGGACATCCTCCAGGATCCCGTGGTCGGCACCGAGGCCACGCGCCTCCACGCTGACGCCCTCCGCCTGCTGGAGCGGATCGTCCGCGAGCGGCTGTTCACCGCGCGCGCGGTCATCGGCTTCTGGCCGGCCAACGCCGTCGGCGACAGCGTCGAAATCTATGCGGACGAGTCCCGTTCTGGCACGCTCGCCCGCTTTCACTTCCTGCGCCAACAACTCGAGAAGCCCGCGGCGCAGGCCAACCACTGCCTCGCCGACTACGTGGCGCCGCGGGACAGCGGCCGGATCGACTACGTCGGCGGCTTCGCGGTGACCGCGGGCCACGGCGTCGAGGCGCTCGCGGCCGAGTTCCGGGCGGCGCACGACGATTACGGCGCGATCCTCGCGCAGGCGCTGGGCGACCGGCTGGCGGAGGCGCTGGCGGAGCTGATGCATCAGCGAGCGCGCCAGGTCTGCGGCTTCGGCCGGGCCGAGAACCTCTCGGTGGAGGACCTCATCCGGGAGCGTTATCGCGGCATCCGCCCAGCCCCCGGCTATCCCGCGTGCCCGGATCACACCGAGAAGCGGACGCTGTTCCAGCTGCTGGACGCGCCCGCCGCGACCGGCATCTCGCTGACGAAGAGTTGCGCGATGCACCCGGCGAGCAGCGTGAGCGGACTCTATCTGAACCACCCCGACTCGAAGTACTTCGCGGTTGGCAAGGTCGCGCGCGACCAGATCGAGGATTATGCGGCGCGTAAGGGGCTCGCCGTCGCCGAAACCGAGAAGTGGCTCGGCCCCTACCTCGACTACACCCCCGCGGGCTAAGCGCCGGCGGCCGCGGTTGACCTGAACGCGGGGCGCGGAAAGCCTGTGCCACTCCCTCCCCTATGCGTCCCCTGCCCCGCCCCTTCAATTTCCTGCTGATCCTCGCTTGCCTCGCCGCCGCCGCCCCGGCCGTCGCGGCCGCCCCGACGGCGGAAAAACGCGTCCTGCTGGTCGCGGGCACGATGAGCCACGGTCCCGGCGCGCACGAGCACAACGCCGGCGTCCTGCTGCTCCAGAAATGTCTCGCGGGGGTGCCGGGCCTCCGCGCGGAGGTCTCCCTCAACGGCTGGCCGAAGGACGCGGCCGCGCTCGCCGCCGTGGACGCGGTGATCCTCTACTGCGATGGCGGAGTGAAGCATCTGGCCCTCGCGGACAACCGCCTCGGGGTCCTTAGCGCCCTCGCCCGCCGGGGCGCCGGGATCGGGTGCATCCACTACGCGGTCGAGCCGACCAAGGAAAAGGGCCAGGCCGAGTTCCTCGATCTGATCGGCGGCGCCTTCGAGACCGACTGGTCCGTGAATCCCCATTGGGACGCGCACTTCAAGTCGCTGCCCGTGCATCCGGTGACCCGCGGCGTGCAGCCGTTCACGATCCGGGACGAGTGGTACTTCAATATGCGGTTCAAGCCGGGAATGACCGGCGTGACCCCCCTGCTGGTGGCGATTCCCGACGCGTCGACCGTGTCCCGGCCCGATGGCCGGCACTCGGGCAACCCTGCCGTCCGCGCCCTCGTGGCGCGTGGTGAGGCGACGGTCGTCGCCTGGGCCCACGAGCGCCCGGATGGCGGGCGGGGCTTTGGTTTCACCGGCGCGCACTACCACGCCAACTGGGGCCACGAGGATTTCCGCCGGCTCGTGCTGAACGCGGTCGTCTGGCTGGCGAGGATGGAGGTCCCGGCGGGCGGGGTCGCGTCGCGCGTCACGCCGGAGGATCTGGCGGCCAACCTCGATCCGAAGCCGGCCGCGAAGGCAAAGGCGGCCAAGAAGGCGCCCTGAGCACCCCGCCGCGGCTCACTTCATGATGGAGTAGAGGCTCGCGAAGTCGTCGGTCCAGAGCGGGGCGTTGCGGTGGTCCGAGGGCGAATCGGCCGCGGAGCGCAGGCCTTCCTGCTGCAGGAAGGCCGGATCGCGCGTGAGGATCATCCAGGTGGTGGCGTAGACCCACCACTCGGGCTCCCGGTCATCCGAGATGGCCGCCACCCCGTACCCGAATTCCGCGGCGAGCCGCTCGACCACCGGGCGGAGGTCGAGGTAGCGGTTCGAGATGTGGATCGCGAGCACGCCGCCGGGACGCAGCAACCGCTCGTAGACCGCGAACGCCTCGCGGGTCAGCAGGTGCACCGGGATGGCGTCGCTGGAAAAGGCGTCGAGGGCGAGCAGGTCGAAGACGGGCGGCTGCCCGCCCGCAATCTCCCGTTCCATCACGAGCCGCGCGTCGCCCATCGCCACCTCCACCGTGCCGAGGCAGTAATCCAGATACTTGAAGTGCGCCCGCGCCAGTTGCTCCACGGCCGGGTTGATCTCGTAGATGCGGAGCGAATCCCCCTTGCGCGCGTAGGCCGCCAGCGTGCCGGTGCCGAGACCCACGAGGCCGAGGCGGCGCGGGCCGGGCGGGAGCAGGTTCAGGGCGATCCCCACGCCGCTGGACTCGCTGTAGTACGTGGTCGGCAGGACGGACTTCTCCGGTTTGGTGAACTGGAGCCCGTGCGTGGTGGCCCCGTGCAGCAGCAGGTGGTAGTTGTCCTCGGCGTCACCGGGATTGTAGTCGAGGACCTTGAGCGTACCGTAGAAGTTGCGCGAGGCGCTGAGCGTGTTGGCGCTGCGGTCGTTCCACCCGGCCGCGAACACGGCCCCGAGGCCGACGCAAAGCGCCATCAGGAAACCACCCATCCGGGGGGCCCACGGATCCAGCGGGCGCCACCGGCGGAAATCCAGCAGCATCACCGGCAGCAGGAGCAGGCCGCCGGCGAGATAGGGCCAGCGGTCCCGTGCGAGGGCCAGCAACTCGGAGCCGAACCCCTCCCCGCCGTCGAAGGCCGAGCGCAGCCCGGCAATCGCGAAGGGCAAGGCGAGCGCCCCGACCGCGGCGGCGAGCGCGATCTCGCGGCTGCGATGGCGGAAGCACAGCACCCCGATCAGGTAGCTCAGTAGCCACAGCCCGACCTGGAGTTCACGGTAGTCGTCAAACACGGCGGGCCCGACGATCGCGACGAGGAAGCCGCCCAGCGCGCCGCCGAGCGAGATGTGCAGGAAGTAGGAGGTGAGCCCCCGCGGGGCCGGCTTCAGGCGATACAGCTCCCCGTGGCAGACCATGCAGGCCAGGAACAGTACCACGTTGTAGAGGATGATCTGCAGGCGCATCGGCGCGTCGGTGCCCGCCGGGATCAGCAGCGCGACGGCGGCCGCCCCGGGGACCAGCAGCGCGAGAAAGATTCCGCGGTGATACCAGCGGTCGTGGTCGAAGCAGATGATGAACGACAGGAGGTACAGGCTCAGTGGCAGCACCCACAGGAACGGGATGACCGCCACCTCCTGGCAGAGCTTGTTGGTGGTCGCGAGGAGCAGGACGGATGCGACCAGCGGCAGCGCGACCCAGAGCAGACGGTCCACCGCGGAGACCGCGGGCTCCGGTTCCTCCCCGCGGGGATGCTCCGCGCTCCGGCTCTCCGCCGCCGGCGCGAGGCGCCACACCAGCCACGCGCAGACCGCGCAGCAAAGCACGAAGCCCACCAGCCCCCACGACCACATCGCCGCCTGCGCCTGGCGGGTGAACCGGACCTCGAAGAAGGCGGGATAGCTCAGGAGCGCGAGCAGGGAGCCGACGTTGGAGAGCGCGTAGAGCCGGTACGGGGAGACCCCCGGTTGCGTCTGGCTGAACCAGCGCTGCATCAGCGGTCCGGTCGAGGAGAGGACGAAGTAAGGCACCCCGATGGACGCGGCCAGCAGCAGCAGGATCTGGAGGTTGGGGTCACCGTCCGTCCGCACCCGCCACGACTCCGAGGGCGTGATGGGCAGGAGCGCCAGCGCCACGGCCAGCAGCGTGAGGTGCAGGATCACCTGCCGGCGCGGGCTCAGGCGCGAGGTGGAGAAGTGCGCGTAGGCGTACCCGCCCAGCAGCAGCGTCTGGAAGAACAGCAGGCAGGTGGTCCAAACCCCCGGTCCGCCCCCGAACCAGGGCAGGATGTACTTTCCGATCAGGGGCTGGACCTGGAACAGGAGGAAGGCGCCGGTGAAGATCGTGAGCGCGAAGGGAAGCATACGGGGAGGCGGGGTAAGGAGGGTGCGGGCGCGCCGCGAAACGCGCCCGCAGGAAGAGAAGGCAGGCGGTCAACGGGCGCCCAGGGCCTGGCGGAGCCGTTCCAGCTCGGCCCGTTTCGCCTGCTGCTCGGACAACTGGCGGCGCGCGCCCTCCAGCACGGCCGGCGGGGCCTTGCTGACGAAGGCGGTGTTCGCGAGCCGCGCCTCGGTGGCGGCGATATGCCGGCCGATCTGCTCTATTTCACGCTCCAGCCGCGCCCGCTCGGCGCCCGCGTCGACGGAGCTCGCGAGGTCGAGGTAGACCGTGCCCAGCGGCGTGACCGCGGCCGGCGCGCCGTCCACCCGCTCGCGGCGGAGCACTTCCGCCGCGCCCACCATCCGCGCCACCTTGGCGAGGTTGGCCTCGAGGATCGCCCACTCGGCGTCCCGAGCGGTCACCAAGAACCGCACGTCGCGACGGCTCGCCAGCTGGTGCTCGGCCTTGAGCGCGCGCACCGCGGCGACCCAGCCCTTGAGCCGCTCTAACGCGGCGATCGCGGCCGGATCCAGATGGAGCCCGAAGGCGCCGGGGGTTGAGACGATTTGCGAGGCGTTCTCTAACCTGGCGTCCTCGATGAACGTGCCCTCTGGTCCGTAGCCCAGCTGCGCCCAGAGCTCTTCCGTAATGAACGGGATGAAGGGGTGAAGGAGCAGCAGCGTCTGCCGCAGCACGAGATCCTGGATCGCGAGGCAGTTGGCGCGCGTCTCCGGCGCCTGCAGCCGGGCCTTCGAGCCCTCAACATACCAGTCGCAAAAGTCGTTCCAGAAAAACCCGTACAACTGCTGCGCCGCGGCGCTGAACTCGAACTCCTCGAACTGCCGGTTCACCTCGCGGGTGGTGGCAAGGAGCCGGTCGAGCAGCGCGTGGTCATCGGCGTCAAACCGGGCCGGATCGATCCGCGCGAAGATGGCGCGCAGCGAGGTGTTGTCGCCGGTCTCCCCGCTCAGCTGGCGGAACCGGCAGGCGTTCCAGAGCTTGTTGCAGAAATTCTTGCCGCTCTCGATCCGGTCTTCCTGGAACCGAATGTCCTGGCCCTGCGGCGCGATCGAGACGATGCCGAAGCGGAGTCCGTCCGCGCCGTAGCGCTCGATGAGGTCGAGCGGATCCGGCGAGTTGCCAAGGGACTTCGACATCTTGCGGCCCTGCGAGTCGCGGATGATACCGGTGAAGTACACGTGCCGGAACGGAATGCGCCGCTCGATCGGTTCCCCGGGGCGCATGAACTCCAGCCCCGCCATGATCATTCGCGCCACCCAGAAAAAGATAATGTCGGGGCCGGTGACGAGCGTCGTGGTCGGGTAGAAGTGATCGAGGTCGGCCGCGCGCTGCGCCTCTGGGTCGGGCCAGCCGAGGGTCGCGAACGGCCAAAGCCACGACGACGCCCACGTGTCGAGCACGTCCTCCTCCTGCACCCAGTCGGCGGGATCCGTGGGCCCCTCCAGCGAGATGTGCACCTTGGCAGGATCGCGCAGGTCCGCCTCCGTCAGCGTCTCGCGGTCGAGGCCGCGGCGGTACCAGACCGGGATCCGGTGACCCCACCAGAGCTGACGGCTGATGCACCAGTCTTGGATGTTCTCCAGCCAGTGCAGGTAGACTTTGCTCCAGCGCTCCGGGTGAAAGCGGATGTGGCCGTCGCGGACGGCCGCCTTGGCTTCCTCCACCCGCGGGTAACGGAGCCACCACTGCCAGGTGAGGCGGGGCTCGACGGGGACGTCCGCGCGCTCGGAATAGCCCACGTTGTTGGCGTAGGGCTCCTCGGCGACGAGCGCGCCAGACGCGCGGAGCAGCTCCGCGGCAAGCTTGCGGGCGGCGAACCGGTCCTTCCCCGCGAGTTCGGGACCCGCCAAGTCGTTCATCTGCCCGGTCGCGGTGATGACCTCGACGGCCGGCAGGTGGTGGCGGTTCCCGATCTCGAAGTCCGTCTTGTCATGAGCGGGGGTGATCTTGAGCGCACCGGTTCCGAACTCCCGATCTACTGCGACATCCGCGATGACCGGAATCTCCGCTGGCGGGCCGAGCGGGCGCCGCACTTTCCGGCCGATCCAGCCAGCGTACCGCGAGTCCTCCGGGTGCACGGCGATGGCGGTGTCCCCGGGAATCGTCTCCGGCCGGGTGGTCTTGACCTCGAGGAACTGGCCGGGGGCGTCCACCCGCTCATAGCGCACGCGGTAGAGGAAGCCGTTGACGGGCTTCATGATGACCTCCTCGTCGCTCAGGGCGGTCTGGGAGGCGGGGCACCAGTTCACCATCCGCTTGCCGCGGTAGATGTGGCCGCGGCGGAAGAGCTCCACGAACACCGTCAGCACGGCGCGGGAATAGTGCGGGTCCATCGTGAACTGGGTGCGGTCCCAGTCGCAGGAGGCCCCAAGGCGGCGGAGCTGCTCGAGGATGATGTTGCCCTTGTCGTGGCGCCAGGCCCAGACCTGCTCGAGGAACTTCTCGCGGCCGAAGTCATGGCGCGTCTTGCGCTGCTTGCGGAGCTCGCGCTCGACGACGGTCTGGGTCGCGATGCCGGCGTGGTCGGTGCCGGGGAGCCAGAGGGCGGCGCGCCCCTCGAGCCGGGCGCGGCGGATGAGGATGTCCTGGAGCGTGTTGTTGAGCACGTGGCCCATCGTCAGCACGCCGGTGACGTTGGGCGGCGGGATGACGATGGTGTAGGGCTCGCGGCCGGGCTCGGCGTGGGCGGAGAAGTGGCGGGCCGCCAGCCAGCGGGCGTACCACTTCCGCTCGACGTCACGCGGTTCGTAGCTCTTGGAAATTTCGGGCATCGGCTCGGGAAGAACGGTGGGGCGGGGAGCCAACCGGCGGCGCGGGGGGGTGGCAAGTGGTTTAAGCCCGGGCGGCGCATTCCGGCTTTGGACGTTGAAAGCGCGGGCGAAGCCTGTCCGATAACTGGGTTTATGCCCGAAGAGATCCGCGCCCGCGCCGCCGCGCAGCTCGCTTTCCCCGGGGAGGTGTCCCTGCCGGAGCGGGTCGCGGCCTGCCGGGAGTTCCTGCGCCGCGAGCAGGCGGGGCTGCGCGCGCGCCACGCCGCGGGCGGCGGCGGCCGGCAGATTTGCCGGGAGCGGTCGCGGCTGCTGGACGCCCTCCTCGGCCACCTGTTCGAGTACGCGCTGCGCTCGTACGCGGGCCCCGGGGCGGGGTCCTCCTTGCCGGTCACTTTGGTGGCCCTCGGCGGTTACGGGCGGGAAGAGCTCTCGCCGTGGAGTGACGTCGACGTGATGTTTCTCTGCAGCCAGAAGATCGCGCGGAACGCCGCCCAGCCGCTGCGCGAGCACCTATCGCAGGAGATCCTCTACCCGCTCTGGGACTGCGGCCTGAAGGTCGGCCACTCGACCCGCACGATTGACGAGGCGGTGGCGGAAGCCCGGCGCAACATGCAGAGCAAGACGGCGCTGCTGGAGGCGCGGCGCGTGGCAGGCTCGCAGCAGCTCTTCGATACCTTCACCCAGGCCTACCGTGCGTACTACACCGGCGAGAACCCCAAGGACTACATCGCCGCCCGCCTCGATGACCAGGCCGGCCGGCGAGCCAAGTTCGCGGACACCGTCTTCAACCAGGAGCCGGATCTCAAGAACGGCGTCGGCGGGCTACGCGACTACCAGAGCACCGTCTGGATGGCGCGCGTGCGCCTCGACCTCACGCGGATCGAGGAGCTGGCCGACCTGAACTACGTGCGGGCGGAGGAGGTCGCGGAATTCCAGCGGGCGTACGACTTCCTGCTGCGGGTGCGCAACGAGCTGCATTTCATCAGCCCGCGCGCGACCGACGTGATGAGCCTGGACCAGCAGCCCCGCATCGCGGAGGCGCTCGGTTTCGCCGGCCCCGACCCGCTCGCGCAGGTCGAGGCCTTTATGCAGGAGTACTACCGGGCCGCGCAGACCGTGTTCCGGGTCTCCAAACTGGTGGAGGACCGGCTCGCCCTCAGCATCGGCCGCGGCGGCGGCGAGCGGCGCTCCTTCAAGGACACCCTGCTCGCCGCTCGCTTCCAGCGCGCCCGGCGCCTCGACGGCTTCATCGTCCGGGGCCGGGAACTCGCCGCCGACCAGCCGACGGTCTTCCAGCAGGATCCGGTCCGCCTCATCCGGGTGTTCCGCCACAGCCAGACCCTCGGCGCCCCGCCCGACCTGCACCTGCGGGAACTCATCCGTGAATCCCTGCCGCTTCTCACCCGCGAGGTGGCGGCCTCCGCCGACGCCACCGTCAGCTTCCGCGCGATCCTGGGCGAGGTGGGCGCGGTCGAACCTGTGCTCACCCGGATGCACGAGCTCGGCGTCCTCGGACGGCTGGTGCCCGAGTTCGACGGCCTCACCTGCCTCGTGCAGCACGAATACTACCACCGGTACACGGCCGACGTGCACACCCTGAGTGCGATCCGGGAACTCGACCGCATTTTCACCGCGGCGGAACCGATCACCCTGAAGTACCGGGAGGCCCTGCACGAGACCAAGGACCCCGCCCTGCTCTACCTCACCCTGCTCCTCCACGATATCGGCAAGGCGGAGGGCATTCGGGGTCACGCTGAAAGCGGCGTGCGCCTCGCCCTGCCGATCCTGGAGCGATTTGGCGTGGAATCCGTTGATCGTGAGCTGGTTGCTTTCATTATTCAAAATCATCTCGTGATGGCACGATTCTGGCAGAAGCGGGATGTCGATGACCCCGGGACCGCCGCCGCCTTCGCCGAACTCGTGGGAGACGCCGAGCGTCTCCGGCACCTCTACGTCCACACCTTCTGCGACGCCCGGGGGACGGCTGTGGACCTGTGGAACAGCTACAAGGACACGCTGCACACCGCCCTCTTTCGCGCCACCCTCGACCGGCTCAAGCTGGGCGAGGAAGCGGACGCCGCCCTGCTCCGGAAAAAAAACATGACGCAACAACAGCTCATCACCCAGACGATCCCGGGCATCAGCGCCGACGAGATCACCGCCCACTTCGGCCTGCTGCCCGACCGCTACTTCGTGCACACGGACACCGCGGAGATCGCGCTCCACCTGCAGATGGTCAACCGCCTCCTCCGCTCGATCACCACCGCGGACTCGGTCGGCTCGCTGCGGCCGGTCATTGAGTGGAAGGATGACCTCAATCGCTCCCTCACCGTGGTAAATGTGGTGACGTGGGACCGGGCGGGACTGTTCTACAAGCTGGCCGGCGCGTTCAGCGTCGCCGGTCTAAACATTCTCGGCGCGAAGGTGATCTCGCGCACGGACCACATCGCGATCGACACCTTCTACGTGGTGGAGCCTGGCCTCGGTCCCGTGCAGAGCGCCCCGGCGCAGGAGAAGTTCGCCCGGATCATCGAGGAGGCCATGATGACGAACCGGGAACTCCTGCCCGACATCCTGGCCCAGGCGCGCAAGATCGCGGCCACCCGCTACCTGCAGGTCTCCTCCGGCGAGACCCTCCAGAGCTCGTTCCCGCCGACGGTCGACGTCTACCACGAGCTGTCGATGCAGCGCACCATCGTGGAGGTGCAGGCGCGGGACCAGATCGGGCTCCTCTACCGCCTCGCAAAGGCGATCTCAGACCACGGGTTCGACATCACCTTCGCCCGCATCGGCACCGAGCGCGGAGTGGCCATCGACACCTTCTACATCGAGGGGGCCAACCACGAGCCCGTCCTGGGCCCGGAACGCCTCGAGGCGCTCCGGATCTCGCTCAACGAGGTCATCGCCGCCCCGGTGACGACGAGTGCCTGACTCCGCCGCAGGACCAGCGCCAGACTCCGGCCCGCCCGACGCGCGCCGGCTGGCGGCCCTGCATGCCATCGCGACGCTCGCGGGCCGGGACTTGGCCCCGGATTCGCTCCTGCAGTCCGTGCTGGACGTCTGCGTCCGGAACTTCGCGGCCGACGCCGGGGCGATCGCGCTCTTCAATCCCGAGACGGCCACGCTGGAGACCGCCGCGCAGCGGGGCAACTTCGGCGAGGCCGGCGGCCCCTACGCGCTCCCAGCCGGCCACGGTGTGACCGGCTGGTGCGCCCAAAACCGGCGTGCCCTGCTCGTCCCGGACGTCCGCGCGGAACCCCGCTACATCGCGGCGCGCCCCGGGGCCCGCTGCGAGCTCGCCGCCCCGCTGCTGGACGGCGAATCACTCATCGGCGTGATCGACCTCGAGAGTGACCGGCCCGGCGGTTTCCAGCCCGCGGATCTCCCGCGCCTCGAGGAACTGGCCACGGAGGCCGCGCGGGTGCTAGCACTCCGCTGGCGCCAGGGACACCTCGAAGCCAAGGCCCGCCAGCTGGAATCCCTAATCGCGGCCGGACAGTCCCTCGTGGCCAGGCTGGAGCCGGGTGACCTGTTCCACGCGTTCACCCGGGAGGCGCGACGGATGTTCCCCGAAGCCGCCTGCGCGCTTTACCTGCACGATCCCGCGCTGGGCATCCTCCGGCGCGCGTCGCTTGAGGGCGGGACATGGGATCCGGAGGCACCCGCAGAGGTGCCGCTTGAGGACTGCCTCTGCGCGACCGTCATCCAAACGCGCCGCGCCGTCTGGTTCCCGGAGGTGGCGGACCTCGACCACGCCGAGCTGCGGGACCTGCCCCGCGAACCCGCCCGGGGATCCCTGCTTGCCACCCCGTTGACCTTCGAGGGGGAGGTCGTCGGCGTGATGGCCGTGTTTAGCGGGCGAACGCACCGCTTCGACAACGATGAGAAGCGCCTCTGCGCGGCCTTCGCCGCCCTCGGGGCCGCGGCGGTGCAGAACGCCCGCCTGTATTCGCGCGTGTTCCAGACCGAGGACGCCCTCCGCCGTAACGAGCGGCTGACCACACTGGGACTCCTCGCGGCCGAGATCGCCCACGAGATCCGCAATCCGCTCACGGTCATCAAACTGCTTTACCAAGGGAGCCTCCGGATCGACTACCCCGAGGGCGACCCCCGCAGCACCGACCAGAGGGTCATTGACGAAAAGCTGGTGCAGTTGGAGGCCATTGTCACCCGCGTGCTGGGTTTCGCGCAAGCGCCGACCAACCTGCACTCCCGCTGGCCGCTGGCGGACGTCGTCACCGACACGCTCGCGCTAGTGCGGCTCAAGTTCGCGCAGCAAAAGGTGACGGTGGAGTTCGCCCCTCCCCCCCCCCCCCCCCCCTTTGAGGGCCCCC
>Ga0194134_10002843_pt1 | contig 19636 bp, 12 predicted proteins | sample TA2KigOff0mmetaG_FD_148602 | JGI IMG/M metagenome (GOLD analysis project Ga0194134, IMG submission 148602) | Freshwater microbial communities from Lake Tanganyika, Tanzania - TA2015056 Kigoma Offshore 0m | ecosystem: Environmental > Aquatic > Freshwater > Lake | place: Tanzania: Lake Tanganyika... | reverse complement strand
TGGACTGGAACTTTGCGAGTTTCTTCTCGGCCGCGTCCAGCTTGTTGGGGACTTGCAGTGCGACGATGACCACATCGCCGCTTGTATGCAGTTCGCCAAGCGCAGTGGCCAGTTTGTCGAGAACCGTCGGCGCGGTGGCGGCTGCATCGACGCTTTGCAGCACGATGATCTTGCCGGTGGGGAGCGCGGCGGATGAGTTGTCGAGCGCGCGCACGCCGTCCGTTGGCGGCGGGAGGAGGTAGCCGAGGTTTGGCTCGAGCGCGGCGCGGTCATCGGCCGCGAGTTTGGCGACCCACGCCTTTTCGGGCGCGGCGCAGTCGACGCGCGCGGCGGGTGCAGCGGGTGCGGTGGGGGCAGCTGGGGTAGCAGGGGACTCGGGCGTATCCGCGTCCGTTGGATCGGTCTCCGCTGGTGGCGGGTTGGCAGGCGGATTCTCGCTCGGCGGCGGCGCGGGCGGTGCTGCCGGTGGCGGACCATATCCGCCGCCGTACTGCGGAAGTGCAACGGCGGCGGTGGCCGCGAGGGTCAGGGTCAGTAGGAACGCCACACCCAAGCACACGCCCGATCGATTGCTTCGCTGCTGCATACGGGAATGGTAACCCGCGCGGCGGGGGGGACCAACATTGACGGACTAAGCTGCAACTATGAGTGATCTCGCTTCGCGGGGCTGGGACGCCGATTTTCCAGAGTTTGCGAGCGCGCCGCGCGAGTCGATCATGGCAGCTCTGCAGCGACTTGTTGGCGATGCATCGGATGAGCAGATTCGAGCGTGGCGCGACTCGATTCCATCCCTTCAGTCTGAAGCGAGCGAGGTACTTGCTGCCTATGCGCAGGCCAAGGGGTACGGAGCGGTGCTGGAGTATGTGCTGCCACTCGATGCGCCGCGCCCCGTGTTGACCGACAAACGACTGAGCCTCGATACAGAGTTGCGGTTTCATCTCACCAGGGATGTTCACCGATTTGTCGCGTAGGTACTCGACGGTTGTCCGCCAGCGGAGAACGCCGAGCTTCCGTGTGTACAACGACTTTCAGGCGATCAAGATCGTGCGACTTGGTCCGTGGTACGGGGATAAAGGGTCTTCGAGCGGCTGTTATTCTTTGCTGGGGCTCGACGTTCCGGAATCGGAGGTCTCTGTGCTCTCAAAGTCCAGCTACAAGCTCGCCCTCGTGTGCCCGCGCAAGCTCGTCTACCGTCGCGAGCGGTATCCCAGCTCCGCTGAGAAAGATCCCTATCTCGACTTCCTTGCCGACGGCGGCTTCCTCGTGGAAGCGGTCGCCCGTGCGCTGTTTCCCGATGGGCAGATCATCGCGCCGCAGGAGGGCGAGACCACGGCGCAGGCTACGGCGCGGCTCCTGCGGTCGGAGAACGTCGACCTGTTCGAGGCGGTGTTCGAGCACGGAGGGCTGAGCGCCCGCGTCGACGTCCTTTCCAAGCGGGGCGGTGTGATCGAGCTGATCGAAGTCAAGGCAAAGAGCGTCAACATGGAGCGTGCCGACGGCAGCCCCCTGCGCGGCACGCGGGGCGGCATCTCCGCAGAGTGGCGTCCATACCTCGAGGACGTCGCGTTCCAGGTGCACGTTGTGCGCTCGGTGATGGGACCTTCGTGCACGGTCCGGCCGAAGCTCTGCGTCGTGGACGTATCGAAGGCCTGCGGCGAGGCGGCCACCTTCTCGGCCCTCGATCTGACGCCGCGCGACGAACGAGCCTTCGGCATGCCCACCGCGCACTACGTGGGTGACGTGGCGGCGCTTCGTCAGAACCACTTCCTGGCGTTCCTTGACGTATCGGCCGAGGTGGAGGAGCTGCTTTCGGGACCGGATTCGTGCGCGGCGGTCGCGCCGTCGATCGCGCTGGCCATCCTGCAGGGTGACCGCTCGTGCCTCAAGCCTGCCATCGGGACGCATTGCCGCGACTGCGAGTACCGCGTCGACGGCACCGATGAGTCTGGCCGCAACGGCTTCCGCGAGTGCTGGGGTGGCCTTGCGGCAGGATCACCCCACGTGCTCGACCTGTATCGCATCGACAAGCTTGGTGGCCGCGGTGAGGGCGGCTTGCTCTGGCTGCTTGAACGCGGCATCTCGGCCATCTCGGACATCCCGGACCGGATGTTCGCCGACGGCGAGATCGGCCGGCGCCAGCGCCACCAAGTGCAGGCTACGCGGTCGGGCCGCGAGTGGATCGAGCCAGGCATGGGGCCGGCGCTGGCGGCCGCGTGCGCGCCGTTCCACTTCGTGGACTTCGAGACATCGCGGATGCCTGTCCCATACCACGCCGGCATGCGCCCCTACGGCCAAGTTGCCTTCCAGTTCAGCTGCCACACAGTGTCCGGGGACGGCGCGCTGTCGCACCGCGAGTGGATCAACGTCGACGACCGCTATCCAAACATCGAGTTCGCCATGGCGCTTCGCGATGCGATCGGCGATGCCGGCACCATGCTTGTTTGGTCGGCGCACGAGCGCACGGCCTTGCGCGAGATCCGAGAGCAGCTGCTGCGCGAGGGGGGCGGTCCGGCAGGGCTCGTCGACTGGCTGGAGCCGCCCACGCTTGACGTTGAAAAGGGCGGCCGGACCCTTGATCTCTACAACATCTGCCGCCGGCACTACGTGCATCCGGCGATGGGCGGGAAGACATCGATCAAGGCGGTGCTCCAGGCCGTTTGGAAAGGGAACCGGTCGCTCCACGTCCATCCATGGTTCGCCGCCTACGTTCGAGGCGAGGGCGATTCCGTCCGGTCGCCCTACGAGGCGCTGGCCGATGTCGTCACCGATGCGGGCATCGTCGCTGCAGTGCGGGAGGGCACGGGGGCCATGCGTGCCTACCAAGACATGCTCTACGGAAGGCGTCGAGGCGATGCGGCCTACAAGGAAGCGTGCCGGCGCGCACTGCTCGAGTATTGCAAGCTGGACACCCTAGCCATGGTGATCGTTTGGACGCATTGGATGGAACGCACCTCGGGCGCGACATCGCACGTGTCCGCCTGAACCCCGGATGACGGCATGATTCCCGGATTTACTTACTGTTATCTCTGCAAAGGATGCAAGGGTGCCTACTGTGAGAATTCATGGTTGTCGATGAGCAGTTTCGGGGATTGCATCACCGTGTTCAGTGATGGCGAGGCGCGTTTAGAGGGCGTCGACGTGCGGTATCCCCGCGCGAGTCCTGACGTGGGGAAGTGCTCGCACTGCGGGGTGATCCAATGGTTCGGGAATCACGTAAGGGTTGCCTGCCTTCCTCCGGGTGAGACCCCCTCCTCGGCCGCCGATGTGAATGCGGAGCGTCTCGTCGAGATGGTTGGCCTCACGTGCGAGGATGGCGTGGCGGCCCTGCGCAAGGCGTCGGCGAGGAGTGGGCGGCGCCAGCGGATCCTGCATCGGCTCATCTGGCAAGGTCTGTGTGATCAGATGGATCTGCCCGGCGAGCCGTCCGTGCCCGCCGAGCCGGTGGTCGGCGTGCTCCGCGCCCAGTCTGATCGCCTAGCGGTCGATGGATCCGATGAGCACCGGCTGGATGCCGCCGAGATCATGCGAAACATCGGTAACTTTGCGCGTTGCCTTGCGTTGCTCAAGACCGAGGTCGCCGAAGGACATCGCCTGCGCCGCGACGCCATTCGCGATGCCGCACGGCGTGGGGAGCAGAGGCGCGTGGTGGTGATGCGTTTCTAGTAGTGTCGGCCGTAGTCGTACATTCCTCATCTGCTTCAATCAGACTTCGTCCCCCATGGACACATCGATCACTCAGTGGAGAACCTGCTTGCCGGGAACAGCGGGTTCCAGACCCCGCACTTCCAGCGTTCGTATTCGTGGGCGGAGAAGCAGTCGCAGCGGCTCTACGACTTGCAGGACCGCCGCTGCTTCTACAGCGGCGGTCGGTTGAACGGCCTGCGTTGGTTGGGCTTTGAGCCAGTGAGTCCCGACTCTTGAGATCCGACCTTCTTTACCAAGATCATCTGACGCTCCTGTCTCGCAGTCGGAATTCTATCGATTCGGGGCGGTGGATCGATTGGGCGGGTCGGCGACCGCCCGCCCGCAGTACACCGCCGCATCCTTCCTAGTACGCCGCATAGCCACCAACTTAGAACTGTGTTGCAAACTGGTTGCGTTACAATTTGGAGCCCGTCGACGAGGCTCTGGTTCCTTTGATTGTCGGATCTTGGTGACGTGACCGATAGATGCTCCAAGTTTGTACGCAGCCAAATGATGGCGCGCGTGCGTGAGAAGAACACAGCGCCGGAGCAGGCTGCTCGAAATGCGCTGAGGCGACTCCGCATCGGCTTTCAAGTGCACCGAGACGATCTGCCTGGGACTCCGGACATCACTCTGATGCGGCGAAGAGTCGCCATCTTCGTACACGGCTGCTTTTGGCACGGGCATGCCGGCTGTCGATACGCAGCCATTCCTGCCACCCGGCGCAGATTCTACTTGCGCTAGCTGCGCCTACTCCATCACCCACTCCTCGCCATCGATGCGGACGGCGTAGGGCGCTCCGTCACCCACCACGACCATCATCGTGCCGAACTCCTCCGGCTGAGATACGGGTCAGAGACGTTATGCCGCGAGACGGCGCAGCTACCGCATGTTGGCGAGGATGACGATGACCACCACAATCACGATCATGACTATGCAGCCAATCGGCTTATCGCCAGACGGTTTGCTAGCGTGCTGTGGAGTATGCGAAGCTCCCGACCGCCACGGTTGTCCAGATGTAGTGGTGGTGCCAGCGTTGATTCGATCAAGCAGTTCCCTGTTCTTTGATCGAGCGGTCTTTCTGGTTATGGTCCTAGCGGTGGGACGCGGTAGGACTGGACCCCCCCGTGTCCCAGCACCCTGTCTGATGTTCTCCAGTACATCACGGTTGCCACCCGCTGAGCGACCAGTGGCCCGCTGAGTTGACCGGCTGCTGAGGCGGTACTGGGCCTCATCTGATCCGAGAATGTGCAGTTGCTGAGATTCCTCGACCGTGATACTTAGGTGCGTGTAGCTGTAACGCGCATTTGAGTAAGGTGGATCGACCATCCCGGTGACGCTAATCCACTGGCCGATCCATGAGGGGTCAGGCTTGCGGCGTAACTTGGCTAGGCCTGTGGACCAAATGTTGACCTTGATGATCTGGCCTCGCCAGTCCCCAAAGTTGATGAACACATACTCACGCCCTCCGCGCCGTGTGAGATCGATTTTTACATCCGTAACGCGCCCAATGAGCTCCACGCGATCACCGACGTGACTGAGTGCAGTGGAGAAGTCAAGCGCATCGATCACAGGCAGCGATCCTGCATAGGCGGCTCGGCTCCTCGGCTGTGTCGAAACGACAACGACAACCGATGGGATGTTGCGCCCTGCGACAAAATCATCCAAATCAGGGATGCTGGTAACCGGTCCGCGACAAACCGCCGCAAAGTCGTCGGCCGTCTTGCGCAGCGAGGGGATCGCGCGTAGCTCAGCGAACAGAGGTGATGCGCCAGGGTCCTGAAAGTCGTTGCTCGTGAAGAGAATGTTCTCGCCTGTTGTCGCAAACTTTGGGAACAGGCTCGAGCGTTCCGCCAAGGCAGAAAGGGTGAGATCCACTGCAATGAACGAGAACCGGTCCATCGCCGGGCAAAAGTCGGCCGCTGCACGGGCAGGATGCTGAAAGTGGCGATGTCCGATTTCGGTTCCATTGCCCTTGGACATCCCAGGTACAAACATCCCGTCATAGTCGATCAGTCGAATCCTGCTTCCGTCGACCATTACGTTGCCCGTCTGTACGTCTCCATGTGCAATGCCGCGAGATCGCAGGTGGGAGGCAAGCTCCCTGAACGCGCGCTGCAGCACCTGCATTGAAGATCTATCTGAGTAACGAGTCTCCAGATACGAGCCAAGCGTCTCGCCCGCCGCCCACTCCATCTTTACGATTGGGTACGGTGATCCGTTGACGATAATGCCGTTCGCCTGATACTCGAACTGGACGAAGTAGGGGCTCGCGACACGCGACAGTTCAGCGGAGACGGATCGATAGCGGCTCTCTAGGCCGGCAGAGTCCTTGTGGAACACTCGCACAGCGAAGGTGCGTCCGCTGGCCCGAATGTTGTAGGTGATTGCAAACCCGCCCCCGAGGGCTAGCGGCAGCCCAAGTCCATTGGTCTGTACCGTCCCGCCACGAAGCTGACTGTCGGAGAATGCGACGCGCGGATTCTGAACCGCTTCGTTGTACAGGTCCAGCGATGGCACCCTCTTCATGATTCCTCAGCGTGCAGGTGAAGCAGAGTGGTGTCATCGCGCTTCATTGCGCCGTTGGTTTGCTCTGAACGCACGAGGTATCGCAGGTCGTCATCCGTGCGGACATCCAGCAGGGTGTCGCAGCGACCCCGAAAATCATCTTGGCACATGAGCCACTGGCCGAGGGCATCCGTCATCATCATCAGCGCGGTGCCAGGCCGAAGTGGCCATCTAGTTACGCAGCCTCGGGCGACCGTGCTCGCGCAAAGAGTCGCATTTGCCTCGCGCTTGGTTGATAGCAGCAGCGGCCTGCGATCGAACTCCTCTGCAAACGTGTAAGGGAAACTGACGATCTCGTCATCAACCCCAACCCCTAACGCGATACTGTCACCCACCGCAATCACCCGCGCAAATGCCCCGCGCACACTGATCCCGAGTAGGGTGGCGTAGCTGCCTCGATCGAACGCCGCTCGCTTGCTCCACGACAGGGACGACGGATCACATGCGCGCTCGTACTCGCCGATCGCGGCCTCGATCCCGCGCCGGCTCGCGGGGAGGCGTCCGCTAGTCCATGCGTCTGCGAGCAGCCCCGCCCAGCGGGCGGAGTCATACGACTCGCTCGCGCCGTCGCTCAGTGTGAATGCTTGCCGCGACTCATCTATTGCAGCCCGATCCTCATTGACCGAGTCAGGGGAGTCGTCTTTTGGGACGGTTCCGTTGAACACAATGCGAAGACGCATGTGAACAGCAGACGCTCATCGCATCTGGCTCGCCCGAGTCCCAATCTCAAAGAAGTCAACAATCGCCTCGTAGCCAGCCTTGTAGCCGAAGAATCGAGACTCTCCGGTGGCGGAGTATCCGCGTTCCGTCGCCGCACCAACCAAGTGAGGCGGGAAGCCGCTAGACATCCTGAATAGAGCCTTGGAGTGGTGGTCTGGCAACGCGGACTCTGTTGCCGGGAAGATCACCGGAGCCGATGATGTCGCATCGATGTGCAGGTTGAACAGCAGCACTTGTCCATCGCTTGTTGCAATCTGACGTAGTTGCGTCGCAATGTGCTCTGGATCACCGTCGGTTGACTGGCCGTCTGTCACATGAATGACAGTTGCGGGGTAGCAGTTGGGATGTGAGTCGGACCATTCGACGAGCACTTCGGCAGCTCTTCGCATGGCTTCGCACATTGGCGTTCCACCCGTGTTCTTGGGATCAAACCAGACGGGAAACTTCGTGGACTGCTCCACAAGGCCCCCTGCACCATCCGGCACCTTCTTGACTCTCTCCTCGATACGTAGCGGGTTCTTCTCAATCTCGGGTAGCGAATGCAGGATGGTGCCCGAGAGTGCGCCTTCGAAGCCCGAGCCGACGCCGTTTCCGCCGTAGGCCACCACGCCGACGTCGAAGTAGGGGCGGCACCCATCTGCCTTCGTACAGCGCGTGATTAGGTTGTAGAGGGTCTTGTTGAGTACGTCGGCAACAAAGGCCGCCTTGCTTGTCCCGCCCTCCATGCGCTCATCCATCGAGCCAGACTGGTCGATCACGAACAGAAAGCAACTTGGATTCGCTCGGCTGATTTCGGCGGCGTAGGGCATTGATTCTCCTTGGCTCATGGCTGCTGCTTCCAGGTCAGCAGCCTCTGGTTGGCCGTTGTAGTTTTCCCGCTCGATGTCGGTAGCGCCGGCGTCAGCGGGTCGGTCGGTCCGGATTCCTGGATAGTCGTGGCACCGCCCGAATGTGACATCCGACCAAGATACTTGATCCAGTAAAGCCCGGTGCCAGGTAAGCCGATCGAGATATAGGGGCAACCTGACGGGGATCGGCCGTAGCGGAACCCGGGAACGCCAAAGCTCCATCCGATCCCCCGGCGGGAGACTGTCCACCGAAGAGGTCCACGCCCGAGGGTCTTGCGCCATCGCCATCCCATGGCATCAGTGTATGTGATGCTTCAACGAGCTCTGTTTCAGCACCTGCATTCGCACTGTAGGGGAAGCTACGGCCGTCTTGATCCACTTGAAGCGCACTGGATCGCTCAAGTCCGTGCCCGACAGGATCGGGTGCCCCTGCCCGTGGGGACTATGTCGCTCAAGCGCCAGCACTGCTCACCTGCTACCAGATGATGCACGCCGCACCCGCCAAACCTGCGATGAACGATGAGGCAAACCGGAGTGTCACCGTCGTGTCCATGTCTCCATCTGGGACCATCGCATTGATGAGCCCCAGCTTGACGGCGCCAAGCACGTTCATGGCAGGCAGGGCTACCAAGGAACCCCACCAAGGTCCGACAAAGAAGCCTCCTATGAATGCTGCCAGTGCGCCGAGGCTCAGGAGTGATCCAAGACAAGAGCCAGCGCAGCGAAAGCCACGACTTTGCAGTAGGCCCGCACCCCAAGTCATCATGAGCAGCGTCAGTCCGACGAAGTAGAGCCAGTTATCTCTCACTTAGGTTGCCACCTAGCCGTGAGGTAGTCGTACTGCCGATCCAACTCAGCGGAGAGTAGACCCCGCTGAATGACCCTACCAGTGTGGCTTACTCAGCAAACCACTCTGTGCCATTGATGGTGACGGCACGGGGCGCTCCATCGCCCACCGAGACAAGCAACCTGGAGACCTCCTCCGGCTGCAGCCCAGGGCAGAAGATGTTGTGCGAAGCGCCGGCGTGTAACTCGCCGGCAGGCGTATGGCGAAGCGCCGATGCGAGCGTGGTCCACGGGCCGCTGATTCGGCCGTCGTTGCCGTCCGTCCAGTACGAGCTGCACCATCTGATGATGCGGTAGCTCATCCGTTGTGCCGAGTCGAGGGTGATGCCGTGGACGAGAACCTTGGCGCCCTCGGACTTGATCATGTGGTGGAGCGGATCAGAGATTGGGTTTTGCATGGGCGCCACCCCAAGGCTGCAAATGGGGGGTGGGCCGTAAAGTGGCGGAAGTTCCGTCAGAAAGTAGCCAAGCAGTCGCCATGGCTGGCAGCCATCTCAAGCGCCATGCTCCCGCGCGACATGCTAAAGCCGGCCGTTATGCGGCCAACACGCTTCACGCGTTGTCGATGAGTCGCACCGCGCCTAGGCGGAGTGATAAGAAGTTAACTGTCACGATTGTCTCTTGGCGTCATTGGGTCACGAGAACGCCGTGCGGGTAGGCCATGCAACCGCCTAACCCAGCCTTCATTAGGAGGGGGCCAAAGTGATCGCGTCTTGGTCGGTAGCAGAGCGCACTGACGAGTGGCGCGGTTTGCTATTTCAAAGACATTGGGCAGTGGCGTGCTAGTCCACCGAGAGCACGCGGTCTAACTCTGCCACAACTCGAACTTGCCCTGAACCATCGTCACCCTCATCGGTAGCGATTTCGATTGCCGCGTGTCGCCCATTCAGTGGCTCCAAGACGATTCGAGTATGTCGGACTTCGCCCGTTTCTCGGTCAGTCACCTTCTCACTTCGATAGCGCTTGAGCGTCAGCCCGACCGGGAAACCAGCTTCGCTGATGGACTGATGGCTGACCACAAGATCACGACCATTCCTGTCGCCGCCCCTGTAGGGCTTGAAGAGGCACCATGACCCAGCAGGCACCTTCGGCTCCATGGAATCGCCTGTGATTCGTGCGACGAACATTCCAGCTTGCGGAGTCGGCATGCCATCCCAAGTGGCCCAGTCCACAGCATCCTCGCCGAAGAACGAATCGTGCTCGGTACTGAACCCGCCCGCCGCAACTGAGAGCGGAACTACAGGAATACAGGTCTTCCACCGCAAACTGTGTGGAGCTTCCACGACTTCGAATGGTCGCTGTTCCGGCCGAACACCAGCATGTTTTGCCAACACAGCCTCGAGCTCGTTGACATCTCGAATGATCGCGTAATCCCACTGTCCGTGGACTGCGGCGTTGCTGACGGCCAAGCACCACCGCCGAGCCGCGGCTGCCTTCGACTGCACGGCCTGTTCGTCCCAGCGTTCACCGCCAGCGCCCTTTACCTCGACGATCAGGAAGCGGCGAGATGCATCCGTCGTCTTGATTCGCACCACGTAGTCGGGCTCGTACGCACGTTCGACACCGTCATGCTCGTACGCAAGTCGCAAGTCAAATCCGCGCGCATTAGGCAGCCACGCATCTACATGATCCGACCAGTCCAGCGCACGCGCTGCCATGGTCTCGATCGAACTTCGTGGCGCGAATGCATTGAGATGAGATCGCTCGATCAGCTGAACCCTACGCTTCGTGTACTCGTCCACGTCGATACTCCGGAGCAGGGGGCGCATACGGTTTGGCACTGGCAGGATCTTGGCGTTGTCTTGGCCCTTGAATCCGTACTGGATGCCGGTAGAGAGGACCTCCACCGCGCGAGTCATGTTTTTCTCGAAGCCGAGGTCGCGGATGTTCTGTCCGGCCTTCAGCCGAACACGGTGCTCCATGTACTGAAGGGTGATCTGGAAGACATCCGCGAAGACACGAGCGGTCAGACCGACCCGCTCTTCTTGCGGCTTCTTGCTCTGCCCGTCGATCAGGCGGCGAGTCACGCGCTGGGCGATCGTGAAGGCAATCCGCTGTGGGTGGATGTTCGCGTAGTAGGCAGCGCGGTCTTGCCGTTCCATGTCGCCCGCCACACCATGCGCCATGGCGACATCGTCCTTGTAGCCGCGCACGGCTTCTACCTCGACGGCGGCTGGTTCGTCGTGCAACTTCAGTTCCTCTAGCGTCGAGACGTCACAGCGAATACCAGACTCGTTGAGTTCATAGACGAAGTTCTCGACGCGCGGCACATCGATAGCGAACTGCTGGCGTTCGTCAACCGCATGCACGTGATTGGTGGGGGTGTCGTCCGTCGACTCATCGGAATCCTTCTCCCTGCCCTTGAACGGGATCAGTGAGAAGGGAATGCCGTAGACATCTACGTACTCGGGCTCCAGCTTTCCGTCCGGTCGGACGGCATAACTTCGCCGGCGCAGCCCACGCCCGACCACCTGCTCGCACAAAAGCTGCGAGCGGAACGGACGGACGCCCAAAATCTGCGTTACGTTGTTGGCGTCCCAGCCTTCGGTCAGCATCGAGACGCTGACGATGCATCGGATGTGTTCGCCAGGACGTCCGGGTCGACCGATCGTGTCGATGATCTCCCGCATCTGCGCAACACGCTCGTCCTTCGTCGATTCACCGTCGCCGGAAATCGCCGCTAGTAGTTCGCTGTCGATCCGGAACGTTCGGATCTGGCCCGGTTCATTCTTGAGCTCGGGGAAGTCGGTTGCGTCGTATACCGTCTGAGTTTCCTTGCCGCTTCCAACAATCCGTTCGCCGGAGATACGCTCATGGAATAGTTGCGCCGTGGCAGTGTCCGGGCAGACCACAATCATTGCCGGCGGAATGACCTCGATCGTCCGATTCATGATTGCCTGTTGGTACTGGTCGAAGCGCTGCTTCCACTGTGAGTAGAGCGTGGCCAGCGCGCCCTGTGCCTCGCGGAACAGGGCCTCGGGCTTCCACGATCCGCCGGCTTTGTCAACCGGGCGCATGCGGGCCACCATGTGGTCCCAGAGGCGGAAGTACTCGGGATCGGGTCGGCCCGCATCGTCGGTCGGGCCGTTACCGCCTCCGGGCGAAACCTGCTTGACTGGAATGCGCGGGATCTTGACGATGCCGCTCTCGATGGCATCCACCAGACCGAAGTCGCTCACAAGCCATGGAAACGGCGCGCCCTCAGCATGTCCCGAGCCTGCCAGGAAGAACGGTGTTGCCGAGAGGTCGATGGTGGCCAAGATGCCAGGCAGCGGCGTCCCGTCAGTCGCTCGTCCGGCTAGTCCCGAGTTGTTGATTCGGTCCAATCCGTCCAGCCAGACACGGGCCTCTTCTAGGTCCTCCTTGATCCGTTGCTTTTCTTCACGAGTCTCGCCTGTGGCAGCGTACTCCTCACCGCCTCCGATCTTCGGGCGCCAGCAGTGGTGTGCTTCGTCATTCAGCACCAAGATCGGCATGCGGCTTACCATCTCGCCAATCCGACCGATTGTGAATGCTCGTTCGTCTTCCTCGCCCTTGTCCACCACGCGGTAAGTAACCCCGCCTTCGGAGCCGGAACTCTTGAGTCCGAAGATGTGCCAGTTGGTTACGAGGACCTTGCCTTGTTGCAAGTAAGGGCGAAGGTGCTCGGGCACGAGGTCAAACGAGTCGTAGTAGTTGTCAGTGTCCTCCGGAAGCAGGACGCTGAGGCGATTCTTCACAGTCAGGTTCGGAGCGCATACAAGCACTGCGTTGGGGAACTCGGCCGAGAGCGGGTTTCGCCCGCGGTTGCAGAACGCCCACGCGATCGTCATCGCCATCACGAGCGTCTTACCGCTTCCCGTGGCCATTTTGCAGCCAAACCGCCGAAGCGGGATCCACGCCGGATCCGCCGGCTGATCACAAAGGGTCGGGCGGTAGGAGCCGGTGAACTGCCCAAGGTCCCGCGGCGCATCGCCGGCCAGCATGCGCCGCACGTCGGCATCCGACAACTCAAAGTCCCGGAATCCTGTGCGTGAAGAACGGCCTACAACCCGCAACTCAAGCAGGTAGATCATCGTCTCGACGGCTTCAAGTTGGCAGAAGAAGAGCCGTCGGTTCCGCCGTTGGCTGCGCCAGTGGCGCAGGAGATCCTTCGTCACTTCGCTGGCGCCCCGATAGCCGCTTTCGCGCCAGCGCGCAACATCCTTGCGCAACGCGTTCACCACGGGAAGGTCGTCACGGTTCTCCTCGGCAAAGAGATCGATCTGCGCCGATCCCGTCCGTTCAGTCTTGTAGTAGTAGCCAGCAGTCCGTCGCTCAGGTGTCCGCTTGGGCACGCCACTCTCGTACAGCCAGTGCTCCCTAGGCTCTTCGTAGGGGCTGCAGAGAATCGGATCAGGAACGGCTTGCACCGGCACATCGCCGATCTCGTTAGCCGGAGCTGCAGGAGTCGCGTGGGTGCGTGCGCGTGCCATAAATCACCCACTCTTCGCAGTGCTAGCCAGCGTCTTGACCGTCATCACCTCGTTGCCGCGCGCGTCGATCGCCTTGACTGCGATGCGACCATGCTTGCCCGCCGCGAACGGCAGGCTCGTGAGCCCCTTGAACGCAGCGAACGCCTCCGGGTCGGCCGCCGTGCCGAGCGCCTTCGCGATCTTCTCCCACGCGTCCTGGTTCGGGAAGAACGCCTGACACGCGCAGAAGCACCGCCCGTCGTAGTCCGAATCAAGGAACCACGCGCTCACCTTCTCGCCCTTGGTGGACGACACAGTGCCCTCGACGGGGTTGAAGATGTCGACGCCCGACAGGGTGACGGTGAACTTGTCGCCATCGCTGTCGACCGTCACCGCCGGCAAGCCGAACACCGTGAAGAACTGCTGGTTGGAGCCCTTGGTATCGGACTTCAGGAGGTCATTCATCGTCGAGTTGAGCTCGGGCCGCATGTGCGCCAAGTGCAGGCGCGCCCTCGTGCCCTTCGACTCGCGGATGTTCTCAACCTCCGCCGTCGCCTCGGGCGCGAACGCAAACCCTGCGATCACGATGTCGTCGTAGTACTTCGCGCGCCGCACCGCGGCCTCGATCTGCTGCGCGGTCACGGGGCCGAACTCAGGGCCAAAGATGATGCCCACGGTCGCATTCTCCTTGCCCGTCTCGACCGCACGGGCGTGCACGCCCGACATCTCGCCGCCGTCGACCAAGCTCTCGACGCGGTCGAAGGTCATGCGCTTGTTGTTGGGGAAGGTCACGCCATCGGCGCGCAGCTTCTCGATCATGCGCTGGATGTAGGCGATCGCGTTCTGCTGGCGCGATCGATCGGCATCGACCTGCTCCTCGGTCTCGAACTCGTTGGGCGTGTGGTCGGCCACGCCGCCTTCCTCGGTCAGCGAAAGCTCTTCAGGAATCACGCCTTCCACGGTGAACGGTCCCGAGACGCGCACCACGCCCTTCACCATCTCGGGCTGGTCGACGAGCTCTTCCTGCTCGGCGTTGTCGCTGATGCACTTGTTGACTTCGTCCATATTGGCGCGCCATGCGGCGCGGTAGGCGGTCACGGCGTCCTGCAGCGGCTTCGGCCAATCAGGGTCGGTGTCGAAGGGGACTTCCCAGTCGTACCAGCCGGCGAACTTGGCATCGACCGTCCACTTCTCCTTCGGATCGCGGTTGTCGGGCGGAAGGATCCAGCGCCGGCGATCGGCGTCGGTGATCGACTTCTTGCCTTCGGTCTTTGCCTTTGCGTCGAGCTTGTCCTTGAGCTTCGCGCGGAGCGCGGCGGGGCCGGAGGCAAGGGCGTCGTTTGCAGCCTTCAACTTCGCGGCGAGGATCGGCTCGTGCTTGGCGAAGATGGGGTCGAGGTTCTGGTTCTGCGCGATCGCGCCGAGCGTGATGTGTGGGACGGTCTTGTACTTGAAGCCGGAGCCGGGGTTCTCCGCGCCGAGCGCGTTCTGTGGGCCAGCGCTGGTGCGGTAGTGGTCGAACTTCGATGTGAGCAGGCGCTGCCGGGCGATCGAGAGCGCGACGCGAGATGTGTCGATCGTGATCCAGCGACGGCCCCATTGCTCGGCAACGAAGGCTGTCGTACCTGATCCGCAGGTGGGATCGAAGACGAGGTCGCCGGGATCAGAGGTCATTAACAAGCAGCGCTCCACGACCGTCGTTGAGGTTTGAACCGCGTATCGCTTGTCCTGAGTTGGGGACGTATCAGCCCAAATGTTGTTTAGCTTCGCGTAAGGGAAGTCCCCATGAAAGTAGACGTAGCTCAGGTTGCCGCCTTCCGGCTGAAGGCGCCGTGCTTTCGTCAATCGCCGCATACGCTCTTCTGTAGTCATCCAACATCCGCCGTTTGGGGGCAAGAACTGTCGACCATCAAAGTGGAACTCGTAGATCGTGGTTTCTGAGAATGACGGCGCCCGCTGCGACACAAGTCGGAAGGGACTGCCAGTCTGCAAGTCATTGGAAGCAGCGCCACTTACTCGTATCCTCTCGCCGGTTATCGTTTCCAATTCAGTCCATCGAGACTCGATTCGCGGCTTTGATGATTCGTACAGTGCTCGATACTTTACCTTGCTCAGATCCCGCGCATACCACAGCAGATAGTCGCACATCCCCTCTAGTAGCCTTGCGCCAAGCGGCATTAGCTTCTTGCGAAAGGGGATGATCTGGCAGAAGTTTTCCGCTCCGAAGGTGCTGTCGAGTATCTGACGAACACGATGCACGTGTTCGTCACTGATCTGAACGAACACGCTTCCGGTCGCGGACAGCAGTTCCCTCGATACGATCAACCTCTCCTGGAGATAGTCGAAATAAGAGTGGTTGCCTAAGTGCCAGGTGTCGCGAAACGCGCGGACCGTCTCCGGTTCTCTCGTGAGGCCCTCGAGAGTGTCCTTCACATCCAACTTCGATATCAGTGGCTGAAAGTTGCTCTTGTATCTAATCCCATACGGCGGATCGATGTAGATCATCTGCACCTTGCCCGCGAGGTTCTCGCGGTGCGCAAGGCTCGACATCACCTGCAGGCTGTCTCCGAGGATGAGGCGGTTCGCCCAGTCGACATCGTGGCGGTAGAACTTGAGCGACTCGGAGTACGACTGCTCGGGGTCGGCGAAGAGCGAGCGCTCGGTGTCCTGGCGCTGCGCCGTGCGCAGGATCGCTTGCGCGCTGATGCGCTCGTGGATGTGCAGTGCAACGGGGTCGACGCTGAAGTGCCCGCGCGCGTGCTCTTCCTGCTTGTTGGCCCACTCGAGCCACGGCTGCTCCCAGTTCTTGCCGACGGCGCGCAGGATCTCCTGCTCGCCCGCGTCGAGCCGCTCGCCCCGACAAGCCTTCTCGACGATCGCCGCCACGCGGTCGGCCCGCCCCGTCGGATCGAACCGCAGCACAGGGTCAAGGTGCGGCGAGTACGCATACTTCACGCGCCCCTTCTTAGGCATCTCGCCCTCGCCCGCCATCGCCGCGCCCGGAAGGTTCTTCCGCGTGGCGCTCTCGTGGCGGTAGTCCGATGTCGGAGGAAGTCCGTCTGCTCCGGTGACAGATTTCCGTCGCGCCGGCCGGGTTGGGTTAGTGTTCTTTGCCAAGGCTTTGACTCCCGTGCTTGGTCGCAAGTTATCCGAGAGGACTTACCTCAGCATCCTGTCGCCCGGTGCGGGCAGAGGCGATTGAGGTCACACCGCGTGCACAAGTCGACCCCCGGATTCGCAGGGAATGCACGACGAGCCAGATTGCCAAACAAGGTGTTTACGCGTTGCAGCGAGGCATCACACTCCGGCGTCCCGATATCGATCGCAGTGCGGGGCGATGATCCAGATCCGAGATCGTGCAGATAGGCTCCGCGCACGTTGAGCCCTTCTGCTCGAGCTGCAGCGGAATAGATTTGTAACTGAAATCGGTGGTTGTCGTTGCTTGTGCCATCGGTCCCAGACTTGTAATCAAGAATGGCAAGCGATCCTTCCTGACCGTTCTCGTGGTCAAGGATGACGTCTGCCCGCCCTGAGAGGAAGCCGTGCGAAAGATGCAGTTCGAAGGGGCGCTCCGTTGCCCAAACACGCGTTAGATCATCGCGGTGGTCGTTCAGGTAGCGAGTCACGAGGGCGCGTACCTTTTGCTTCATGGCCGGTTCAATGGACTTATTGGCGAACGGGAAATAGATCTCGCACTCGAGAATCTGCTCTATACGTGCTAAGTCTGGAATGCGCCGCTGCACACGCGCCTCATCGGCAATACGGCGTAGAACATGATGGATGGCTCGGCCAAAGCCAAGCTGTGATACCAGTTGTGTTTCGAATCCGAGGCTGCGCTGTAATCGGAATCGATATCCACACTCCTCATAACGAATCAACTCAGTCAGGCTGATTGAAACTGGCTTTGGTGCCAATGTGTGTCGCGCTGCCACGGCCACTGGGATATTCGGCTTCACCCAGTTTGGAAATGGACTGGGGTGAATTGAGTTGATGAAGCGTGAACGTTTTGACCTTTGTCGATCTGTACTTTCAAAGTGAGAAACGTACAGAATGTCACGAGCGCGCGTCATTGCTACGTAGAAAAGACGGCGTTCCTCCTCGTCGCCGCCCGCGTAGCGGCGCTTCACGTCTGGACTCATGACCTCGTCAGGGAGACACCAGTTCCCCGGTCGTCCGGCGCGGCTGGCAGGAAATCGTCGATCTTGCAGGGATGGCATGAATACAACCGGCCACTCGAGGCCCTTCGCTCCGTGGACAGTCATCACTTGCACGGCATCGATACCCGCCCCATCTTCTCCCTCGAACTCCTCGTATTTGTCTTGGGCGTAGAAGCGTAAGTATCCCGAAAGCCGCTGGTAATAGTCAGGCCCACGCTCTGTGCCGCCTCGGAACTCACGAGCACCACCCTCGACAGTCTCGTACCGTCCGCGTCGCGTGGTGTTTTCAAAGTCCGCGAGAATCGTGGAGAACCGGGCGAGGGCGCCCATGCGTGGCAATGTCGTTGGATCGTCGATGTTCCACTCGTTTGTGCCCAGGAACTCGAGTAGTCGATAGTAGTCCTCGATGAGGTTCGCTGGGGTGCGCGATGTACGGATCAAACTGTGCCAGTGTTCGAGGAGCTCGACGATCGATTCAATACTTTCAGATGTATCAAAGGCTGATTGGAGTTCGCCAGCAACCGACTCGGCGGTGAGTGTGATCTCAGCATGCTGATCGGGATCCCACCACTTCTGATCTGCCAGCCACAGGTGGGTCTTCATCACACCGCAGACCTCCGGCTGCATGAATAGCCCAGATCGTCCTGCGCATGTCACAGGTATGTGCTTGGCAACGCACGAATCGATGAACTGCTTTGTCGAGGTACGCACCGATCTGAAGAGGACGGCCATGTCGCTGTACGGCACACCCCTTTTATGTAAGGCCACAATCGTGTCGGTCACCGCATCAGCCTCCGATTGTGCGTTAGGTGTCTTGAATGGGACAACGACCGGACCATCGTGCGTGCGAGTCGGCTGCATCCGTTTTTCGATGCGTACGGAGATTGTCTGTGCGAACGTTGCAGCCAAATGCACGATCGGGGCGAGCGATCGGCGGTTCTCGTTCAGGATCAGCTGTTCGGCGCCCGGGAAGTTCTGTGCGAACTGCTGGATGTACGTGACATTGGAACCGCGCCACTGGTAGATGGCTTGGTCGTCATCACCAACCACGCACACATGAGCGCCGCTCGATGCCAGCAACTGGATTAGTCGATCCTGCGATGGGTTGATGTCCTGATACTCGTCGACGATCAGATGTTTGAGCCGCCCGGCGATGCGTGTCCGCATGGCTGGATCATCGAGCGCTTGCACTGCGCACTGCACGATCCGCGCGTAGGTGAGCAAGTGCAGCCGATCGAGCACGGCGAGATACCTGCGGTACATCGGACCAAACTGGGTTCTGTCGACTGCCTCCAGAGCAATGTTCTCGTTGGAGATGACATCTGCTGTTCGAGCAAACTCCAGAACCGACTCCCACACCCGTGGAGCGAGTGTTGAAAGTTCTATCTCCTTTCGGAAACGGAACAGCAGAGCTGCATGCCTGTGCTCGTCCACCACGTCGTAGTTGCCGTACTGCGGAAGGTGATCCTGCAGAAGCCGAAGGCAATAGCCGTGGATAGTGCCGACGTACATCTGTGCCAACTTGCCGGCGACTTCGGCTCCCGCAGTCTCGGTGACGCGACGTGCAATGCGTTCCTTCAATTCAGCTGCCGCTCGATCCGTGAATGTGAAGGCAACGATCTCGCTGCTGTGAACGCCCTCCGCAATCAGGGCGGCCACCCTACGCGCGATGCTCTCGGTCTTCCCCGATCCAGCGCACGCGATGACCTGAACATGGCAGCCGCGAGAAGTGACAACCTGAAGTTGGGCAGGGGAGAGTTGCATGGCGGTCCTGCGCGTAGAACTTACGGCCTGAGATGGGAGGCACGCTCCCAACCATCATCACCCGGTGCATCAGCAACAAGTAGTGACAGCCCTCTTACAGACTACGCCCACTGGGATAGTCGCGGGGGCAGCGCTGGGGAAACTGCTGTATCGCGAGCTGGGTGTTTGAAACTGCCCTTCGGCAGACTGGCTGACACGCTTCACGCGTTGTCGATCAGTCGCACCGCGCCTAGGCGCGCGGCGATCAGCGCACGAAGCGCGGGCGGCTGCCGCGGCGGGGCGTTCAACTGCACTGGTTCGAGTGAACCGGCGTCGCGCACGACCGCATATTCGATCTGCAACTGATGCCGTTCGAGTTCCTCGCGCATCGCAGCTTCTGCCGCGGCGATCGCCTTCGTCGCCGCATCGTCTGTTGCGTTCACTTGCTGCTGCAGTTGCTGCAGAATCTCCTGCGCTCTCCGCAGCGCACGCGACAAGCCAAGCGCGCGCTCGCGCTCGTGTGGCTGCAGATACCTGTTGCGGCTACTGAGCGCGAGTCCGTCCGCATCGCGCACGGTGGGGCAGGGCACGATCTGCGGCGTACAACTTTCGTCTTGCGTGCGCACCGCTTGCCCGC